>Ga0307492_10000521_pt1 | contig 16210 bp, 16 predicted proteins | sample SI3LmetaG_FD_202365 | JGI IMG/M metagenome (GOLD analysis project Ga0307492, IMG submission 202365) | Sea-ice brine microbial communities from Beaufort Sea near Barrow, Alaska, United States - SI3L | ecosystem: Environmental > Aquatic > Marine > Coastal | place: USA: Alaska | collected 2017-05-06 | reverse complement strand
TATTGCTGGTTACGCCTTCTTTTCTGAGAATATCCCGAACCCTAGAGGCATCAATACGGCAATCGCTATCTGTAACTTCCCAATATTTTGAAAAGATAGTGTCATTTTCATCAAAAAATTGATCGGACAAATATTTAACCTTCGTAATCGTCGCCTCATCAGTTTCGATTTTGTAGTGATCCTTGCATTTTTCGCTATAGCATTTCTCTGCATAAGCTAAAAAACCTGAAAGTTCATTCTTTAATCGCTCAACCACTGAAGGATCTGGAGCTTCACCTTCCAGTTTGTCGATGTGAATATAGAGAAGTCGACTTACAACAAAATTGTCGTTTGTTATTTCAGGCGCATAGTTTGAGCAAATCCACATTCTAGCTTTCAAAATTGAAGTATATGCCTGCATTCCTTTGCGTTCGATGAGTACTGGGTCTGAACCAGCACTAGCAACAGACTTAAATGCTTCGCTAAGAAGGCACTTGCGATTATTAGCATCTGGGTATATGACTAAGGAAGCATTCTCAAAGAAACTAGCTAGAAACCTTTTTTCACCAGAACTTATTGAAGCATTTGAAATAGCATGGTGAGCTGGTCCAAATAAACATTTACCGATAATTGATGCAATTGTGCTCTTGCCATCCTCACCGTGAGGGCCATGTAACCAAAGCATTTGCCTACCTTTATATACACCAGAGTAAACAGCCCAAATCCATGCAGCAAAAGCTTCTTGATCGCTCATTCGATCTAGGATTTTCTGCCAACTATTAAAATTTACTGAACTATCTGGAGCATATTCACTTCGATGCAGACACCAGTTATCATCATTGGGTCGTCCCATCGGCTCGGGCATTTTAATCAAGTCAATATGGTTGTACCAAAAATTGTAAAGGTGTGTAGCCAATGAGGGGGTCAACGGCTCTCCTGTTTCTTTGTACCATCTACGGGAAGCTTCCCGAATTAGTAGTTTCTTATGATCACCTTCATAGATAGGAATTAGTATTTTACGATCTGGGTCAGAAATCTCAAATGCGAACAGTTGCTCATTATGGCGACAAAGGTTGAACTTGCCGAAATATCTGTTAGCTGTTTCCAAGAAGGCTACAGGGTTACTTGGATCTAGTTCACTTGTAACGACTTTATTAGGATCACCTGTCTCGATAATTTCTAGTTGTTCCGGTGTTAGCTCCTTTAATAATGCTGGCGGTATTTGATCCCAATAACTTTCTGGAGGTTCGCCGCGCTTTAAAGCGCGACGGATTGCCAGTAAAAGTGTATCCAAGTCTCCCGATTCAATTTTCCGAAGTTTTTCAAACAACTTATCCCTGACAACCATAATTACTTCTCCATTTTTTCAATGTTAGTCCAGTTTAAGAAACCGTCGTCGTTCTTTTCGGCAGTAACCTTATAAACAGAATCTTCGTCAAAAGGAGCGCAGTCAGCGACCAATTTTCCTTCAGTAGTCCATAATGGTTTTGATCTGGTTTTCCAGACTGGATTCTTTGCCTTAGGATAAAGGCACTCGACAACAGCGGCTTGATAGGTATTACCTTGCTCGCTTACTTTTTCTTCAGAACGTGCGTTCTTCATTCTTGTTGAGAAAGTAACCTGACCAGCGGTTTGCCGATCTCGTTTTAATTTCTCGGTAGGCGAGAGAGAATCGCCTAAAGCAATCCTTACTCCTTTGTTTAACTTTTTTTCCTTCATCTTGATTTACCTCTAATGATGAATGCCATGTTTGTCGGGATTGACAAGTGTCGGCGAAATCAATACTAGAGGCTGTTGAATGTACAATGTTAGCAACTAGAATTTTTTTCTGGTTGCTAACATTGTTAGGGGAGATTAATTAAACGCTAAAAATAGAATCAAAATTTTCTTCTATTAATTTCGTTGCAACAATCTCATAGGTGTATGCCGTATTCCTAGAGTTTTCAAATCTAGTGCTTAAAAAACGGACTATAGGTTTGCCTTTGTATACTGCTGTTGGCGGGGCAACGCTCGCATCCTTAAAGTACTTTTTGATTCTTCTAGCTGTAGGTCGGTGAAAAGAATTAATACTGAGCTCTCTCGCATCGAAATATTCTAAAAAAACTTCTGCAATAGTTCCATGAGGAATATAGGGCTCTTCGTTCCAAACCTTTTTAGCAAGTAAACTTATTCTGTGAAGTGATTGGTTGATCTTAACTCTACAGTTCTCTGCTTTAATTAAAGCGTTATGGCTTTGAGCTGCGTGGTACTTGTCCTTATCGTATTGGACCTCAGAATAATAAATTTCCGTGAGCTCTACATACGATGAAGTAATTCTGGATAAAGCCACCGCTTCAGATGCTTCACCAAAATAGCTAATATAGGATTCTAGTTGAAAAGGAGGATATTCATTTCCCAAGCTCTCATTGATTGCTTTAATACAGAGTTGTAGAGCGTGAAATCCAAGATAGGGCGAGTCAATTACTGGTTGCCTGTCATTAATTAGCCTATCAATTATTCTACGTTCAGTGTTTGGAAGTGTTTTGAAATTAGCTTGCTTGATTTGCCGATAACCTGAAAATTTGCTATTAAGCAATTCATCAAACATAACTTGTAGATCTTCTAGAAAATCTGGATCGATTATATCTGATTCAAACATTGCAAATATTGCTTCATTTAATACTGGCAAGAAGAATGGTATCTGACTGTGACGAATAGCTCCTCTAAGAACTTCCAAATTAGTTGGTGTTTCAACCAAGTCTTGAATAGAAAATGCTTTGATATGTGGCATAGTTTGCTCCCGTATAAATTGGTTACCCTGTTTGTCGACATTGACAATAGTAGGTAACAATGATTATAGGGAAGGGTTCTATATAAACTACATTTCTGCCAATACAGTTTGGTTATCGGGGACTTGTTGTGTCTATTCTTTTTTTAACAATATGCTAAATTGCGCTATATTTTCTTTGGCCAGTTGATAAGCCATCACAGGGTAATTTTGATTGCGGAAACGTTTTTCATTATATTTAAATCTAGCTCTACCGTTATATATCGCGGTAGAAGGGGCTGTACCTGTAGCTTTTAGAAATTCAGTAATATTATTTTCACTAGGAAGCAAAAATTTAGAACGGGGTATTTTAGATTCTGAAATTAATTCATAAACCGCCTTTGCAACAGCTCCAACAGGTATGTAGCCTTCCCTCAGCCATATAGATTTTGCTAAGTTTGCAATCTCTACCAAGGCTCTTTTACGGCGCTTAGCCTCCTTTCTTATCTTAATTTTAACATTATTTTTTTGTGCTTGTTGCTTTCTAATTATTTGCTCTTTTTGCTCGGTTCTTAGTCTATATTCCTCGTGCTCATCCGAACTTAAATAATTTTCACTAAGCTCAACATAAGATGAAGTTATTCTGGATAGCGCAACTGCTTCAGATGCTTCGCCATAGAGAACAATAATTTCACTTGTAGATGCCGATGAGGTCTTATTATTGGAGTATTTGCCCAAAGCTGAAAGACATAACTCTAGACTTAAATAACCCAGATAAGGTGAATCTACAACGGCTCTATCACCATTAATTAGTTTATCGATAATACGTACCTGTTCAGGTTGATGAAAGGTCGTGAAGTTTGCAATATCAACCTGACGATATCCTCTATACTCTTCTTCAAACAATTCATTAAACATCAGCCGAAGATCATCAAGAAATTCAGAATCAATATCATCACATTCAAACATAGCAAATATGGATTCATTTAACACTGGCAAAAAGAATGCGATTTGACTGTCTCTGATCGTTTCTCTGAGCTTTTCTAAGTCAGTTGGCGTATCGATCAAGCTTTGTATTGAAAACATGTTAGAACTCGTCATATTAAGGTAGTTGAATAATACCCGACATACTCGAGAATTTCAGCCTATTGGTAATAGCTATGGAATTAACTTTGATCTGCAATGACTGCCCATATTCTAGAGTATGTTCGGTATGTTGAGTATATAATGAGATACCTTTGACTAAAAAAGGGGCTGTACGAGGAAATAATTGGCTCAGAGCTCTATGCAGGAAGATACTCAGAATCAATCGTTACCCAAACGCGTGAAAATAGTTGCCGGATCTCGATTGTCTTAGCTAGAAAGTATATTTTTCAATATTTTCAGTACGCTATTCCTAGATGCGGGACCGATTTCGAGAGTTCAAAAAAAAAAATTAGAATTTTTTCTTTATTAAATTATAGTATGTCGCTGCACCTGCTGGAGTTAAGCCAACGCTAGGATTTGTGAACTCTTTGATAATGTCCTTTCGTTTAATGCCATCTTTGTTAATTAACTTTTGATAAATTTTAATTGCCTTCGACATTTTCGACTCAGCGTTATTTGATATTTCTTTCTCTGGTTTAGCCATGTTGTTCTCCGTTTTCGGTTCATTGTTGTGAAATAATTTTCCAAATATCATTGGTTAATACCTCTTTTTCTGACTCTGTTAAGAGTTCAAGACCTGAAATATCTTCAAAAAGCGTCAACACAAGTTCAGTGACAGCTTCTTTTGAACATCCTCCGTCCAAATCGTCAATTATGATTTCAGCAATAGCTGATATCTGCTCTTTTGTAAGACCTTTTACTGTATTCATAACCTAGCATCCAGCCAAACCTTAATTTGGACAACAGCTAGTTGACCTTTAACGGTTATGGTTTGATGGTTAAGTCTAAGTAAACGAGTGGAGACTAGAAGTGGATCGACAAACAATAATTCGTAGCTCAAATCACAAAATAATTGGTCGTATTAGAGAGTTACCAGATAGAATCGAAGCTAGGACATCCGGTGGTGTTTTACTCGGATGGTATGATAAAAATTCTGACAGAACGCGTTACGCTGGTGGAGAGTTATTTACGATTGGTAACGCACTGTCAATGTTGTTTTGACCTAAAGTTTAGTATTATTTTTTATTATCTGCAACCAGTTTTGTCTTGTTTCTTATTTTTGGAATGGGAGATTGATTTATAGCTTTGATACGATATTCAAATTGAATCACATGCTCTCCACTGTTTTTATCAAATCCTTGACCAACCCGACGAACTTTAGATTTACCTTCAGATTTAAAACCAAAAAGCTTGTCTAAGATTAAGATCAGACGGTTCCACGCGTTTAGTTTTGACTCTTCAATAATTTCAGTAAATATCATGCTGCATTTTCCTTGTTGTTATTTTGTAAATTTTCAAGCACATCCCTAGCTTTAGCTGAAATATCCTTTCGTTCCAAATGCGCGTAGATTTGTGTAGTTGAAATGTCGGTGTGCCCTAAAATATTAGCAACTTCATACAAAGATAGACCTGCCTGAATTAGCCGCGACGCGCACGTATGGCGTAAATCATGGATCTTGAAATTACTTATGCTTGCTCGCTTAAATGCCGCTCTAATTCCTTTGGCCTGATAGCCTCGCTGTTGTCCATTTTTGTTAGTAAAAACATACTCAATAGACAATCGATTTTCAAAGCGTTGCTTAAATATTTCTTTCAATCGTGAAGTCATGTAGACAATTGATTCATTTCTAACTTTTGGTCGCCATAAGTTTATTGAGCCATTTTCTATATCTATGGCTGACCATTTAATGTTAGCCAACTCTGAGTAACGCGCACCAGTGTCTAATAAACCGATCACTAAATCATAGTTGTCCTGATAACGTCGATTCTCTTCAGCTGGTCGAAAATCATAATCTGGTCGGTATGGACGTTTTCGCTTTGGGTCAAGGTCATGCAGTAAACGCTTTTCTTCTTCAAATGAGAGATAACGAAGCCTATGCTTTGGCAATTTAACTTTCGGAAAGGTTAGCTCTTTAACCAGATAACCATGATCTTTAGCCCATGTAACAGCGCTGCGGATCGCTTGAAAGTTGTGTTTAATAGTTTGTGCAGCTATACCTTCTTTTTGTCTTTTCGACTTTAATTTCGTTAAATCCCAGTCGCGTATTTCATCAACGTAAACATCGATATTAAATCGTTCAGATACAGTTTTCACATTGGTTATAGAGTAACTGGCACTGCCAGTATTTTGCTTTTCTTCAATATAGTGACTGAAAGCCTCTCGCAGAGTAATTCTTGGTCGTTCACCTAATTCTTCAATGCGATGAAGTTCATCACGCCAATCTCGCTCCATGCGTTCAGAAGTTCGTTTGTTGGTGGTTTTTGAACTTTTGCAGTAAGTCTTTCCGTTAAAATTAAATTGGATGTAGTAGTTACCGACACCGTTTCTTTTGAATACACTCATTTTTAATAGCTCCTATAATTAATAAACTCTTACCGAGTCGTAACATTCACTATTATTTATGCTGCAGATCAACGGAGGTCCCATTGCTTGGCGAAACTTTTTATTATTTTCGATACCGAGCAGTGAGTCTATTTATTGGTGTTATTCAATATTTCTGCGGCTTGATTAGCTACTGCTGATTGTTCAAGATGAGAATAACGTTGGGTCATTGATATATTGGAATGACCAAGTAATTTTGATACTGCAAATAAGCTCATCCCGTTATTCACAAGTTTTGATGCAGTCGAATGGCGAATTGAATGAGTGACAAATCCATCAAATCCTAATTGTTTATATGCTTTTTGAATCGTTTTAGGTGTAGTTCTGCGTAATCCACCTTTAGTAGATGGAAAAATTAAATTAGTGTCGATAGTTCGATCAAAACGCTCTTCTAAAACTTTATGGCTTCTATCGGTTAACTTGAGAATAGATTCAGTACGAGTTTTGGTGCGCCATAATCGTATTTCACCTTTTTCTAAATCGACATTATCCCAACGCAATTGCTGTATTTCATTTAATCTGGCAGCACTATCGAGCAATAAAGTAACTAAATCATAATCGTCTGGATTGTTATTTTTTTTGAGAAGATTTAACAAGTTAGTTTCTTCTTCATCAGAAAGAATGCGGGTTCTTTGGTTATTTACCCGTATCTTGGGAATTGTTAGGTTTTCGGGTTGCAGATAACCTGCCGATTTAGACCAGTTAATCATGCCTTTCAAGGTAGTTAACATTAATCGAATAGTACCTTCTGAAACTCCATCCTGACGACGAAGCGTAACTAATCGAGTTAAATGTCCGCCATTTAGACCATGTAACTCATTGTTTAAAGTATATACTCGACATACCTGAGTATTTAACGCTCTTATCTGGGTATTCAGGTTTTGCTGATTTACAGAGCCTTGCTTAGTGATTGAGTATTCGAGTATGGCATCAGTTAACTTAATGGTTGGCTTTTCACCTAATAATAGCTGGCTATACAGAGTTTCACGTAATTGGCTCTCAAATCGTAAAGCCAAGGCCTTTTTAGTAGTTTTGGTGCTGCGAATAACAGTTTTTTTGTTGATTGTGATTTCACAGTAGTAAAACTTAGAATTCTTACGTTTGTAAACTGACATCTGATAGACCTTTAGCAATCATTTAAGGTTACTATCCGGTCAATTCTTAGGTTGGACAACGGGAATGCTTGTAAAAGATGAGCATAGTAAGAAAACTGTAAGCATCCAGTAAAGACTATCCTGTGATTTAGGAACGCTAGTGTAATTTGATATGCGTGTTTTCGCTGAATTATCAGACGTCAACTACCTTGACCGGTCAAGCTAATAGTCGCCTAATACAGAATAGAAAATCACACTCTTGTTAAGTTTTATTGACTAATTTTTCTTCAATTGATTTTAAGAATTCACCTTGATGTGTCTTCCAGCTTTGAGGGCCACTACGACTGTTACCCGAGACTAAAGACGCTGCATAGGAAGAAGAACTCATTAGTTTATCCCTCATTAGAACATAGTAGTCCTGTTTATCTTCTAGCTCTCCTTCAGCGAGCAACTGCTGCTTTATCTGAGAGCTTCTACTAGGCATACTCGTTGAAGAATTAATTGATATTTGAGAGCCTTTTAGCAATAGAAATCCGTCATCCGTGACTCTTCCTGAAGCTAAAAGTTTGTTGATCTTAAAACTAAAGTTATAGTCAATTAGTGAATCTTCACTGCTTCCTATTTTCGTAACTGGTGCTGATAAGGACTCTAAAATTCTATGTCCTAAACTACCAAGCACAATTCGAATATTATCAATAAACTCTTCCATTGCAGCCGAATCAGCTCGAGGTAAACTAGATTTAGTTGGATTATTACTATTTTCAAGTTGATATCTTTCAGCACCTTTACTTATTTCAACGAGTCTAGCTTCAAGGTATTTTATATGTCCTTTGGTAAGATTTTCATCCTTGCTTGTAAAAATAATGACTTCATTCCAAAATTCTTTCTTACGATCGTGGTCCGCAAGTCTTTTAAAAACATCTTCTGACTCGCCAATATACGCGAGATTATTGTAATCATTCGTAGATTTTTCAAGCAAAAAATATATTCCAGGTCTCTTAGATTCATCCCAGTTAGCAAGTTCAGAAAATCGACTACGAGGGCATGCAAGGGCTTGTCCTGACCAATTCGCAATTTCGACGTGTCTCAAGCCGGATGGACTGCCGTCTGCCAAATATATTCTTATGCTTCGTCCGTATTTAGACATTTTATTAAATATTCCTTTGAAGCTTAACATCTGAGTTAACGGAGGCTAAGGCTAAATTATCAGCTTATATCATTTCAATATTTTGCCTGATTCATCCGCAAAATCAAATAGTAGTTTGAAATTCAATTTAACAACTAAACTACTGAACTACTCGACTATTTTGAGCCCTTTACTTCTCACTCCTGTATCGGGGCAGATCAACCCTGAAACTAGTGTGAATAATCCAGTATCAACAAGCTGTTGGATTACATTATTGTCTGCTTGCTTTTTGTTGGCTTCAACTCCCTCCATTTGCCTAAGCCAAGAGTCTAATGATGAAGGTTTATGATGACTCTCCATATTATCAGTTTGCTGGCCCTGAATAATGTAATCTCTACCACTTCTTCTGATGTGCTCAACAAGTCCATTTTCGTCGAACTCACCACCAAACGATAATTCAATCATGTAAGAATATCTCCAATAATGTTTTTATTAATATTATCAGATTTACAGGATATTGCGTGACTTTCGGATTTTTAGGTACTAACGGAGCAATTTAACCTTTTAGCTTCCGGTAATAAGATGGTTTTATCAACATTGAACTAAGCTAGATTACAGCCAAAAAAGGAATACTTATAAATTATAAGTATGCTTTAAAAGGGGTTTTATAGGCATCAGTCTATTTTAAGAAAAAATATTGCTAGAACAAGTGCTATGAAACTTGGGTAATATGGATTTTATGCTCGAACTAAACAAAAACATTTACATTAGCTCGCTCTAGCATGAATCAATATTTTTTCTAATTACAATGTATGACCCTCACTATTTATTCCAATAAACTGGCCCTTCTGATCGAAACAAAAATTACGTAGTGATCTTTGATAATACGTATAGCCATTAATGTCTCCAAAGTATGGCACTTTACCTGCAAACTTTTGAATGTGTTCTAAGATGATGCTTTTTGCTTGCTTCAATTGTATGCTAGTAGTTTGACTTGTAAAATTGTCAGGTAAGCTAATAACTATAAATTCAGCATGTACTAAAGCATCAACCGGGTCTTCGTTGTCTATCTGATTTGTTTCTACATAAATATGTGGGCTTTGGGACTGTTTACTCGTGTGGATTTCAAGTTCTTCAAGGCAACTCCAAGTTTTTTTGATAATTGGGCTTAGTACATTTTGCTCAACATCTAAAGCATCTGCTAGAACTGGAATAAAAGAATTCGTAATCTTGCCTGAAAAAATTTCATCTATTCTCTTTGAAGTTTCTTGCTGAGCAGAGCAACGCAGTTTTGCTTCTAGCTCGTTACGTAAAACCTGCAGACTAGAGGTATCAAAATGACGGTAAAGAAATTTGACTATCGGTAACATATCGTTCATCCAACGTTGGTTAAAAAAGTTGATATTCCAAAAATTATTCTATGAATAAGAATTAGTCGCTTTATTGTGTTTAATTTGGCAGTTGTTCTCTAGGTATAATGTCATCTCTATAGATAATTAATTCAGGCGTTGTTTTTAATGAAAAGACCCAGCGCTCACAAGCCAAGCGCATTTGAATTATACCGGCCAAATCATATTCCTTTGCTTTCCTAGCCTTACCTAATGTCTTATAAAGTTTGTTTCGAGACTTATTATCTAGTACTTCATAATCACTTAAACGGTCTTTACCTAAAAAGGTGATTTCACTATCACCAGCAATGACAGCTTCTTCAACTGAAGAGCTGACGTAAGACGGTTTTTCATCTTTCTTCTTTATTTGAAATTGAGCACCATTTGGAGTTACTTTATGGACTTTCACACGATAGTCATAACTTTGTTCCAAATTATGAGCATCTAAGTGATACCCAAAATATATACAACGACCTACGCTTCTTGTGACTGTTAACATGATTTATTCCTTATTTAAATGTTAGTTAGTGGCTCTGAATAGACCTTTTTACTTAGAGTCCGCAATTTATTAATTACCGCTGTTACTGAAACATCTCTTTTATTTGCTTCCTTCAAGCAATGTTTCGGCTTCTAGATGCATCTTAACTGGCGATAAAGGAATAATATCTTCTTCAAATCATTAATATGCACGAAAATTATATTCGTCTATAATTGGGTAGCATTGTGCCTGAAACTTTTGGACAATAATTAGGCTGAGGATAGATAATCGATATGATTGAATGCGTAAGTGATGAGGTTAGATATGAAAATGACTTTATTATTGAGATAAGCACGCTACTACTTGAGCAATTACTCGATAGTTTAGATGGGATTGAGCTCAAAATAGTACTACAGGAAAAAGTGGATTCTCAAGCGAGTATTACAGACTCTAAGTACTCATACGCAAGTCCAGAATGTGGTATCACTATAGCTAAAGTCGTTAAAAATAAAGGCTACAAATTTGAAGTTGTTATAAACCAAGGGTTAGAGTGGCAATGTTTTTTAAGGACTCTTATTCATGAATTAACTCATGTTGCTCAGTATCAAAGAAAAGATCTTGCTCATGTTGATACTAGTCTTGGAGAATCACTTACTTACTTTAAGAATATTGCCTATGATTGTGATGAAGTTAAATATCAGGATCAACCGTGGGAAATTGAAGCGGTTAACAATGAAATCAAAATGCTTAAATTCTTAGCCGGTTGGATAGAGAGTAATAATAGCAATAAATCAAACTATGAAAGGACTAATTGTGACGGAAAGTACGGACAAGCATAAGCTTGAAGTCGAATTGTTTATCTTAAGAAAATTAAATCAGCTTGCTTATGATAGTAAAAATAAAATAATTCGAGAGTCAGTTAAAACTACCGAAGAGCTGGTTCCTGAATATATTAAAATGGCTCATCCTGATGCAGACGATGTTGATAAAAAAGAAGCGGCGAGGCTAGAAAGAAATGCCACAAGGAATATTATTAATTGTTTAAACAAATGGAAGTGCGTGCTGAATGGTGCAATTGATTTTTATAGTTATGACGAAGATAAACGGAAAAAAGGGTGGGCGTATAAACCTGGTGCTGGATTAAATTTACCAGATTTCTCAGTTGAAAAAGCATTTTCATTACTGTTGGTTGAGCAGTTTTTGGATGACTATTATCCAAAACATATGAAGGAGTCGCTGAGTTCATTGTTTAATAATGCAAAATTGGTTCTAGAGAATACAATGGAATCCCAGGAAACAAACAGCATTGAAAAAACAAGTATAGTAAACCAAAGGAACTGGATCGACAAAATAAGACATGTGCCGCTAGGTTATTCTCTAATACCAACAGTGCAAGGTAAAGGTGGAACATCTGACGAGATTATATATACCGCCTTATTAGAAGAATATCAAATTCATTGTAGATATAGAAACCTTAAAGATGAAGATTATCTTAGAACACTTCACCCTTTAGGGATAGTGTTACGAGCAGATAGATCTTTTCTAATTGCTGTTGATAGTTATAGTAAAAGTAAAGAACCTAAAACATTCTTTTTAAATCGTTTTTCAGAAGTGACGTCACTTAAGTCTCAAAATAAAAAGGTTGTTGTGCCTGAAGGTTTTTCCTTGGATAGATTTATAAAAGAAGGTGATTTTTATTGGAAGATCAAACGAGACCAAGTGCCAGAGACGTTAGAGCTTAAAGTATTCGACAACGAGTTAAAAAATGTTCTAGAAGAAACACGTTTTAATGAGTGCCAAGAAATAACACAAGTTGGCAGCCGCCAATGGAAGCTCACTGCAACCATCATTGACACTAAAGAGATAAGGTGGATGTTATTGAGCTTTGGTTTAAAAGTGGAGGTTATCGAACCAGAACAAATTAGAGATTTCATCAAAGAATCTATTTCAGGAATGCATAAAATTTATAATGGATGTTGAATGAATACGCGAATATGGCGACATAGTAACACCATCAAAAGTTCAACTGTTGAACGTAATGCACTTCAAATAATGGAATAATCGAAAATGTACATTAAATACAACTCAATTACATATTCTCCATCCGACTTATCTCGCTATTCAGTTAGTCCGTTTGCCAGCTGGATGGAACGTTGTGTATTGGAGCAACCAGATTTTGTTGAACAAGTTGACGATGAAGATAGCTTAATGGGATTGCTTGCTGAAAAAGGCGATGTTCATGAACATGCCATATTGGAGCAAATGGAATCTGAAGGTAAGTATGTTGCACGTATAGACCAAACAAAGGATAAGGCATTAGCAACTATGGAAGCTATGCAGTCTGGCGCCGATATTATTTTTCAAGCTGCGTTAAAGAAAGATTCATTTGCTGGCTTTGCGGATTTCCTTGTTAGAGTTCCAGGCGAGAGTGAGCTTGGTGATTATCATTACGAGGTTTGGGATACCAAGTTAGCTCGAGCAATAAAGCCTTATTTTGTTATTCAGCTCTGTTGCTATATCGACATGCTTGAGGAGATACAGCAAGTTAGAGCACATCAATTTGCAATTGTACTTGGCAATGGAACAATCGAACGACTTAACACCACTGATTATTTTTATTACTACCAAAACTTAAAAGCCGCTTTTCTTGACCAGCAATCTCAATTCGATATAAACAAACAACCTGATCCTTTTGATTCAACTTCTTGGGGGCGCTGGAATGATTACGCCAATCAGCAGTTAGAACAGCGAGATCATTTATGTCGTGTGGCAACAATGTCGCGTTCTCAGATAATAAAGTTAAAAGTTGCGGGAATCGAATCCATGACAGCTTTAGCAGAATCTAAACTTGATTCCATCCATGGGTTACGGCAAGAGTTATTCTTAAGACTAAAGCGCCAAGCAAAAATTCAACTTGCAAGTAGAGGGCAAGAAATACCGCTTTATGAAGTGGTTTTACCTTCAGGTGAAGTGCCAAAGGGATTACAGCTTCTTCCACCTCATTCACCTATGGACGTATATTTTGATATTGAAGGTTTTCCATTAGATGAAGGCGGTTTGGAATATCTATGGGGGAATACTTATTTTGATGAACAGGGAGAGCGCCAATTTATAGATTTTTGGGCACATAATCCTGAACAAGAAAAACAAGCATTCAAAGAGTTTATTGAATGGGTTTATACTCGCTGGAAGGCTGACCCTGCCATGCATATTTATCACTACGCAAATTATGAAATAGCAGCTTGTCGTAAATTGATGGGTCGTTATGGTGTATGTGAGTTTGAAGTGGATGAACTACTGCGTAATGAAGTGTTTGTTGATCTGTATAAATTAGTAAAAGGCGCGTTAGTTATTGGTGAGCCGCGATATTCGATTAAGAATGTTGAACATCTTTATCGCAGTAAGCGAGAAACGGAAGTCGGTAATGGTGGAGATTCGGTTGTTGTGTATGATAACTGGCGACAAAACCCCGATGGTGAAACCTGGCAAACTTCAAAAATACTTAATGATATTCGAGATTATAATATTGACGATTGTGAAAGCACTCAAGAGCTTGTGTTTTGGTTGAGAGAGCGGCAGGCCGAACACAATATTCAGTTCGCAGGAAAAACGGAAGTTACTGAAACAGAGCTGACAGAAGAGGCTACCGAAAAAACTTTGTTACGTGATAGGTTGCTCGGTAAGGCCGAGTCTATTCGCGAGAAGCATCCACAACAAGCAACATTGATAGAAAACTTAGCTTGGTCATTGGAGTTTCATAGAAGGGAATCAAAACCTATTTTCTGGCGTTTGTTTGACAGGCTTGGCTTATCAGATATGGAACTAGTTGAAGATGCTGATTGTTTAGCTGCGTGCGTAAGGACGGCAACAGCAGCATTTAAACCGAAACCAAGAGCAAGGAACTTAGCTTATGAATATCGGTTCGATAATAGTCAGGAATTTAAAGCGGTAAATACAAACTCCTTTTATGTTTTAGGTATAGAAAATGAGAAGGGAAATAAACTGACTGTCACCCATTTAAAGGATCATAGTGATCTGGATAACGGAATTATAGTTATCCAAACTAAGCATGAGCCGCCAGAGGTTATTACTTTAATACCTGATGAATATGTGAATCCAAAACCGATCCCGCAAGCACTTCAGAGAGTCGTTGAAAGCCTTGAGCTAGACTCAGAAATTGATTTGCCTCGTTGCGCTATTGTGGATTTCTTAACTCGCTCTACACCAAATATAAAAGGCCTTAGTGCTGGTGAGCCAATTGCTCCGGCATCAGTGCCAACAGAAAGGCTTACTCAAATTATTCAAGCCATAGTTAACCTTGATAATTCATATCTAGCGATTCAGGGTCCTCCTGGAGCAGGTAAAACATTTACTGGCAAGCACGTGATCGCTGAGTTGTTAAAACGCGGTAAGAGAGTCGGGATTTGTTCTAACTCACATAAAGCAATTAATAACTTATTGATTGGAACAGCTGAGTATTGTCAAAAAGAAGGCGTTTCAGGAAACTTTGCATGTACTAAAGACACTGACCCAATGTTAGAAGAGTTAGGTATTCCTGTTATTGGAAATAAGGATATTGAATCTCATATGGAAGGTGCTTGTGTTATAGGAACAACAGCTTGGGGGTTTGCCAAAGAAGAACTTGAAAAGAGCTTTGATTATTTGTTTATTGATGAAGCTGGACAAGTTAGTGTGGCCAACCTGATCGCTATAAGTCTAAGCTGTGACAATATAGTTCTCATGGGTGATCAGATGCAATTAGGTCAACCATCGCAAGGTGTTCATCCTGCGGAAAGTGGATTATCTATTTTAGATTACTTGCTGCATGAATCTTCAACCATTGAAGAGCATATGGGTGTATTTCTTGGTACAACTTATCGTATGCACTCGAAGGTTAATCAATTTATTAGTGATGCCATTTATGATGGAAAGCTATCATCACACCCTGATAATGACCACCAAATTATTAAAGTACCTAATGGTTATCAGGGGGAAATGAATCAAAGGGCTGGCATTCATTACATTGAAGTAGAACATGAAGGAAATTCTCAGGCTAGTACAGAAGAAGTAAGCAAGATTGTTGAGCTTACCCATGAGTTATTAGGGCGAGTATTTGTAGATAAAGAAGGTAGTGAGCGAGAAATTGGATGGGATGATCTTTTATTTGTAGCACCTTATAACCATCAGGTTACTTACTTAAAGTCAGCTTTAGGTGAGCATGCCAAAGTTGGCAGTGTAGATAAATTTCAAGGTCAAGAAGCACCCATTGTTATCTTGAGTATGTGTGCCAGTAATGCTGCTGAATCACCCCGTGGTATGGAGTTTCTGTTTGACCGGCACCGCATAAATGTGGCGATATCAAGGGCGCAAAGTTTGGCGATTGTTGTGGCATCTTCTAACTTGGTAAACGCAAGTGTAAATAACCTAGCGCAACAACGATTGGTTAATTTGATGGCATTACTAAAGGTACGATTTTTGAAATACTCGATAGACTAGAGTATTTGGCTTTCTGGTTAACTCGTCAAAAGACTATTGAGTTTTTGCTCCATGCCTAATACTTGAGCATTTGCATATGGCATCAAGTATCGTCAATCAATAGATTTTTGCGGTTGTTATTTGAATATTTTAAGGTAACCAGGAAGGCATGCTTATCTTTTATAAGTATGCCACATACATTAATTCGGTATGAAATGTGGGATAAGGCACTTGAAGATTCGTGCTGTTAGGGGAAATGACAGCACTTGATTGCTCCGTCACATCGACTAGCTCTAAACCAATATTAAAGTACGGAGTAACAAGCATAGGATTAATAATCCTATGCTAGGATAATATCAATATATAGTTCCCAGCTTTTATCTATTCAATAATAG
>Ga0307492_10000520_pt1 | contig 16214 bp, 15 predicted proteins | sample SI3LmetaG_FD_202365 | JGI IMG/M metagenome (GOLD analysis project Ga0307492, IMG submission 202365) | Sea-ice brine microbial communities from Beaufort Sea near Barrow, Alaska, United States - SI3L | ecosystem: Environmental > Aquatic > Marine > Coastal | place: USA: Alaska | collected 2017-05-06 | reverse complement strand
GGTTCTGATTTGAATGTAAAATAGCTAAAAGCAATGACGACGGCAATTGCCATCAAGAACCACTGAACGGCATAGCCACGGTGTTTTTCTGGACTCATACTCGTCACCGGCCAGAATCGAGGCAACGCTGTTGGCGTCCCCTCGTCGAGACGCAGTAAGTACGGATAGACGGAAGTACCTATTGATGTTTGCAGCACCCGAGGGTCTGCGCTTTGGACAATCTGTTGTCCGTCAATCAATTCGCCCGCATCGTACTGCCTATCAACCACTGTAGATACGTAAACATGCGCTGTCAGGGTCAATCGATCAAAGGATGTCGGTGGTATCAACGGGGGATCATCACGTGTTTTACCCATAGGCACAAAGCCACGATTGACCAGAAACGTCATATTCGTCGCCTCGTCCATAAACAGATCGAGCACCTCGAAGCCCACGCGTCCCGCCAACACCACGTTATCTTTTAGCAGTGGCTGACGTTGAGTATAGTGACCGTTGAGGCGCACGGGCAAACCATTAATGTTGTCTCCGAGCGCTAGCAAAGCGCTCGTTGAAAGTGGAACCTGGTTAACGCGCGCTTCCACAGCCTGCATGAGGGCAAGCTTTTCGTCTTCTCGATCCAGTTGCCAGATCCCCAGATAGACAAACAGCGTAAGACTGGTCACAGAGAATGTCGCGAGCTTCCAGTTGAAGTTGAACCGCAGGGGTCTATGCATTCGTTGATGGGCCAGTATAATCATGTACATTCATAAATTTGCCCGCTCTTGTTATCAATACGTGGATTAAGATATGTGGATTAAAGTCATCATCGTTTTGCTGTTCATTGCCAACATTGCTGCCCTCGGCACTGCGTTCTATACGCTTATGCTAGATCAGGGTCGCGGTGGCAAGCGCACCGCCAATCTGTTACTCCTGCGGGTATCACTCGCGGGCCTGCTGCTGTTATTCGTTATCTACGGTGTCTGGAGTGGTGACCTGGGAATAGCTGCGCCTTGGCACGAGGCCTGAGAGGCGGCTTGATACTGCACGTTAACGGGATGCTGGGACCTTATGATGCGTGATTGCCTGAGCGTCAGATCACCTGCTGACACGTCGGCGCTGGGCATATTTCCCCGCACCAGAAACTCGTACCTAACGCTAGATCCTCACCCTCAGACAAAAAGGCCTCGCGATTGCGAGGCCCTTTAGACTGTCTACACCATCAATATTGATTTCATACAGATAGGCGTTTATCTGCTTGGCTAGCTGCCGAGGATATATACAAACAAAAACAAACCCAGCCATATCACATCGACAAAGTGCCAATACCAAGCCGCTGCTTCAAAACCGAAGCAATCATCTGGCTTGAAGTGACCTTTGATCGCCCTCATCAGCATAACAAAAAGCATGAAGGTACCCATGGTCACGTGCGCGCCGTGAAAACCTGTCAGCATAAAGAACGTCGCGCCATAGATGCCGGCAGTCAACGTCAATCCTAGCTCAGTATACGCGTGATAGTATTCCAAGATCTGACACACGATAAAGGCAACACCCAAAGCGACAGTCGCCGCCAACCAACCGATCAACTTACGACGATTACCGTCATTCAAACCATGATGGGCAAACGTTACGGTGATACTAGACGTCACCAGCAGCAAAGTATTCACGAGGGGTAGACCAAACCAGCCCATGGGCTCGTTAGCACCAGGGAAACGCTCGGGGTTCGGTGTGTTAATCAAAGGCCACTCTGGCACATACTCGGGCCAAAGCATATCAGACGGGCCACGGTTACCTTCGCCGCCCAACCAGGGAACGACAAAAGCACGGACATAAAACAGAGCACCAAAAAATGCAGCGAAAAACATCACCTCAGAGAAAATAAACCAACTCATACCCCAGACAAAAGATCGGTTCATCTGATCGCTATATAGCTTGGCATGATTCTCCTCAATAACTTTGCTGAACCAGACAAACAGTGTCGTCGCCAGCACCAAGCCTCCGAGCAGCAAGGTCCACGTGCCGAAACTGGCGCTCTCATCCGCAGTCATGGCATTGAGCATATTGCCCATGCCGAAAACCGTCAGGAAAAGACCCGCCGATGCGAAGATCGGCAGCTTGCTGTCAGTGGGGACATAATAGTGTTCATAGGTTGCATCGTGTGCCATTTTCTACTCTCCATCAAACCTTTGCGATCTTCATATGTTGCAAGAATTGCAATCTAACAGTGCAACTTTATTGTATGAGCTACCGTGTAAGCCATCATCGTCATATGGGCCATTGTGCGAGGCAGCTCGCTCAATCTGCCGACGCGGACTGTTCCGGCGCCGTAATATCAAACATTGTATAAGATAATGTGAGCGTTTCTATATCAGCGGGCAAATCTTTGTCGATAATAAAACGCAACGGCATATCAATAGATTCGCCAGCTGCCAACGCTTGCTGCTCGAAACAAAAACATTCGGTCTTGTGTAAATAGCTCGCTGCCATAAACGGCGTGACGCTCGGTACAGCCTGAGCGGTCATATCATAGCTTGCCGGATTGCGAGCGAAAAAGCTGGTCTCATTCACCTCGCCTGGGTGTACCTGGAGCGTGCGCATTTTTGGCCGAAACTCCCAAGGCATGCCCGAGTTATTACTCGTCAGGAACTGAATGGTCACCAGACGGTCACTATCAACGGCCTGAATACTGGTCTGAGTATACTGATCGCCGGTCTTGCCATTAAGTCCTGTAATTTCACAAAACACCGTGTACAAAGGGACCAACGCAAACCCAAAGCCAAACATACCTACAGCGACGGCGAAAAGCCGTAAGACCATGGAGTTACTTGAAGTTTGCGCTGTTTTCATATCAACCTACCCGTGTGCTTCTTTCATGTCTACTTCATCTGGCGTTGTAAACGTGTGGTAAGGAGCTGGTGAAGCGACAGTCCATTCCAACCCGTGAGCACCTTCCCAAACCTGAGCAGTGGCTTTCTTACCGGTACGGATACACTTGATGATGATAAACAGGAACAGTAGCTGTGAGAAACCAAACAGGAACGCGCCAACACTAGAGACCATATTGTAGTCCGCAAACTGCAACGCATAGTCAGGAATACGACGTGGCATACCCGCTAGACCAATGAAGTGCTGTGGGAAGAAAGTCACGTTGACACCAACGAACGACAACCAAAAGTGAGTCTTGCCGAGAGTTTCGTCATACATGTGGCCAGTCCACTTAGGCAACCAGTAATACACCGCCGCCATAATGGAGAATACAGAACCTGGCACTAACACATAGTGGAAGTGAGCAACGACAAAGTAGGTGTCATGGTACTGAAAGTCAGCGGGTGCAATCGACAGCATCAGTCCAGACAAGCCACCAATAGTGAACAGGATAACGAAGGCAATGGCGAACAGCATGGGAGTCTCAAACGTCATGGAGCCCTGCCACATGGTGGCAACCCAGTTGAAAACCTTCACACCGGTAGGTACCGCAATCAACATGGTGGCGTACATAAAGTACAGCTCACCGGCCAACGGCATACCAACTGTGAACATATGGTGCGCCCACACGATAAAAGACAAGAATGCGATAGAAGACGTGGCGTAGACCATCGACGCATAGCCGAACAATCGCTTACGCGCAAAGGTCGGGATGATCGCAGACACGACACCGAAGGCAGGCAAAATCATAATATAGACTTCTGGGTGACCGAAGAACCAAAACACATGCTGGAACAATACGGGATCACCGCCACCACCGGCGTTGAAGAATGAGGTGCCGAAGTGAATATCCATCAGCATCATGGTCACGACACCCGCCAGTACGGGCATAACCGCAATCAACAGGTAAGCAGTGATCAACCAAGTCCACACAAACAGTGGCATCTTCATCAGCGTCATACCGGGTGCGCGTAAGTTCAGAATCGTCACGACCACGTTGATAGAACCCATGATCGAGGAGATACCCATCAAGTGGACCGCGAAAATGAAAAACGTGACGCTAGGCGGCGCGTAATCTGTCGACAGCGGCGCGTAGAAGGTCCAACCAAAGTTTGGACCACCACCTTCCATCAACAGCGTACTGGCGAGCATGGTGAATGCAAATGGCAGAATCCAGAAGCTGTAGTTGTTCATGCGTGGCAGCGCCATGTCAGGCGCACCGATCATCATAGGTATCAGCCAGTTAGCCAGACCCACAAAAGCCGGCATTACCGCACCAAACACCATAATCAGACCGTGCATGGTAGTCATCTGATTGAAAAACTCAGGCTGTACCAGTTGCAGTCCCGGCTGAAACAACTCAGCCCGAATAACCAAGGCGAAGCTACCGCCCAGCAAAAACATACAAAAACTGAACCACAGATATAATGTACCAATATCCTTGTGGTTCGTGGTGAACACCCAACGCATCAGGCCTTTGGCCGGACCATGGTGATGATCGTCGTGATGACTTTGTTCAATAATTGCGCTCATCGTTGTATCTCCTGACTACTCGCCGCTCATCATTTCGTTTACTTTCCGAGGCTGGATGAGATCACCCACATCATTACCCCAGGCATTTCGTTCGTAGGTAACTACGGCCGCAATTTCAGCCGCATTCAACTGTCCCTTGAAGGACTGCATGGCGCTGCCAGCTTTACCGTTAAGCACAATATCTAGGTGCGCATCAATCGGGCCAACAGCCAAACCCTGTCCCACCAACGATGGAAAAGCTGGCGGTATACCCTGACCATTAACCTGATGGCACGCCGCACAAACGCGGTTATAGACTTCCTCGCCCTTAACCATTAATTCTTCCTTGGTCCATTCTTTACCCACGGTTTCATAAACTGCGAGTGCATCAGCCTGCTTCCCTGCCATCCAGGTGTCGTACTCAGCACGCTCTACAACCCGCACTACAACCGGCATAAAACCATGATCTTTGCCGCAAAGTTCAGCACACTGACCCCGATAGACACCGGGTTTGTCCACCACCGTCCAAGCCTCATGAATAAAGCCCGGAATGGCGTCGCGCTTAACCGCGAAGTCAGGTACCCACCAGGCGTGCAACGTATCCCCAGAGGTCACTAAGAAGCGCACTCGGGTATTCACAGGAATAACCATTTCATTGTCGACATCGAGCAGATAATGCTCGCGCTTACGTGCCAGATTGTTGACCTCATCGCGATCCGTCAACAATGAACTGACGAAACTGATTTCTTTAGCGGGGTCGTCATTCAGATAGGTGTATTGCCACTTCCACTGCAAGCCCCGAACTTCAATGTCGATCTCGGCATTGCCGGTATCGTACATATCGCTCAGCGTGCGTGTCGCAGGGACGGCCATCGCGACGAGAATAATCACGGGGATGACGGTCCACAGAATCTCAACCTTAGTGTTGTCATGGAAGTCTGCAGGCACAGCACCGATGGATTTTCTATGCATCAACATAGAAAAAATCATCACGCTGAACACCACGACACCAATCGCGACACAGACCCAAAAAATTAGCATGTGCAGCTCGTAAACCTCACGGCTTATCTGAGTCACCCCCTGCCTCATATTCACCGTCCAGTCAGCATAAACCATGCTACTGGACAGTAGCAGTGACAAAGCAACTAACCACTTACTCTGCTTTGCTATATCCATCCCAAAACTCCACTGTTTAAATAAACTCTTTTCAGATCCAATCATTGGACTGAAGACTGATACCTAACCTACTTTATGTCTTTTACTCGGGCTCTAGCCGCTCTATCAACTCGCTTGTGCAGCCATTCTACTGATCGATGCAGGTCTATTAGCGACACGTCTATCAATACGCATAATACTCCGCATCGGACGACTGCTTCCGACCTGTTTAGTCATCGTCAGAGGTCGTCACGGTCGGCGCTGACTAAAAATTGCGACCACTCCACCGTCAAAAGTCTCCTGACGTTGTCGTATAATAGCACGAAGATTTTCTGTTACCCGCCAATCACGCACGTCTATGGCCAGAAAACCGGCGCAATTATATCAATGCGCGGCGGTTTCTCAAGCTGCAAAACTCTTTTGTCTGGGCTTTTGCTGGAATTACATAGACCTTTGACCTAATCAAACGTGTGTGTGGTGAATTCTGCAGCTAACGTTGTACTATAGGGCCATCATGGACACATCCGACATTCGCCAAGTGATCATCGAAAACCTGCTGCGGTTTGACCCTGTCAACGGTGCGGCGGCTATGACGACGCGGCTGACAAAAATCAGCAAACCATTTGGCTTGCCTGACAATGCCCACAGCCGGGAACAGATTTTTGGCATGCTGCTCGACTACATCCAAAGTGTGCCAGGCCAGCTTACAGGGCTGCATGTTATTGGCGAGCGATATCACATTATCGATCTGCTACAACCCTTTATCGATCTATCAACCAATTACCTGGCTGCCACCTGTCGCAGCCTGGAAGTCCCGCCAAAACCCATGCCAGACGAGCCGCTAGATACCAGCCCGGTCATCGCATTATTGCAAGGCGCCTACATCTTTAATCGCCTACTGGAGGAGCTCAATGATGAAATCCAGCGTTTTATTGGCATTCCGCTAACGGGGGCGAACACCATGACAGCCAACCTTATCGTCCGCGATGTGATCGGCGATAGTTTCGCTAACCGCCTCGACAAAATCGTTGATGCCTTAATCGCCCGATCAGCGATCACCAAATCCATCATTGAGGCGCAACTCGCCAGCGCCCAGGTCATGTCTTTGAAGAAGGAAAGCTGCGCTCTCAGTGGCGAGAAAATTGAGGACCTAGCTGGGCGCCACAATCTCGCACTGTTTTAGTCCTTCACTGTACTGGCACTTAACTGTAAGTGCCATTATGAGTCCAAGAGCTTAATCGGCTGCCAACTGCCTAACTGCGCAGCAGTGTCCTCAGCGACCGGGCCCTCATCGCTGAGACTATCAAGGCGCTCGCTGAACCCACAATCGTTGCAGTGCCGACTCTGAACACCAGCCTCAGTCAGCACATACACCTTGTCCTCGACCCTACACTGGGGACAGACAGCACCCGCAATAAAACGCTTCTTATTGCTCAAGGATACCCTCCTGCTGCAGCAGCGCAGTGATTTCAGGTTTTCTACCCATAAACGCGACGAACATATCCATGGGGTCTTCAGACCCGCCCTGCTCCAAAATCGACGATAGGAAACGCTCACCGGTTTGGCGATTAAAGATACCATCGGCCTTGAAGCGCGAGAATGCATCGGCAGACAATACTTCTGCCCATTTATAGCTGTAGTATCCAGCGGCGTAGCCACCGCCAAAAATATGTCCGAAGCCATGCTGAAAACGATTAAACGGTGCCGCTTGAATCACAGCGACCTGGGCACGTACCTCATCAAGCACACGTTGAATCTGTTGCTCCTGCTGTGGATCAAACTCACAGCGCAGGCGAAAGTCGAACAACGAGAATTCAACCTGTCGCACCATCATCATCGCCGACTGGAAATTTTTGGCCGCCATGACCTTATCAAGCAAGGCTGTTGGTAAGGGCTCGCCGGTTTCATGGTGACCCGAGATAAACGCCAGCGCTTCGGCTTCCCAGCACCAGTTCTCCATAAATTGGCTGGGTAACTCTACCGCATCCCAAGCAACGCCATTAATGCCTGAAACGTCAGCACACTCAACTCGGGTGAGCATATGGTGTAATCCATGCCCAAACTCATGAAACAGGGTAATCACTTCATCATGGGTTAACAGTGCTGGCTGATCGCCTACAGGCGATGAGAAATTACAGGTCAAATAGGCGACGGGAAGCTGCAGGCTGCCGTCATTGCGACGGCGACGAATTCGACTATCCGCCATCCAGGCTCCCCCTTGCTTGGCTGGACGGGCATACAAGTCCAGGTAAAAACGCGCGATCACCTCGCCGTTTTTTGAGACTTGGTAGGTTGTTACATCCGGATGCCACGTGGTGATGTCATTGACCTGCAGGATCGTAAGATCGAACAACTGATTGACGACCTTGAACATGCCCTGAATCACGGTGGGCGCGGGGAAATAAGGCCGCAGCATTTCATCTGACACGCTGAATCGGCTTTCTTTGAGTTTCTCCGCATAAAACGGCAGATCCCAAAGGTCGACGGTTGACGCGCCAAATGTACTCTGAGCAAATTCACACAGCTGCGCAAATTCGTTGACCGCCACGCCTTTTGCATGATTTGCCAGTTGATCCAAAAACGCCAACACCTGATCCGTAGACTCGGCCATCTTTGTCGCTAGGGACAACGCGGCAAAATTCTCATAGCCAAGCAAACCCGCCTTTTCTTTCTCGAGGCTGAGAATTTCATACATCACTGCCGAATTGTCCCATTGACCTGCATGGGGCCCCTGGTCTGATGCACGCGTCATATACGCTTCATACATTTCTCGCCGCAAGCCCGCATTCTCGCAATAACTCATCACCGGCGAGTAACTCGGAAACTCTAACGTCAGCAAGTACCCTTGCATATCCCTTTGTTCAGCGGTTTGCTTGGCTTGCGCTAAGGCGCTGGGGGGCAGGCCCGGTAACTCACTGACATCAGTGATGAGCTTTGACCATGCCATAGTGGCATCCAGCACATTGTCGTTGAACAATCCTGACAATTCCGCCAGGCGTTTGTTAATGGCAGCAAACCGCTGCTGGTCCGCTGTGGGGAGGTCGATGCCAGATAGGCGAAAGTCTCGCAGGGCGTTATCCAGCGCTTTGCGTCTGGTTTTCTCTAGCTGAGCATACTCGGGGCCTGCAGCGATGGCCTGATAGGCATGATACAGGCGTTTATTCTGACCCAGCGCTGAGGAATATTCTGAAAGTTTCGGGCGGCAGGCGTTGTAAGCCTCGCGCAAGTCTTTTGAGTTAACCACCGCGTTCATATGCGAGACCGCGGAGTACGCCTGTTGCAGCTCATCGTCCATCTCTTCGATGACACTGACCAAAGCTGTCCAGCTCGCTTGCCCGGAACGATCCAATCCATCAAGCAAGGCCTCAACCTGCGCGAGGTTACGCGCCAGCCGTGTCTCGATGGCCGGCACAATATGCTCGGGCTTGATGGCATCGAACGGAGGAAGTTCGTGTTGGCTGAGCAACGGGTTATTCATACAATTGTCTCTACTGAAATGTCTGCTGAAAGCGCTAGTGAAGAATCTACTATGCCGTCATTGCCCCTGACCTTCTCAATCACTAAGAGGGCTAAGATGTGAGCGAGGGTCGAAGCAACCGCCTAACGGCCAGCGTCTGCACTGACTGATCAAACCAAAGCTCAAACGCTAGAGCCGCCTGTTCAACCAGCATGCCGAGGCCATCACTGGTGGCCTGGGGTCTTGACTGCAGACACCATTGGATAAAACTAGTCTGGGTCGCGCCATACACCATATCATAGCAACAGCTGTCGGGCCCGATGACATGTCGAGGGATATCTGGCACCCGGGCGCTGAGGCCGGCAGACGTGCCGTTTATAATAATATCGTAGTTCGACTCTAGGGCTTGGGTGGTCACCGCGCGTAGGGGACGCTCAAATTTTCTGGCGAGTGTCTCGGCCGTCTCTGCTGTTCGATTCCACAGGTGCACAGACGCCGGTTGCGTTGCCAACAAGTTCATCAATACGCCCTGAACAGCCCCGCCGGCACCCAGCACCAGTATGCGCTTGGATCGCAGGGACCAGCCTAGGTTTTGTAATAGGTCGATAACCAATCCGGGACCGTCAGTATTGGCTCCCAGCAAACGCCCATCTGCCAGCACCTTGATGGTATTGACTGCTCGCGCCAGTCTGGCGCCGGGTGTTAGCTCGTCCGCCAATCCAAACGCGGCACCTTTAAACGGCACGGTGATGTTAAAGCCAACACCGCCCTGAGTAATAAACTCACGGGCACAAGTCTCAAAGCCATTCAGGGGAGCTTTGATTTTTTTATAATTGATCGCCACGCCAGCTTGCTGAGCAAACGCCTGATGGATCAGCGGCGATTTGCTGTGCTCCACGGGGTGACCAAAGACCGCGAGTTGATGCATCATTCGTCTGCCTGCGTCTGAGCGGCTCGCAGAATCTCGCCGCTCACCAGATCTCGTATCTCGCTGGCACCCGCAAACCCGCCCAATCGCCCTGGCACAACGGTATCAATAGTCCCTTTAAAATACTGCGTCACTTTAAGCCGAGTTAACGCCGACGGCTTACCGGATGGGTTAGCTGACGTCGATACCATGGGCTGACCCAGGCGTGCACAAATACCCGCAACCACGGGGTGGCTCGAGACACGCAACGCGACCTTATCACTGTCGCCGGCAACCCAATCAGGTACACGGCGACTTCTGGGCACAAGAAAAGTGATTGGACCGGGCCAGGCTTGAGCCAGAATTTCGCGCTGCGCGCCAGTAATGCCCCCCATATAGGGTTCACATTGGGCAAGGTCAGCCGCCACCAAAATAAGACCTTGCTGCCAGCGGCGGCGTTTCATCGTCAAAATGCGCTCTACCGCTCCACGCTTTTCCGGTACACAACCTAACCCCCAAACACCTTCTGTCGGGTAAGCGATGACCTCGCCCTCGAGCAGCCGATTGGCAATCATTTTAAAACGCCAGGTGTCAGGCTGGACTTGCGGTTTGTTGATGACGTTATTCCTTCAAGTAAACGGTTCAGGTAGACAGTCCACGTAGCGAATAGCATTCCGCATCCGCGACTCATCAAAGACTCATGAGAGCGCAGAACTTACCTGAGTCGATGTCGGCTTTCAAGAACCCAGCAGCGATTAGGAATTGGGTGTCGGCCAGCGCTCAACAAGGCTGTAGCCTCCCGTCTGTGAACGCACCAGACCTTGCACCTCTAGCCTGACCAGCGCACCGAGAATATCGCCCGCGGGCTGCAGTAATCGGGCAGCGAGCCGGTCGCAACTCTGATGCTCAAGATCAAGCACCTTCAACAGGTCAACCTGTAGTGGACTCAGGTTCAACGCGCTGGCGGCGTCTGGCGTGTCAGGCAAGCACGGCACAAAATCAGGCAGCTCACTAAGAATATCCTCGACACTCGCGGCAAGTGTGGCACCGTCGCGCAGCAGCTTATGACAGCCTTCGGACAGTTTACTGTGGATGGAGCCCGGTACCGCAAAGACTTCTCTACCTTGCTCCATGGCCAGTCGGGCGGAAATCAACGAACCGCTCCTGTGTCGCGCCTCAACGATCAACGTGCCAAGGCTCAAACCAGTAACAAGGCGATTGCGCTGAGGAAACTGATGCGGCTCGACCCCAGTGCCTAGCGGAAACTCGGAGATCACAAGACCCTGCTCACCTATCTCAGCCTGCAATGTCTTGTGTTCACGGGGGTACACTTGATCCAAGCCGGTGCCAAGCACGGCTATGGTGGCACCACCCACCCCGAGGCAGGCTCGATGCGCAATCCCGTCGATACCTCGCGCCATACCACTGGTGATAATCAGGCCTGCTAAGCTCAACTCCCTGACCAGTCCAATCGCTACCTGCCGACCATAAGTACTCGGCTGGCGGCTACCGACGACTGCCAATTGCGGCCGTGCCAACAGGCTGATGTCGCCGACACTAAACAAACCCAGGGGGGGATCATCAATCTCCTGCAGACGCCCGGGATAGGCACTTGATCCTGGAGAGAGAAAGTAATGATCAGGTGCGCTGAGCCATTCCAAGTCGCGCTGCACCCGCTCAGCAAGTTGCGGGTCTTGCAGGCGGGCTTGAAGGTCTATGGCGGTCCCATATTTAATGTCGCACTCTTGCGCATGCAAGACTGCGCGAAAGCCCAAGACAGCATCGCCCGCAGAATCAAAACGTGCAAGTAATCGCCGAGCCAGGCGAGGCTGACAAGCCGTTGCTCGAATCACGAGCAGTAGTGGTGCAATATCAATTTCAGGCAGGGGCACGCGGGTCTCCCATGACGGGCCACATTATATGGCGTCATGGAGAGACTAGCAGGATCGTTTGTGAGGGTGCGAGAGCTTAGCGCTTAGGGGTTTTGTAGCTGATAGCCGACACGAATTGGCTCGTCTGTCTGCAACACAAGACCATAAGCCATCTTCTCGAACGTACGAAATACCATCAGCAAGCCGATACGTTCTGCAGGCAGGCGCACCTGGTCACGGCGTACCGCATCGCGAACTATCTTGCCCGCTTTATAAATCGCCAGAACATCGCCTACGTCGAGACCATTGATCTCGCCTCGATTAATAGCGACAACCTCGTTTTTGCCGATCATCGTGGCGCCATCCATCAGGTCCATCACCACACCATTCACCTCGCGATCCGGTGAGGTAGGATAAAACACTGACTCAACTCGACGCTCTTCGGTAGCCAGCAAGCGGTCACCAATACGTACATCTTGTTTGATCGATGTCAGTCGCATGGTGTAAAGATCATCGGCGCGCCGCAATACGCTGGCAACACCCACCTCTTTTGCTTCGTAGCCCAGAATCTCGCGCGTCACAGGGTCTTGGTAGACCTCACCAGAGCGAAAAATACCATAAACAGATGTCCCACCCTCCCACTGACCACGTGCATAAAACTCATCACCCGGGCCGAACACCAGGCGCTCACTTTCTCCGGCGAGAACATGGGGTGCGTTTTCAAGAACGTTTGGGCCGACGATGCGCCCTGTGGTAAGCAAACCGGCGATAGCGCCCAAAGGAATGGCAGGAATAGAACTGGTGAGTGGCTCGGCACGTATCAACGGTGAGAGCTTAATATCGGGGTTCGGCTCCGGCGTCAGACGAATAGTCCGACCTTCATCGCCTCGAGAGACCGATAACTGCGGCTTACCATCGACATATCGCAGCGCAATCTCATCACCAGGATAGATCAGGTGAGGATTATCGATATTTGGATTCACGTCCCAGATCTCTGGCCAGCGCCAAGCATCGGCGAGAAACATAGACGAAATATCCCACAGCGTGTCGCCTTTTTTCACTACATAGCGATCAGGGTGGTCCGCTTTTAGTAGATTGTCGGCCGCAAAACTACCCTGCACAAGCATGAAGCTCAGAGCAATGGCGATAAGAATTTTCCTCATAGGGCGAATCCCATCCTCAAAACGAGTACAATATCAGGTTATTCAACCCGATACATTCAGCAGACGATGAACTGAAATATCAACTTGATCATAATCTTAGCAGCACAAGTTGCGCTATTACTATAGGTATGTAAGTAAACGCCATGGCCCTACTAGATATCCTAGAATTTCCAGACCCCAGACTGCGAACCGTCGCGCGCTCCGTAACCGAGGTCAATGACCGGATTGTGACCCTCTGCGATGACATGCTTGAAACCATGTACGCTGCGCCAGGCATTGGTCTGGCGGCAAGTCAGGTCAATGTACATCAGCGCTTGTTGGTCGTGGACGTCTCCGAAGATAAGTCGGAGCCCCTCGTGTTCATCAATCCAGAGATCGTCGAGAGTGACGGTAGAATTGAAACCGATGAGGGTTGCCTGTCGATACCCGGTTTTTATGAGCCTGTGATTCGCTTCGAGAAAATCCAGATCAAGGCCCTCGATCGACAAGGTGAGGTTTTCGTTATCGATGCTGAAGATTTACTCTCTGTTTGCATCCAACATGAAATGGATCACCTCGCGGGCAAGCTGTTTGTCGATTACATATCGACCACCAAACGCCAGATCATTCGCAAGAAGCTACTCAAGCAGCAAAAATACCGTGATTAGGCGAGCAACTTGAAGATCCTGTTTGCCGGAACACCGGCGTTCGCTGCCGAGCACTTAACGGCATTGATGACCAGTGAACACACGGTTGTGGGCGTCATCACCCAGCCAGACAAGCCCGGTAAGCGGGGTAAGCAACCCATCCCTTCTGCCGTCAAACACGTTGCTCTGGCGCACCAGTTACCGTTGTTGCAACCAACGCGTTTGCGCCTATCCGATTTACAAGAAGTGGCAGCTGACATCATGGTAGTCGTGGCCTATGGCCAAATACTCAAACCCGATGTACTGGCCTACCCACGCCTAGGCTGTATCAATGTGCACGGCTCTGTATTGCCCCATTGGCGCGGCGCTGCACCTATTCAGCGCGCTATTCTCGCCGGTGATAGCATCTCTGGCATCTGTATCATGGAGATGGACGCTGGCCTGGATACCGGCGCAGTACTGCAATGTCGCGAGATACCTGTCGCGCCCCGTGAAACCAGTGCGAGCCTATGCGATAAACTCAGCCAGCTTGGTCAGCAAGCCCTGCTGGAGGTGTTAGCCGACTTAGCAGACGGTCAAGCCCAAGCCGTGCCTCAAGTGGGGGAGCCAAGTTATGCTCGCAAGCTTGAAAAGCTTGAGGCGCAGATTGACTGGACGCTGCCAGCGCAAGACATTGACAAGCATATTCGTGGATTCAATCCAGACCCGGTCGCGTATACCCACCTGGACGACCTGCGCTTGAAGGTTTGGTCGGCGGCGCCCTGCGTGCCTGAGACTCAAACAAGCAGACGCTCGGGCCAGCCCGGCGAAATTCTTGATGTCGAAAAGCGTGGTGTCCTGGTGGCCTGTGGCATCGACAACCTGTGGTTGCAATCTATTCAAGTTCCGCTGGGCAAAGGTAGCATTCTTAGCGGCGCAGATATCCTCAATTCCCGCAAAGCGCTGTTTGCTAGCGGGACAATTCTCCGCTGATGCAAGAGTATATTTCAGCTGTCAGAGTACTTCGAGCCGTCATCCAGGAAGGCAAATCTTTAGATGGACGCTTTAATAGTGAAGATTCTGCCCTCGCCAAGCAGATCAGTTATGGCGTTATCCGCGATTATTATCATCTATCATCACGGCTCAACACACTCGTTAAAAAACCATTGGTGGGCAAGAACGCCGACCTGAACCTGCTACTGCTGGCCGGGCTATACAGTGTCGACCAGCTCAATCGACCAGCCCACGCCAGTGTGAATGCGGTAGTCAATGCAACGCACGGCCTCAAGGCAGGCTGGGCGAAGGGCTTGGTCAACGGCGTGCTGCGCAACTATTTGCGCCAAACCAGTAAAGACAGCGACGCCCAGCCCGATGCAACAAGCACTGATTCAACAAGCACTGACGAACAGGTACGCTATAACCATCCCCAGTGGTTGATTGACAGGCTCAAGCACGCCTGGCCGGAACAGGCCGAGAAGATCATGGCAGCCAATCTTGCGCGCCCGCCCATGACCCTGCGGGTAAATCAACAATTGATCTCCACCGCAGACTATTTGTTGCTGCTTGAGCAGCAACAGATTGCAGCGCGAATGGGCGAATATGCAGCCAGCGCCATCTATCTCGACGCGCCCATGAAGGTTAACGCGTTGCCAGGCTTTGATGACGGACAGATCAGTGTCCAGGATGAAGCCTCGCAGCTGGCCGCTGGGTTGTTAGCCGCCGAACCCGGCATGTTCGTCCTGGATGCCTGCGCAGCACCCGGCGGCAAGACCTGCCATATTCTCGAGACGACCCTGGGCCTTCACTTGACCGCTATTGATCTGGAAGCCAGTCGCCTGGATACCGTCGAAGCTAATCTACGCAGACTCAACCTGCAGGCCCATTGCGAGGCGATAGATTTGCGCCTGTTCAAGCCCACACATAGATTCGACCGCATCTTGCTGGACGCACCCTGCTCAGCGACAGGCATCATTCGCCGGCATCCGGATATTAAGTTGCTGCGACGAAATTCAGATATTGATAAGCTGGCGGCAACCCAAATCGAGCTGTTGCGCGCTGCCTGGCAACTGCTGACCCCAGGCGGGGTGCTCATCTACTCGACCTGCTCAATACTGCCATCGGAAAATGAAGCGATTGTCGGGAAATTTGTTGCCGAGAATGACGACGCCCATCATCTGCCCATCGATGCACATTGGGGCAAAGCGCAAACCTATGGCCGGCAGTTGTTTCCTGATCCTCGCGGACACGACGGTTTTTATTACGCCCGCATCAGCAGAGCACGACAGGCATGAAGATAATAATTCTTGGCGCAGGCGAAGTCGGTGGGAATTTGGCCCAGAACCTCACCAAAGAGGCCAGTGATATCACTGTCGTTGACAGCGACTCTGATCGTTTGAGAGCACTACAGGACCGTATTGATATTCGTACGGTGCGTGGCATGGGTTCGCACCCTGATGTGCTTCGTCAAGCTGGCGCCGAAGATGCCGATATGCTGATCGCTGTCACCAACAGCGACGAGGTGAATATGGTGGCGTGTCAGGTGGCCTACTCCGTCTTTCATACCCCCACGAAAATCGCCCGCATTCGCTCCACCACGTATTTGGACTCTGGTATCTTTCGCAACGAGGCCATGCCCGTCGACTT
>Ga0307492_10000519_pt1 | contig 16223 bp, 17 predicted proteins | sample SI3LmetaG_FD_202365 | JGI IMG/M metagenome (GOLD analysis project Ga0307492, IMG submission 202365) | Sea-ice brine microbial communities from Beaufort Sea near Barrow, Alaska, United States - SI3L | ecosystem: Environmental > Aquatic > Marine > Coastal | place: USA: Alaska | collected 2017-05-06 | reverse complement strand
AAATAAATGTCATAAATCCTAAATTTGTCTCTGGTTTGATCATTAATATTGAGGTTGGGTATGAAAGAGTTCGTTTCACTATCACAGCTAAACACCATCGAATGCGATGAGTTCGTGCATTTACGGGCTGATATTTTTGAGCACTCCCCCTGGATACTCCGTTATGAATAGAAATGCCGTTCGTTTGAGTCGACCTCTGACCTGCTTCGAAAATGGTTACTGTTGTTGAACGTTCAACTGAGGATGAATAGTTGGGTCTACTAATAGCTCATCTTGAGCTTGCTGGGAAAGAAGCAAGAGAAGGCGTTTTAACAGAATCGTCTAATAGCCAACAAACTCAAGCTGGCATGAATGTATTGAGCAAAGATGAGTTACTTGATGTGGCCCAATTAAATGAGTTGTATCTCATTAAGTCAGCTGGCCTCAGGTTTATTAAGTCAGTCGTTACGAATAAAGGTCCTCGTACTGACGAGCGATTGCTCGATGCCGATACGATTTAATTTGGGGGTCACGAAATTGCCTGGCGTAGCTTATGCCTGCGAGGCAATTCACGATAATCCCTTGATGACGGCAGAATATAACGCTTGTGCAAACCTGGTTGGGGTGGTTGCCAATGGAACTGCCGTGTTGGGTCTCGGAAATATTGGACCACTTTTCAGCAAACTTGTTATGGAAGGTAAAGCATTCTTTTTCAAAAAAACTGTAGGGGTCGATGTGTTTGACATTGAGTTAAAAGAATCCGACCCTGATAAACTAGCCGACATTATCGCTGCAATGGAGCCAACCTTTGGTGGTATTAATCTCGAAGATATAAAATATCTAGAGTGTTTTCTGATTGAGGCTGCGCTCCGTGAACGTATGTCAATACAAGAACTCCATGATGACCAACATGGCACAGCTACTGTAGCTGCCGCAATCTTGAATGCACTCACAATCGTTGAAAAACAAATCAATGAAGTAAAAGTGACTCTATCGGGTGCCGGTGTCGAAGCAATTGCGTGCCTTGATCTGCTGGTCAGCATGGGAATGCGGAAAGAGAATATCCCGGTAACGGATGTCGAAGGTGCAATCTATACAATTAGACCTGGTTTAGAAGTAAGTCGCTTAGCCTATGCACGAAATACAAAATGTCGCACGCTGGCCCATGCTATGGCAGAAGCAGATATATTTCTGGGTCTGTCGGCTGTTGGCGTATTGAAACCAGAAATGCTTGCCTCAATGGCTAATTCAGCGCCTGAAATATTGCCTGAATTAGCTCGCGAAGTATGTCCCTACTGCATCATTGGTACCGGGCGTTCTGACTATCCTAATCAGGTAAAAAACTCACGTTGCATTGCCTTTATTTTCCGTGATGCACTCGATGTCGGTGCTAGTACCATTGATGAAAAGACAGCCTTCCCTGTTTTGATTGTTCAATTAGATATGATTGAGTCCTGCATTAGCGGAATTAGGTTGCATCTTGTGCCAGTCGAAAATTTTGAGGTGATCAACCTGCATGATGACGCTCATCATGAAAACTATTGGGAAGAGTGCTCCAGTATTGCTAGTCGTTCAGGCGTTACTAAATCACTGGCGCGCGAACAGCTTAGAAACAACCCAAACTTAATCGCGTCTATGTTGCTGCGACGAGGTGAAGTCGATGCAATGTTATGTGGTCTTTCAGGTGAATTTCCCCATAATTTAAAAATTATTGACCGGGTTATTGCCCTAAAACCAGGCGCGCAGACCTATCCGGCAATGCCAATTGTTTTTGTTCTGGGGCGACAGCTATTGGTCTGTGATACTCATGTAAATTACGACCCGAGAGCAGAGCAAATAGCGAACATGACGCTAATGGCATCTGAAGAGGTGCTTCACTTTGGAATCGTTCCATGCGTGGCTTTGTTGTCGCACTCTAATTTTGGCAGTGCTGATACACCTTCTGCGTTAAAAATGCGCAAGGTACTAAAGATTATTCGTGAAGTGACACTAGATCTAATCGTCTATGGTGAAATACAGGCAGACATGGCGTTATTAAAATTCAGGCGCGAACGAGAGTTCTCAGATTCAACGCTACGCGGCGATGTTAATATACTGATTATACAAATACGGATGCGGTCAATGTTGCTCATAGCGCGATGTGCGTTGCTGCAGGCGACGATTTTATTTGGCTGCATCATACTCGGTACTGCAAAACCAGCAAACATCGAAACGCCATCATTAACCGCTCGGCGCATACTTAACACGACTGCTATGGCGATGGTTGAAGCTGGGCAGCAATAAATTTACTTTTTTAAAACCACTGATTGATAGGGACTAAACATGGCTACTGAACAAGACCAAAACCGATTTTCGGTACAATATGTCAATTTGGCTCATACCCGATTAGGGGCCAAGCCTGTATTTTCGACAGACGATTTTTTCGCACCTGCTAAACGTATGTTACAAACTGAACCAGCAATTTTTATTCCAGGCAAGTTTGATGATAATGGTAAATGGATGGATGGCTGGGAATCTCGCCGAAAGCGTGTAGAAGGTTACGACTATTGCATCGTAAAGCTAGGCCGTGCCGGTGTTATCCACGGTGTGGACATAGATACCAGTCACTTCAACGGAAACCAGCCGCCTGCTGCGTCAATAGATGGCTGTGTCTCGGATAAAGACATGACTGATGAATCGACCGAATGGACGAATATTCTGGCATCGGTTAGCTTGCAGGCTGACTCTCATCATTTACATGATGTTTTAGACTCGGGTGTCTACAGTCATATCAGGCTCAACATTTTCCCGGATGGTGGTGTTGCTCGATTACGTGTGTATGGCAAACCTCAGTGTGATTGGGATGACCGTGACGCGAATGAGTTAGTCGACCTGGCTGCCCTAGAAAATGGCGGTCGTTCAATTGCCTGCAGTAACCAGGCTTTCGGTTCAAATATGATGAGCCTTGGTTTACCGGGTCGTGGTATTAATATGGGTGACGGTTGGGAAACAGCTCGTCGTCGTGAACCTGGTAATGAATGGGTGGTTATTGAGTTAGGCCATGCCGGTACGATTAAGGCAATAGAGCTTGATACCGCTCATTACAAAGGTAACTACCCTGATCGAGCTTCCATTCAGGCGGGTTATATGACCGGTGGAACAGTCGACTCGATGGTGACTCAAAGTATGTTCTGGCGTGAATTATTACCAGAGCAAAAACTGGAAATGGATGCCGTACTTCGATTTGAATCTGAGTTGAACGACATAGGTGCAATTACTCACGTGCGCGTTAATATTATTCCTGATGGTGGATTAAGCCGCGTTCGATTATATGGGCAAATCGAAAAATAAATAGGCTAGGCAATTAGCGAGCGAAAACATATGACTGAATCAATCCATATCACTGATGTAAAAGTTACCGAAGTAAAAATCGAACCAATAACACGGGCTAACTTTGCTGATTTTGGCGATGTTATTGAAACCGAAGACGCTAATCACTTCCCGATAAACGACGGAAGAGTGGAGCGTTATCACGATTTGGCTTCAGTCCAGCTGAGTGCTGAGAACAGCCGCGCACTGATTAATATTTTTGAATGTAATGTTGCTAGTCAGTTTCCGTATCAGTTGCCACTGGTCGAACGACACCCCATTGGTAGTCAGGCTTTTATACCGCTTACCCCGATTAAGTTTGTGGTGGTGGTTGGAAAGGCGGGCAATCATCCAAAGCCTGAGGATTTACGTGCGTTTGAAACAAACGGACATCAGGGTATTAATTATCATCAAGGTGTCTGGCACATGCCTTTGGTTGCAGATCAGGTTGGGTTACGTTTCTTAGTAGTAGATCGAGGAGGCGACGGCCATAACTGTGACGAAGAAGGCTACCCCGATGATCAACGGATTATGATTGTTCGCTAGACAGGCTAATCTTAAGTAGCTGTCTAATTACTATAACCATCGTAAGAAGACACAAATATGTAATCTGACTATCCATGTGACATGCTCGGTTATGGCTCAAAGGCCATTAATCCTCTCTGGCGAGGCGATGGGAAGTTCGTTGTTAATTACGAAGAAGGGGCAGAAAACTGCATCTTACATGGTGACAAAACTTGGGAAGCTTTTCTGTCAAAAATTGTTGGTGCTCCAGTATTGCCAGGTGTGCGCCACATGAATTTAGAATCGATCTACGAGTATGATAGTCGTCGAGGGTTCTGGCAATGACATAAATTTTTTAGTGATGGAAAACTACCGATAACAGTATTCGGCGTTGCTATGATGCTAGCGAGAAACCCATAAGTGGTTGCTGCAATGAAGGCATCTGATTGAAAATTGTCAGACATGGATTACGCTGGATCGATTACCAACACATTGGTATTGAAGTCAAACGCGAGCACATGCAACAGCCCATTGAAATTCATCAGCGGGTCAGGGGTAGCAAGCCTTCTAGTTGGTATAGCAGACGCTCCAGCCTCAATACTCAAACACTGGTGACTGATCTACAGGATAACATTCAGGGTAATGATTTATCCATCTGTAAACGTAAATGGCACCAGGCCAACCCGAAGTGGCAATACTAGATGATCAAATCGTTTGGCCATTTGATAACCGAAAATTTGACACGCCGAGTGAAGGGACCGACAGTCCGCCCGCAGCCACTGCCAGCCAATCATTCATCTGCTAAGGCGTTCAGAATGTATTTTGATGTGTTGCCGTAAAACAGTTGGCCGAGGATTTTTTGTGATAGGGAATCTGCTGACGATTGGCTATGTTCAGATTTACAGGGATTTGGACTGGTCGAAAGTTAGATCTCTGGCTCCGTGTAAAGTCTAGTGACGTTGCAACGATCACAGCCTGACATCAATATTTTCTGACCAACCTTGTTTGATTTTTCTAGTGTCAGCATGCGTTTGCCCCGCCCACCTTCAGTGAGCGCACACAATAACCCAGCCGCACCTGCGCCTAATACGATTACATTCCAGATTTTTTTAGTTTCTACCACTAACGAGAATAACCTGTAGCGCCATTTTATCGACTGTGCTTTTTGTATGCTCGCATCAATCAAATATAAAACAGGGGGCATCTCTGCTTTCTGACAGTGCCTCAAAAAGCTATCATTACACTTTATCCTGTTACCAACTTTAGCAATGCAAATGGCCTGTCGTTTATTATTTTTTGCGGCGTTAATTTTGATGTTGTCTGCCTGTGCTGGCAAGCACCTGAATAATTACGTCGAACAGATTGATAGTTATGATCAGATTGCTTATGTGATCGATCATGGTATTCATACTGCGGTTGTAGTGGATGCGAAACCACTGGCAGCGAAACTAGGGCTGAGTAATACCTTATTTGGTCGGTTTAAGTTCATCGAGATTGGGCGCGGTGATGCGGGTTTCTACCAGGCTGAGGAAGAGGCTTTTTTAGTCACCTTGAAGGCACTTTTTTTGTCGACGCCCGCTGTGTTGCACCTGAGTGCCTACAACAAGCTGCCGGCTAAAAAATTCCCGTTGAGTAAAACAGTTGATATAAAGCTGTCTCAATCTGCGTTGGAAAAGCTACTCGATGCGATTGTCAGTGATTTCAGTTTGGATCAAGGTCGAGCGATTGAGTTGGCTTCTGGTCGGGATAAAGACAGTCGGTTCTTTCAGTCTAAAGGTAGTTATCATTTATTCTATACCTGTAATAACTGGACAGCCGATATGATCGAACAAGCGGATTATCCGATTAAGCACCGCTGGAGCTTTTTTTCGAGCTCGGTTATGAAGCAACTAGATCAAGTTCAGCAGCGACTGAATCAGCCTCCAAATGGCGCAGTCGACATTGAACCTCGTCTGCAATAGTCATTTACAGGAAGAATGATGGCAGAACTACTCAAACATCGCTTCAACTCGACACTAATTTTTAAGCTGGGTGATGCCTTGCAACTGGCTTATAAACCTTTCGGTAAAGAAAGTTTTATGACTTGTGTTTTGAAGCGCAATGGCATGGAAAAGAGTTAAAGGGTCGTATGACACATGACTGAAGTGATTGTTAAGGGTCACGTAATAGTTAGCTGTCCATTTGAGCTGATCGATAAAAAAAGAGGTTAGTCGCTGTGATTATTTTATTCTTGATTAACTGCACGGTGGTTGCAACAGCTGTTGTCATTCACTATGAGTTTTTATATCGATTAACGCGCATAATGCCCAGGTTAAAGGTCAAGCATCGATTGAGAATCGTTGTTGCTGTATTCACTGCTTTAATTGCGCACACAATAGAGATATTTATATTTGCTATTGCGTACTTCGGCCTGCAAAAAAATGAGCACTGGGGCGAATTGACGGGTAATTTTGATGGCCGCTTTGCCGATTGTGTTTACTTTTCGTTTACCACTTTTACAACTCTGGGTTTTGGTGATATTGAGCCATTGGGGGCTATAAGATACTTAGTGGGTATTGAGTCGCTGACCGGTTTGATACTAATTACCTGGACGGCTTCTTTTTTGTATATTGAAATGAAACAATACTGGAATTTAAAGTAACACAACTAAGGTAGCATACATGGCTCTACTTATTGATATAAAAGAAACTGGCTGGCTTACAGACCAACAGTTACGAGATATTTTGTTGTCGATTTACCCTACCGCTGACATTCGGTGTGGTGATTCACCCGGTGATCTGAAAGATATCGAAATGCTTGCGGTTAGCCAATACCAAGCTGGAGAGTCGTTACTTTATCCGAATTTGAAACTAATCCAGAAAACAGGGGCTGGTGTCGAGTCAATTATCGGCGACCAGTCGGTGCCTCAATCGGTTCAAATCGCCCGTCTGAGATCTGACACGCCAGCGCATGAAATGGCTGAATATTGTTTGGCTGCGGTGCTTCAGGAACAGCGCCATTTTCGCCAATATCGTGACAATCAGCTGACATCAAACTGGAAAGCATTCGAGCCTTTAGAGTCGAATAAAACTACGGTGGCCGTTTTAGGCTTAGGATCAATCGGTAAGATCACGGCGAGTCGGTTTGTGGATAATCGCTTCAATGTAGTGGGCTGGAGTCGTAGTCAGAAAGAATTGTCAGGTGTTAAGTGTTATTTTGGAATTGATCAGCTCTCTGAAATTTTAGCCGAGGCTGATTATGTGATTTCGATATTGCCAGTGACACCAGAAACCACAAATTTATTCGATCAACAACGATTTGGTGAAATGAAGCAGGGTGCTGTTTTAATTAATGTTGGTCGGGGTGATCTAGTCAACGAAGTCGATTTAATGCAGGCCCTGGATAGCGCAGAAATATCGCATGCAATTCTCGACGTTATGCAAGCCGAACCATTGCCAGAATCCAGCCCGATGTGGCGACATCCTGGTATCACGTTAACGCCTCATGTGTCTGGCTGGCATTTAGGTGATTCGGTTAATGATATTGTAGAAAATTTACGAAGGCTTGAAAATGATGAGTCCTTGTTGCATTTGATCGACCGACAGTTTGGATATTAAGCTGGGTATTTAGTGCCTGAGGCAAGCAAAGTTCTCTTAAGTCGACTATATAGTAGAGACTGGTTAACTTTGGAGTAAGTAAATGGTTGATGTAGACGAAATGAGCGTGCAGCGGTTATTGCAGCAATTTGAACACGAAATTATTGGTGTAAATCGAAAAAACATTAGCGCAATTGCGGGCGAAATTGGAAAAGAAGAGCTGTTACGAATTGGTACAGGTATTTCAATTTGTCGGGCCAAATATTTAAAGCTAGTGCTGGAAATGACCGAAATTGAGGGTGGTGATATTTGTACCGACATGCTCAGCCAAGTGAAAAATCAGCGGCTGTTATACGAAGAAACCATGTTGAGTTTCGACGCATTACGTCATGCGTTGGAGCGTGGGTATATCATTGTTAAAGAAGGTTAAGGTTAAGCTTTAGCAACTAAGATAGAATAAATATAAATGCCACGATAGAAACAACGCCCGATCGTGGCTTTTGTGTGTTTACTGGTCGAACTGAGACAGCCAGCCTTGAAGGGCTTTGTGATATCGAGTAATGCCTTTATAGTCCATTAGTTCTGGGTGCAGAGATTTGACCACTCGATGCATGCGCTGAGCCCATGCCGGGTTTTTGCACAAATCTTCCATGCTAATCAAATAAGTTCGAATGCCAAACAACATGCCGTTACTGCGTGGCAGGCGGAACAGGGTTTGTAACTCGACCCGTAAGTGAACCTTTTCCCCCGCATTTTCAGGTGTGATAGAGGCGCGTTCATGTCCCCATTCGTGGTAAACCTCAGGTGCAGTATCCATTCGTGAGTTGATGGTAAGTGTCCAGTTGAGCCGACGCACTGGTTGGCCTAAACGGATCATTAGCAAATACTTTAATGCGCGTTCAAATACGCCCATACCATGCGCTAATGGGACAGGGCCGTGCCATTCCATGAAGGACATGCCTAAGTCGAACTGGACGCTCCAGTCGGCTGCACAAGTGATCATAGCTGCATCGGCATACAGATCATCATCACGCTGATCCATTAGAACGAAATCACCTTGTGCCTGACGGGTAATGTATTCCGCTGGTTCACAAGGCAATGTGCTTTTATCGCCAAATACAAAGCTCTGTTTGATATCGAGTGGGCGGTTTTCCCAAACCCAGTTATCGCCATCCTTGGTGAGCGAGAAATGCGCTGGATAATCTCGCGCAAAAGATTCCATTAATAATTCAAGCACATCCCATTGGTGCAAATCCATGTGAGGTAATGAGGCAAAACGGTTAGGATCTTTTGCCAATACAATACGACGTTCTTCCATCTCGGACAGGTAATGTTCATCTACGTCAAATGTGTTTTCGAAAATTGAACCGGGCTCGCCACCATCATGGTATTCCATGTTGACGCTGTACATATATTCGTCTTCTGGATACGGAAAAGGAAAACGCTTTATCGCTTTTTCACTGTTCGTGTAGGTAAAGTCGCCACGGTAGGTTTCGAGTGGTTGCTTGAATGCTACGTTTGTCATTGATATTGCCTCAATCGAAATGTGGTTTTAGATGTCGAGCGTTAAGTGATCGCTCTGGGCGCGGGATATGCAAGGCATCATGCATTTTCCCGAGGCTTTCTCGACATCGGTCAAATAGTAATCGCGGTGGTCAATTTCGCCATCGATAACTTCGGTTTTACAAAAACCGCAGGCGCCGCCACGACAGGAATAGGGTATTTCAATATTGGCCTTTTCGAGTGCTTCGAGCAGGCTTTCGCGAGCGCGTACATTGATTTCGCGATGTGATTTAGCCAGTGTAACGGTAAACGGATTACCAGGATCAGGTGCTTTAAACTCTTCACTGTGAATAGAGGTTGTTGGCCAGCCGAGTTCGTCGGCTATACGCAATACATCACCTACCATTCGGTGAGGGCCGCAGACGTAGACATGAGTACCCAAGGGTTGATTGTTGAGGATTTTATTGAAATTGGCCAAGACATCGTCGGACTGGATATAAAGCTTTATCTGGTTCGGATATTTATCCTGCAGTTCTTTAGCAAAGGCACCATGTTCAAAATCACGAATCGAATAATGCAGTTCAAATTTGGAGCTCATTAAATTCATTTCGTCAATATAGGCCATGAACGGTGTGATTCCGACACCACCAGCGATCATCAAGTGCTTTTTCGCCGGCTTGTACACGGGGAACAGGTTGAATGGATTACCGATTTCAAGCTCGGTCCCAACTGCGACATTGTTATGCATGAACAGTGAACCACCACGACCGTTAGACTCGAGCCGAACCGCAATTTCATATTGCATGAAATTATTCGAAGATCCGACAAGCGAATAAGGGTTTTTATGGCTATCGTTACCTTCATTCATTCCAACGACAACGTGGCTACCCGCTGAAAAAGGGCTAAATGGTTTGCCGTCAACACGCTCGAAACTAAAGTGTTTTATCAACGGTGTAATTTGATCCGTCTGAGTAACTCTAGCGGTATTTGAAAAAGCGGTACTCATCGGTATAACTCCTGGCGTTCTGGAATTTCTCCATGAATCTCTGCATCGACCCTAAAGCCGAGATAGGCACCCATTTCGCGAGAAAAATGATCACAATTGACCAGTGACAAGCCACAACCATCGCACTCGTGTATATCGGTTGTGACACCTTCGCTGGTGGCTTCACAATGTGGGCAATAGATGCGTCGGGCATGGGAGCCGATAAGTTGCATGTTGTATTCACTCTTATGCATACCGGCAGCTCTAGCGATGCCTGCCACTTTCCATAAGAATGTCTCTGAACCACAAATATAGAGGCGTAAACCCATATGGCTGTTGGCTAATATTTCGGGTAGTTCGTCAAGCAGGGTATCCTGATTTTCGAACCGACTGACTTTATTGCAACGATCAGCCGAAAAGTAAGACTGTGCATAGGCTTTCTCAACGTCGGAACCTGTGTACATAAAGTTAGTAGTCACCGATCGAATTGACTCAGAGCTACTGATCAGGTTAATAAGACCGATCAAACCTTCTCCTTCGCCTATGAACAGGCTCCAACGGGATTTTGGATCATATTGCAGCGGGCTATATGCTGGCTTGCTTTTGATACCTGAAATTTCTTCAGTCATCGACTATCTTCCTCAATAAATGGTTAACGACCAAGGCAATTTTACGCAACATAACTAACATGTGTCAGTTATGTTGCGTTCTAATCGGGCCCAAATTTTAAAAGTTAGGCAACCTCCCTGTCGTAGGGCCAAAAAATTAATCGCGTGACGCTTTCTTTTCTGGATCGTAAAAAGACAAGCTATGAATAATTGCAGTTGTGTTAACTGTGCCACGAACTTCAAGCTTAGTGCCTAATGCTTCATTGCCGGGTGTTACATGACCCAGCGCAATTGAGCCATGCATGCGATGTGAAAAAACAGGGCTGTTGACAGAACCAACTTTTTTATCATCGATGTATAGGTCACCATCTTCCAGTGCTTCGTTATGATCGAATACTAAACCAACCAGCTCTACTTTATTTTTACCTTCCAGAGCAAATGCTGCATCACGACCACGGAAATCACCTTTTTTACGTGATACAGACCATCCCATGTTGACTTCCCATGGTGAAATTTCTTCGTGCATATCGTAAGGGTAAAATAGAAGTGCCGCTTCCACACGAATTTTGTCGAGGCAGTCGAAAGAACAAGGTATAACACCAGCGTCTGCACCAATTTCAAGAATTTTGTCCCAGATAGCAGGCATGTTGTCACGAGCAGAGTAAACTTCGTAGCCACGCTCTCCAGAGTAACCGGTGCGGGAAATCATCACGTCAAAACCAAACAGGGTGGTGTGAACGATGTGGAAATACTTTAATGAAGCCAGTTCAAGTGGCGTGTGTGCATCAAGTATTTCAAGAGACTTTGGCCCCTGAAGAGCAACACTTTGAATCGAATCATCAAGTTCAACCGTGACGTTCTTACCTTTTGCTGAATCTTCCAGCATTGCCATGCAATGCCCCGTGCCGTGAACAACTAGATACTCGTCGTTGCCCATATTTGAAATGATGGCATCGTCAGTGATAGTGCCTTGTTCGGTTAAAATCAAACCATAAGCAGATTGACCAACCTCTATCTTAGACATGTCACGAGTAATTAAGTGATCAACGACAGCCAATGCATCAGCGCCACGAACCCATACTTTCTTGAGTCCAACAACATCAAATAAACCTGCTGTTTCACGGATTGCATCATGCTCGTCGCATGCATCTACAGTGTAACTCCAAGGAGTCCCGACGCCATTCCAATCTTCAAGGTTTGAACCCAATGCTCGGTGACGCGAAGCTAGTGTTGATTCTGGTCTAGTGTTAGTGCTCATTAGTATTCCTCTCTTACAAACGGTTTATTTATTAGTAGTATAATTTTTTAATTACCTAGCTTCAAATCTAACAACTAATTTGACACGAAAATATCAAATTAACGACCCTTTTACGGCGATTAGGATCGCTCTAGTATTGCTGGGGCCAAAATAGCGTAAATCGGGCAAACCTTTGGTTAGTTTTTCAAATGGCGACTGTAATTTGCTATTGCGCTCGGGTGCTATGCAAAGCTAAATCAGAGTATACGAGTATAATTACCCGTGGTGTATAGTCCAGAAAAACTAGGTCATGAAGAGCTTATTGAGCTACTGATCGCTCAGGTGATGAAGTAGAGGAGTGGTGTGTTGAATATAAACTAAAATACCCTTCGCATTTCTAATAATTGAACGCGAAGGGATTCTAATGATAGGCAATAGTATGGCGAGTGAGTCTTATTGATTAGACCTTCGACTTTCTAGGCCTGCCCTTGGGTAGGGGGCTAGCTCTTCGATTAGTCGCTTGCTCTACTTTCTTAATAAATTTCGCGTTGCCTAATGCCCATCCTTTATTGGTGGCATCAGTAATTGTGTTTAACTGTTCTTCTGTCAGTTGCGTTTTAAACAGTTCTCGATAAGCCTGGTTGCGTTCCTTTTCGGTTTTACCTAGTTGCTTATAGACTCGGTGTTCGGTAATGCCTTCGTCAGCTTTACCAAGTGCGTTATGTGCGTAGCTGCTCCATTGGTAAGCTTTAGGGTTTTTGGTTAGTTTGGATCGAACAGGACTATTTTCGATATAACGGCTACAGCTCAGCAGGTATTCAGACGGGTCAAGCACGGTTGCCCTATAACGACCTTCCCACAGAGTGCCCTGATTGTCATAGTTGTCGTTAAAGTGTTGTACGTAGTTTCGACCTAAGGATTGCAGTGTTCTTGATATGCTATTTTCTTGCCCTGGACTAGCCAGTAGATTGACTTGATTTGGCATTAGTACATAGGCATGAATTTTTAAGTCATTGTTATAAGCCGCGGCATAGAGACAGTCGAGATAGTATTGGTAATCGATCTCGTCAAAGAATATATCTTGTTGGTTTATACCGCGTTGAATAATGTGCTGCGGCTGATTTTTTATATAGTAGCGAGGTAAGCGGGCCATATTATTTAGCCGTGTTCAGTTGATGAAGTGAGAATTGTAGCAGGTATTGAATATGACTCCCTCATAAAAACCCTTTTTAATTATGGTTTTTTTAAACAATTTACTTTTTGTTCAGTTAATTGATCTAGAGCAACTTACGTTTGATCGTTTTCTGCCAATGACGTTGATTTATCTGCTGATCTGATTTGTAAGCTGTTACCGTCGCTTTGATGTAAAAGTTGTCTTCATCACAGCTAAAGCTGCTATCGGACTCAGTGCGAATCGACCACTCACCTCGATGCATCCAGCACACGTAATGGCTAGTGGCAGAGTAACTCAGAGGGTCATCCAGTGCGATAGACCAGGTGGATTGGTCACGGTGTCGGGTACATAAACCATGGCCGGGCATTTTAGTTTCACCAGTATCTTCTATGACGTTATAGTGAGTTAACCCCGTTTGAATGTCCCGTTCTATCCAGCGTTTAGTCTGAGCCGGTCGATGGGTTTTGTATTCAGGAAGTGGATTTGGGTTTTCTGGCTCAGCGACTTCGATGCTGTCGTTGCCGAGTCGAACAGGCAATTTAACCGAAGAATGGGGCCCTAGTCTTATAAGGGTAGTGTTCATCTCGCCTGGCGGCAATACCATCGGCCAATAGTGATTTGATATCGCGACTCGTATTTTGTGACCAACCAGAAATCGATAACCACATTCGTCGAGATCAATTTCAACTGTCTCAAACTGCCCTGGCACCATTGGTTTTGGATTATCATTGCCATCGCGATGTGCTAAGTTAAGTACGCCCCAGGTCACACGGTTGACAACACCATCAGCATGAATGTCATTTAAACGAACAATAATATTGCCTAATGGTTTATCTATGGCAACTGTTAGTCGCAGTTTTACCCGACCTAGAATTTCAACAAGTTGAATTAATGGGCCGGTATCAAATACGAGTGAGCCCGCATCGTCAATGCGTTGATCACCGGGTAATTCCCCCTCGGGTTTGAGTGTGAATATCTCACCACTAGCGGTGCCACAGTCGAGCGGGGAACGAAGAGAAATCTCTTGAATGTCTTTCGGGATATCGACCGGAATATCCAGTAATTGTTGAAAAGGGCCGAGGAAGAATTGTTTATGGGTGATATCGTTTGATGGCATGTTTGTCTCAGCCACCCATCGACCCTGTTCGCGTTCACGGCGTAGTGCGGGCCTTACATTTTCAGATATATAGGCTCGGTAAGCAGGTAATTCACCCGCTTTATTATTGATGCCCTTGAGCCAACAGTCCCACCATTGTAGCGCTTCGCCAATAAAATCCATACGTGGCTTTGGCCATGCGAAGTGCGGATATTTATGAATCCAGGGACCATTGACAGCTTTTGTTACAGCGCTGAAATTGGCCGCGGCGGTGGGTGGTGCATTGACATAGCCATCACCCCAGCCCGAAATAATTAGGGTGGGTATCTCGATAGCGGCGTAATTTTCACTCACCGAACCATGTTTCCAATAGTCATCTTTGTGTTGATGGTCTAACCAGATTTCAAGAGGGAAAGGCTGAGTATTGAGTCGATGCAGCCAGGTTTCTTTCCAGCTGTCACCGACCAGTTCTGGGTCGGGTGGTCGCGATGCATAGCAAAGCATGGTGCTCGACCAGGAAAAATTGGAATACAGTAAACAGCCACCTTTGTAGTGAATGTCATCATTGTACCGGTCAACTGTCGTGCCTATAGAAATGACAGCTTTCAATGCCGGAGGCCTCAAAGCGGCGACTTGCAGGCTATTGAAACCACCCCAGGAAATTCCCATCATGCCTAGGTTGCCGGAACACCAGGCTTGTTTTGATATCCATTCGATCACATCACAAGCGTCGGCTAGCTCGCGAGGCGAGTATTCGTCGTCATAGTCGCCATCTGATTCACCTGTGCCGGATAGATCAACTCGCACACCGGCATATCCTGCTTCGGCAAAAGGCGGGTAGGTACTTTCATCACGGGGGGCTGTGCCGTCGCGTTTGCGATAGGGCAAATATTCGAGAATAGCGGGTACTGGTTTTTTCGATGCGTTTTTTGGTAGCCAGATGCGAGCAGCCAAGCGGCGTCCATCGGGTAGTGGTATCCATTCGTTTTCAATAACGGTTACGGCAGAATTATTCATGTGCTATTCAACTCGCTCAATTTGCCCGACTGGGTTAATTGCACATGGTTTTACCTTGAGAAGCGGGATGATGCAAGTGATTGACATGAATATGCCGACCGTGAAGAGCAAACCTTCGGTAACCAACAAGGGTACTCTCGCCAATGCTACTTTGGCGAGAATACTTCAGATCTAGTTTTCAGGCTTAGACTGTTGGTCCCGCTTTTAGCAATGACTTACCCTTTTCCGTATCTGTATATTGCTCGAAATTCTGAATAAAAAGATTGGCCAGACTGTCGGCTTTAGATTGCCATAAATCAGGATCAGAATAAGTATTGATCGGATTAAGAATAGCGGCGTCTACACCCGGTAAAGCGGTTGGTATTGACAGATGGAAAATGGGGAGAGACTGGCTTTCACTTTGATCAATTGACCCATCCAAAATCGCGTCGATAATAGCGCGAGTGGCTTTAATCGAGATACGTTTTCCACTGCCATCCCAGCCAGTGTTAACCAGATAGGCTTTACAATTGAATTGGCTCATTTTCTGATTTAGAACGTTGGCATAACGAGTTGGATGAAGGCTTAAGAATGCCTTGCCAAAACAAGCGGAGAAGGTAGGTGTCGGCTCTGTAATACCACGCTCTGTACCCGCTAGTTTGGCAGTGAAGCCAGATAAAAAGTAATATTGAGCTTGCTCAGGGGTCAGGCTAGATACCGGAGGCAATACACCAAAGGCATCAGCGGTGAGGAAAATTACTCTGGAAGCGTGTCCGGCGCGTGAGACCGGCTTAACGATATTGTCGATGTGATAAATCGGGTAGGACACGCGTGTATTTTCGGTCTTTGAGGCGTCACTGTAATCGATGATACCGTTCTCATCGACGGCGACATTTTCGAGTAATGCATCCCGGCGTATGGCGCTAAAAATATCGGGCTCATCTTCAGCATTCAGGTTAATCGTTTTGGCGTAACAGCCACCTTCAAAGTTGAAGATGCCGCTATCATCCCAGCCATGTTCGTCGTCGCCTATTAGCTGACGTTTGGGATCGGTTGATAAGGTCGTCTTTCCGGTGCCTGACAGGCCAAAAAAAATAGCAACATCGCCATCTTCGCCAACATTGGCTGAGCAGTGCATAGACGGCATGCCTTTTAATGGCAGCAGATAGTTCATGATCGAAAACATGCCTTTCTTCATTTCACCACCATACCAGGTGC
>Ga0307492_10000518_pt1 | contig 16244 bp, 16 predicted proteins | sample SI3LmetaG_FD_202365 | JGI IMG/M metagenome (GOLD analysis project Ga0307492, IMG submission 202365) | Sea-ice brine microbial communities from Beaufort Sea near Barrow, Alaska, United States - SI3L | ecosystem: Environmental > Aquatic > Marine > Coastal | place: USA: Alaska | collected 2017-05-06 | reverse complement strand
CTACACTTATTGATACAAAGTTGATTAATCCAATTAAATGCTCGCACATTCCTTGGTTATTAGCACGCGGTTTACTCATTGAACCAACCCTTGGGCCCGAAATTAGTATAAGTTTCGGGCCCTTTATTATTTAACATGCTAAATTTAATTGAGTTATCATTTTAAAGAAAAAAGACGATTGAAATTATCAGTGGATAACTTAGCAATTGTTTCTAAGGATTGTCCTCGAATACTGGCTAAGTGTTTAGCAACTTCTATGACATAAGCGGGTTGATTTTGTTTACCTCGGTAAGGAACAGGCGCAAGATATGGGGCATCTGTTTCAATTAAAAACCTATCATCGGGCACTTTTTTTGCCACCTCTCTAAGTGCACTTGCATTTTTAAAAGTAACTATTCCTGAGAATGAAATGTAAAAGCCCATGGCAATGGCTTGTTCTGCCATTTCCCAACTTTCAGTAAAACAATGAAGAATACCGCCGATTTTTTCAGCTCCTTCCTCACGTAAAATAGCTAAGGTATCTTCTTGCGCATCCCGAGTATGAATAATTAAAGGCTTATTTAACTTTTTAGCGACATGTATATGCTTTATAAAAGAGTCTAATTGCAACGTCTTGGTTTCTGGTGCATAAAAATAATCTAGTCCAGTTTCACCTACCGCAATAACATTTTCATGTTGAGCTAAAGTCAACAATGTATTTTCATCGACTTTATTTTCTTGATTTAAAGGATGAGTACCACATGAAAGGTAAATGTTTTTATAAGCTTTAGTTTTTTCAACCATAGAAGGAAAATCTTCGAGTGTTACACTGACACATAAAATTTCAGTCACTTTAACATCGCTCGCTGCTTGAATAACATTATCTAAATTATTGTCGAATTCATTTAAATTTAAGCGATCTAAATGACAATGTGAGTCTATAAACAATTAAGATTCTCCAAAATTAAAATTACCTATTATTTTACCATGCAATTACATAGTTAACGTTGGATCTGATGAATTCAAATGTCGAGCTATCGCTTTTTCTATTTGAAAACGAATTTTATCAGGATCATCGGTAAAACTAATGCCGACACCAGCTGGTGTACCATTCTGGGCGCCTACGGGCGTTAACCAGCAAACAACACCTTTAACAAACGATTTTTCTAATGAATCAGGCAGCAATACTTCAAGTGCAACTTCAGTTTCTAATTCAATAACTTGAGATGAACGAATAAATAAACCGCCACCTTTTAAAAAAGGCATAAAAGATTCATATAAGTCTCTGTCTGTTGAAAACTCAATATATAATTTTTTCATGGTTATCCTTTATGTGCTTATTAATCTATTAGACTCGTAGTCAGTTCACCAATATCAACGAACAATTTTTCCATCGTAAATGCACTATTAATTTGGCTATAGAATTTGATTTGTTTATGAGTTTGTACCGTCTCTTGGTATATCTGCCAAATAATATCAGGCCGTAGTTTTTGCTCAAGTGTTTGTAAAAAATTATCATCAAGATCATATTCAGCCCAGTTATATTGGCTTCTCATTAAATTAACGAGTATTTTTTCCAACCAACGTAATGCTTCAGTTTGTTCCGCTAGCGGTTTTAAATGTTTAGTTTGATGGGTTACCAGATAAGTAAAAAATCCATATTGAAATTCAATAAACTCTTGTTGTTTACTTTTATCGCTCATCTCAGGTAAATGCGTTAGATTAATAAACTGTTCAGTTTTTTTTTGCTGATCATTTTTATGGCCTACAATAGCTAGTCCGTCTAACAAGTTCTTGCCAACAGGGGGTCTGATAGTATACAAACGACTCCGGCTGATGATCGTTGGTAATAAATTGTCCACATCACAAGTTAATAAAACAATGACGCTATTATCAGTAGGTTCTTCAAGTGTTTTCAATAATGCATTGGCTGCGGCAATCGTCATTTTTTCAGCCATAGAGATTAATACCGTTTTATGAATACCCATATGTGCAGTTTTTTCAAGAAAACGACTGGCGAAACGAATATCATCAATGCCAATAGTTTTTGTTTGACTATCAACCATAACATGATCTGGATAAGTTTGGCTTTGGTATAACTGACACGTTTTGCATTGGCCACATGCGTTCAGCACATGGTTGTCATGGTGTTTAATCGTTTGCTGGCAAAGTAGTATTTTAATCAGCCACTGCGCAAGTTCTTGCTTACCTGCACCTTCAACACCACTCATTAAAATAGCATGGGGTAAACGGTTATCAATAATCTGATTTGATAACAATATTTGCTGCTCTATCAACCAAGGTTTCATTAACTATGCCTTTTAAGAAAAACTAAGCATTTAAAAATGAATTTAGTGCAATGCGAATATCTTGATGCACTATATCCATAGTCTGTTCCGCATCTATCGTAATAATATCATCATCAGCATTTGCTAACTGGCAATATTTATCGTGTACCCGTTCAAAAAAATCAATCTTTTCTTGCTCAATTCTATCTAACTTACCTCTGGCACTAGCCCGAGACAATCCCACTTTTGGTGAAATATCGAGATAAAGGGTCAGATTTGGTTTAAAACCTTTTAGAGTAATATCAGCAATAGTAGCAATGACTTGCTCATCAATCTCTCTCCCACCACCTTGATATGCTCGAGAGCTTAAATCATGGCGATCACCAATAACCCATTGTCCGGCATTTAATGCTGGGAAAATACGATTTTCGAGTAATTGACTGCGACTCGCATACATAAGTAATAACTCGGTTTCGTGGGTCAGTTTTTCTTGATGGGCAGCTGACTTGACAATGTCTCTTAATGACTCTGCTAACGGCGTACCTCCGGGCTCTCGAGTATTAATAAATTTAATATTATTTTGGCTCAATACCTGTTCAATAACAGCAACTGCAGATGATTTACCAGCGCCTTCCATACCCTCAACAACAATAAATTTTCCTAAACTCATTTCATATCCCGCTTTAACGTTAATAACACCATAGACAACACCAGAGTTCTTAAATCTATTTTTTACCTAACTGATATTTTACCACTGCAGCATTATGATCCTTTAAATTACTGGTAAAGATATGTTTGCCATTACCCATACTGACAAAATATAAAAAGTCAGTAGTATCAGGGTTCAATACCGCCTGTAAGGCTAATATTCCGGGCATAGCAATAGGTGTTGGGGGTAGTCCATTAATTCGATAAGTATTGTAAGCTGTTCTCTCTCTTTTATGGACTCTTTTAATATTACCTTTATAACGCTCGCCTAAACCATAAATAATAGTGGGATCTGTTTGTAAACGCATATTTTTTCTTAGGCGGTTAACAAAGACTGAAGAAATCACTGGCATTTCATCAACCACACTGGTTTCTTTTTCGATAATCGACGCCATGATAAGTGCTTCAAATGCATTTTTATAGGGTAAGTTTTCTACTCGCTTTTGCCATAAATCATCCAATTTATTGCGCATCTCGTTATGCGCCCTCTTTAATAGAGAGAGATCAGTAGTCCCTTTAGTAAATGCATATGTTTCTGGGAAAAACCAGCCTTCAGGATTCGCTTGTTTGATATCAAGAAGTTGAGCTATTTGTTTTATCGACTTACCTGAGAGATGATGAGTTAGCTGAGACTGGTTTTTAAGCTTTTCAAGCCACTCTTTAAACGTAGAGCCTTCAACAAAAGTGATAGTAAATTGGTGCTCTTTTCCTAGTACCAACTGTTGAAGTAGCTCTTTGAGTGCAATATTAGCTTTTACTTTAAAGGTGCCCGTTTTTATATTAGAATTTTCTGGGTATAACCTAGCGTAAGTTCTTAGCCAAAAACGATTGTCTATCCATCCTTTATTAACCAAGTCGGTCGAAAAAGAGGACAGTGATAAACCCGGTTTAACTGTAACCATAGTAGGTACGTTTAAATGAATCGGTTTATTCATTTGTTGATCGAGCAAATAGATAAAACCACCGACAAATAGTAGGATTAAAATATTGAAATATATGACTATTTTTTTGAACAAAAGAATTTTCCTTAGCTGTCTACAAGCATTTAAAACTATTGACTTTATCGAGAGATAACCGTTTGCCATTAAATATTTCTATCGGTACTATACCCATCACAGAATTACAAATAAACATTGCTTGAACTTGTTCTAAGTCGTTTATAGTAAAATCTTTGATAATAGTTTCTGGCATCTTAGCCAATATCTTCGCTCTCATCAATCCAGCAATGCCTGAGCTGGAGATTTTAGGTGTATTGAGCTTACCATCAATTAACCAAAACACATTGGCACAGCTACTTTCTACGACATAACCATCAATATTAGTGACTAATAAGTCGTCTTCATCTCTTTGATCTAACTCTTGTCTAATTAACACTTGTTCTAAACGATTAAGGTGCTTTAAGCCACCGAGCATGGGATTAACACCAAGTTGTAATTGACTGATACCCAAGTTGATCCCTTTTGTTTGCCAATAATCATAATGCTCAGGGAATGATGAAATATTAATAATAACAGACGGTGGACTGATACCAATACGTGAATACCCTCGACCACCTTCCCCAGCTGTTATGACAATTTTAATCACCGCTTTTAAATGAGGTAAGGCAACAGCTTTCAACTCTTGAGTCAGTTCACTTAATGATACCATTGGAATGTTAAGCCAGGCACAACCATCCTCTAAACGCTGAAGATGATGGTCCAACATTTCAATTTCACCATTAAAAATTTTGGCTGTAGTGAATAAACCATCACCATAGTTAAGTCCACGATTTTTGACCGATAAAAGATTGACTTGTAGACCATTAATAGAACAATAAAGCACTGCGTTGCCTCAAATAAAAATAAAGCCTGAATACTAAAGAGAGTATTCAGGCTTTATTTTTTGATTTCAAGTTATAAATAACTTAATTAAATAAAGTAAAATAATTAATCGTTAAACTCGTTTAAAAATTAATGAGCCGTTTGTACCGCCAAAACCAAATGAATTACATAATACATAGTCTAAGTTGACGTCACGAGCACTACCCGCAATATAATCTAAATCACAACCTTCATCAGGGTTATCCAAGTTAATTGTTGGTGGGACTGCATTATTGACAAGGGCTTGAATACTAAAAATAGCTTCAACTGCTCCTGCTGCCCCTAGTAGATGGCCTGTCATTGATTTAGTCGACCCCATCATTAACTTATAAGCTTGCTCACCAAATACCGATTTAACCGCATTAGTTTCGGCAATATCTCCCGCTGATGTAGATGTACCGTGGGCATTAATATAGCCAATTTTATTTATATCAACTTTTGCATCATTGATGGCATTTTTCATAGCAAGGGCAGCTCCAGCGCCATCGCTGGGAGGAGAGGTCATATGATAAGCATCACCACTCATACCAAAGCCAACAAGCTCAGCATAAATTTTAGCACCACGCGCTTTAGCATGTTCATATTCTTCAACGACAATAACACCTGCACCATCACCAAGTACAAAGCCATCACGGTCTTTATCCCAAGGTCGTGAAGCTTGTTGAGGGGCATCATTACGAGTTGAAAGCGCTCGTGCCGCACCAAAGCCTCCCATACCTAATTGAGTAGAACCTTTTTCAGCACCACCAGCAACAATTGCATCAGCATCACCATAAGCTATCATACGAGCTGCATGGCCTATATTATGTACACCACTAGTACAAGCTGTGACAATTGATATATTAGGTCCTTTAAGACCGAACATAATAGATATATGACCAGCAATCATATTAATGATGGTTGAAGGCACAAAAAATGGTGATAATTTACGAGGACCGCTTTTAAGCATTTTATCATAGCCAGACTCGATTAAGCCTAAGCCACCAATACCTGCACCAACAGCTACACCAATACGATGAGCGTTATGTTCGCCAATTTCTAAACCTGAGTCTTTAAAAGCTTGTACGCCCGCAGCCACACCATATTGAATAAAAAGATCCATTTTTTTGGCTTCTTTTCTTTCCATATAATCTTGAGCATTAAAGTTATTGATCAGGCCAGCAAATTTTGTTGGATAATCTGAAGTATCAAAGTGATCAATATTACTTATACCACTTTTACCTAAAAGCAAGTTTTGCCAAGTGGTTTGAGGGTCATTGCCCAAAGGGCTTAGCATACCAATACCGGTAACTACAACACGTCTCATAAGAGGTTTGCCTTTAATTATACCAAACGGTAATAATGTTGAATAATTAAAAAAGGCGGTTACACTATATTTGGAATATAAGTAATACCGCCCTATTTACATGTTTAAGCAATACGTTAATCACGTACTTACATCGAGTGATTACTGGTTAGCAGTAACGTAATCGACAGCAGCTTGAACTGTAGTAATTTTTTCTGCATCTTCGTCAGGAATTTCAGTATCAAATTCTTCTTCTAATGCCATAACTAATTCAACAGTATCTAAAGAGTCTGCACCAAGGTCATCAACGAAAGAAGAGTTAATTTTAACTTCTGCTTCGGTAACACCAAGTTGCTCTATAGTGATTTTTTTTACGCGTTCTTCAATTGTGCTCATTTTATTTCCTTTACTAGAAAGTGCTTTATATACCAAATTGGCTGTAGTGTATTCGCCAATGCGTCACCATGCAAGTATCTAATTTTACTTTTTTACTGGTCTAACCTGCTGGTTATACTAATTTTATCTATTTAAAAGTCTTAATCCCTTGACTATAAAGGCTTAGACCATGTACATACCGCCATTAACATGTAATGTCTCGCCAGTAATATAAGCCGCTGCATCAGAGGCTAAAAAGGCAACTGCACTAGCAATTTCGTCTGGTTTACCTAAACGGTTGGCCGGTACTTGTGAGAAAATACCTTCTTTTTGCTCATCAGTAAGTGTTTGCGTCATATCTGTATCGATAAATCCAGGAGCAACAGTATTAACAGTAATACCACGAGAAGCAACTTCTCTAGCCAATGATTTAGTAAAACCTAAAAGGCCGGCTTTAGACGTAGCATAATTAACTTGACCAGCATTGCCCATAGAACCAACCACTGAGCCGATATTAATAATACGACCTGTTCTTTTTTTCATCATAGGACGTATAGCAGCCTTGCTCACTTTAAATACCGACGAGAGATTAGTACCTATAATGTCATCCCATTCTTCATTCTTCATACGCATAAATAAATTATCGCGAGTAATACCAGCATTATTAACTAAAATGTCAATTGAACCATGATTGTCTTTAATAGTAGAAAATACAGCTGAAATTGAATCATCACTCGTCACATTAAGCACTAATCCATTGCCTGCACCTAAATACTCACTAATTTTTTCTGCACCGTGATCCGATGTAGCTGTACCAATAACCGTTGCACCTAAGCTTTGAAGTTGACTAGCAATTGCTTTACCAATACCACGACTAGCGCCTGTTACTAATGCTACTTTTCCATTTAATGAAAACATAATTTATCCTATTTAAATACTTCAAGGGCATTCGCCAACGAGTCTGAATTATTAACTGAAATGCATGTGACCGATTTATCAATACGTTTAATTAAGCCTTGTAATACCTTGCCCGGGCCAACTTCTACAACTTGCTCTATACCATCGCTCGTAAGTTTACTGATAGTTTCACTCCAACGAACAGGGCTATACAACTGTTTAACTAGTGCTATTTTTATAGCCTCTGCAGATGATTCAACAGCAACATCTACATTATTAATAACTGAAATTTTTGGTGCTTTAAAAGTTATTTTATCAAGCTCTAGCGCCAACTTATCTGCGGCACTTTTCATTAACGCACAGTGTGAAGGCACACTTACAGGTAAGGGTAGTACTCTTTTAGCACCCGCCTCTTTACATAACACACCGGCTCTTTCGACAGCAGCTTTATGGCCAGCAATAACCACCTGGCCAGGAGAGTTGAAGTTTACCGCAGAAACGACATCTCGATCTTGAGCCTTAGCACAAGCATCAATAATAACCTGATTATCTAAGCCTATAATTGCCGCCATTGCCCCAATACCTTCAGGAACTGAAGCTTGCATCAATTGACCACGTTTTTCGACTAAAACTACCGCTTCTTCTAATGAGATAACTTCAGCACAAACTAACGCTGAATATTCACCTAAACTATGTCCTGCAATAATACTTGGTAATAGTGCTGACTCAGATTGCCATAATCGCCACATAGCAACACTTGCAGTTAATAATGCGGGTTGAGTATGATGAGTTTGACTTAATTTCTCACTTGGTCCTTGTGCAATTAATTGCCAAAGGTCATAGCCAAGTACTTTTGACGCTTGTGAAAATGTATTTTGAACTATTTCGTTCTCTGTATAGTCACTTAACATGCCAACTGTTTGAGATCCTTGACCAGGGAAGACAAAAGCTAATTTATTTTGCATTTTTATACCTAAAGTGTAAATGTAAGCGTTAATCGACAGGGTTATTTATTACCAAGCCTTCGCTTAACTAACGTTTTAATGACACGCCTTATCCCAATTTTGTTTTAATTCTTTGAGGAATTTGTCGTTCAACTTCTTTTGCCGCTTCAATAATAGCCGCAAAAAAAGCTTTTGAGTTTGCATTACCATGACTTTTGACAACAATGCCACGTAATCCTATCAAACTTGCACCATTGTATTGATCTGGGTTTAGTGATTTAAAAAGTTTTTTTAGGGTTGGCCTTAATAAAAAACCTAACACTTTAGCTAAAACATTATACTGACCATTTTGCTGAAAAAAGGCTTTTGATTTTTCGTAAACTAAGCGAGCAACCCCTTCGCAAGTTTTAAGTGCAATATTTCCAACAAAACCATCACAGACTATAACATCCGCTTTATTTGAAAAAATATCACTACCTTCAATAAAACCAACATAATTAATATCGTCATTATTAGTTAATTGCATAGCTGTCTGTTTGATATGATCGCTACCTTTTATATCCTCTACCCCCATATTTAATAAGGCAATACGTGGTTTTTCAATATTATCAACATATTCAGCCATTACTGACCCCATAATTGCAAATTGATAAAGTACATGTGAGTCACAAAAAACATTTGCTCCTAAATCAAGCATGAAAACATGTTTATTGGTATCATGTGTCGGCAAAGAAGAAATTAAGGCCGGACGGTCTACACCAGGAATTGTTTTAAGCACATAATGAGCAATCGAGAATAATGCTGCCGTATTTCCTGCACTCACACAAGCTTGTGCTTTACCTTCTTTAACTAAATCTAATGCTTTTCGCATTGACGAGTCTTTTTTACTACGCATAGCAATAGAAGGTTTATCATCCATTTTAACAATTTCTGTTGTTGGATATATAGATAATTGCTGATGAGGATAAAAGCTTTTCTTAGTGAGTTCATCAATAATGATTTGTTCATCACCACAGAGAATAAGATGTATATTGGAAGAGTGTTTCACTGCCATTATAGCTGAGGCAATAGTAATATGGGGGCCTTGATCGCCCCCCATAATATCTAACGAAATAGTTAGACTAGTCATAACCTTTAAGTAATTAGTAAATTACTTGTTGATGACTTTAACACCTTTATAGAAGCCATCAGCTGTGATGTGATGGCGACGGTGAGTTTCGCCTGATACGGGATCAGTTGATAAATGTTCTGCTGTTACTGCATCATGTGAACGGCGCATGCCACGTCTTGAACGAGACTTTTTGCTTTTTTGAACTGCCATGAGTTACTCCTAAAATCGGTTATTAGTTTAAACCCTAAGTATATAATTAACTACTTGAGTTGTTTTAAAACATCAAATGGGTTTGGCTTTTCAAGCTCTTCAGGCAATTCACCCCAAACACTGTCAGCTGGTGCCTTACAGTCTTCAAGTTCATGCCTAGGAATTAATGGTAGCATGAGAATTAACTCTTCTTCCACTAACTCACGCAAGTTAACTTCACCATTTTCATCTAATTCTACTACGTCATAATATGACGGGATTTCTTCAGCCGCTTCAGCATTTTTCGCAGGACTAAAAGTAAAATCAACTTCAAGTAACTGCTCAAAATTTTCTGAACACCGCTGACAAGTAAATGCAACTAATGCCGAGCTCGTACCTGTCATTACTGCCAGACCACGTTCATCCACATCAAACTTAACTTTTACTTTTACATGCTCGCTACGTGCTTCACAGGTAGCAAGCAATCTAGTCATTTCCGATAATTTAAACACTCCTTGACACACAAGCCTACGCTGCGCACTTCGGGTTGGATTAATTGCTATCGGAAGTTTAAGATTTTTCATAAGGCGCGCATAATAAAGTGCCAGCTTGCAAGTGTCAAAAGAAATTGCCCTTTTTGTTTGAATAATTAAGGTCTGAGTGTTTAAAACCTCAAGATTATCCCAATAATAGGACTATAGGTTATTTTTGACACAATTATTGGAACCGTTGTTATGCAAACATTAGTTTTAGGCTCTACTTCCCCTTTTAGAAAAGTCTTGCTTGAAAAGTTAAATTTACCTTTTTATTGCGCTAAGCCAAATATTGATGAAACAGCGCAAGTTGGTGAAAACCCGCAAAACCTAGTTGAACGTTTAGCCATAGAAAAAGCAAAAGTGGTAGCAGATCAATTTCCTGATGCTTTAATTATTGGTTCAGATCAAGTTGCAGTTTGTGAAGATGATATTCTGGGGAAACCACATAATTTTAAAAACGGTGTTGAACAACTGACAAAGTTCAGTGGTAAAGCTATTACCTTTTATACTGGTTTATCAGTATATAATAGTAAAACAGAGCAAAACTATTCATTGGTTGAGCCTTTCACTGTTCACTTTAATGTGTTGAGTCAAAGTGACATTGAACACTACCTAATGGCTGAACAGCCATACAATTGTGCTGGAAGTTTTAAAAGTGAAGGTTTAGGTATTTGCTTATTCAGAAAACTTGAAGGCGATGATCCAAATACTCTAATAGGCTTACCATTAATTAGACTAGTAAGCTTATTAAAACTTCATGGTGTAGATGTCTTAGCTGAGCAATTAATAGTTAAGGCCTAGCCTCTACTCTTACCCACCAATAACTGTTGTAACTCAACCAGTGAATCAACAATCGCCCTCGGTTGGTGCCGCGATAATGTGTGAACATCATGAACGCCAAACGTTACTCCTATTCTATCAACACCTGCTCGTTGTGCCATTTCCATGTCATAACTGGTATCACCAATCATCACCGCTTCATGGGCTTTTATCTCAAGCTCCGCTAATAGGCTATTGATCATATCAGGATCAGGTTTTGATAAACTCTCATCAGCACATCTAGAGGCATGAAAAAAATGTGCCGTATCACTGGCGTGCCATACTCTTTGTAGACCTGCTCTTGCCTTTCCTGTTGCAACCGCCAGTAACTTATTATTACGCTTAAGCTCTGTTAGTAAATTTGAGGCGTTAGCGAACATCGGTGTTGGTGTGGTATCTACTTTCACATAATGATATTTATATTGTTCAATTAACAAGATTTCTTGCTCAGGTGTACAACTTGGAAATAAAACCTGGATAGCTTTAGGTAAACTCAAGCCGATAATTTGTTTTGCTTGCTCAAAGGTTGGCGCTTCGATATTAATCAATTTCGCACTTGCCTGTATTGAAGAAACAATCCGGGCGATTGAGTCCATTAAGGTGCCATCCCAGTCAAAGATAATAAGTTTATAGTTATGCAATTTTAGTTAACCTTTTAAGCAATTTTTCTAATGAGGACTCTAACGGCGCTTCTATTTTAAGACGTTCGTCAGTTAAAGGGTGAGTAAATTCAATACTTGCTGCATGTAAAAACAAACGTTTTAAGCCTTTAACTTTCATCTCAGTATCAAACTCTTCATGACCATATTTTGAGTCGCAAGCAATAGCATGACCTTTCACCTGGCAGTGTACTCTAATTTGGTGAGTTCGACCTGTGACAGGAAATGCCCTTAAGAGTGTTGAATTTTCATAGTGCTGTAAGACTTTAAATCGAGTTTCTGATTCTTTACCATCAATATTATCTACTATTACTACTCGTTCACCCGACTTCAAGTCGTTCTTCTTTAATGATTCAGTAACCTTAGTTAATTTTATTGGCCAACAGCCTTTAACTAACGCGTGATAATATTTTTGTACATTTTTATTACGCAGTTGCTCATGAAGATGACGTAATGCTGAGCGTTTTTTCGCTATCACTAAGCAACCTGAGGTATCACGGTCTAAGCGATGAACTAATTCCAACATTCTCGCCTCTGGTCTTAATGCCCTTAGAGCCTCAATCAAACCAAAACTTAAACCACTGCCTCCATGAACAGCCATACCAGAAGGTTTGTTAATAACAATAAGCCGTTCATCTTCGAATAAAATTTGCTTTTCTAAATTAGAAACGACATTAAGACTCGTTGGAACTTGGTTAGTTCTTTCTGAAATTCGAATTGGAGCGACTCTCACTACATCCTCATTAAGTAATTTGTATATTGGTTTGATTCTTTTTTTATTGACACGAATTTCACCTTTTCGCATTAAGCGATACAAATGACTTTTAGGAACTCCTTTAAGCGTTTTTAGTAAAAAATTATCAATACGTTGCCCTGCATCTTCACTATCAATGGTAAAAAACCTAACTTGCGGTTTTACATCCACTGGTGCTGTATCTTTATCTTTTTTATCTACGGTTGAAGAATTGTATAAAACGACTTTATCCTTTTCAAAAGTTTTATCCTGAATATCATTTTTTGAATGAACTTTGACCTTTTGATTAGATATTGATGCATATTTTTCTTGTGATATTTTTTTGAACTTAACATCTGATTTTTTCTGAGGCTTGTTTTGCGACATTATATTGGGCCTAGCATGAGCTTTTCTATGACTTTCTTCTATAAAACGAAGTTTAGCATACTTTTAATTGAACTTTAGCCAAGAAAACAAGATTTTCATTGGCTTATCTCTGGTTTTAATGGGACAATATAGGTGTTATTGTTTTATTTTTACACAATAACTTTAAATACTCGATAATATAATTTATTAACAGGTATTGAAAAAGGAAGCTTTACAGAGATACGTAAGAGACGAACTGCGGCTACGTTTATATGCACATATCAAATAAATCTTATCTGATATATTTGAGTGACATATTTTTGGTACGGCCTATTGCAACAATTGATGTATTTACCTTGTCAATATGAAGCATAAACAGCTCGCCCAGCACCATAAAGCAATTTTGTAATTACACTTTTTAAGCGCATTATAAATAAAATATCAATATTATAAGGCATCATTAAGGTATAAAAAAACGTACCCGCCTTTTTACTGATATTAAAATGCTACTTAACAAGTATCGCACAGCACATTAGCTGAGCACATAAAGAAAAAAATTCACTATAACGTCAAAAGACATTATAGGTTAGAAATACAATCAGAATTTATAACAGCTTAACGCATATTACTGATGCATTAAGATTGACATCCGTGAGGCTGACAAAACGCTGTTACCATAGCCAAAGATTGCTTTGTGTACTAAGCAAAGTGTGTTGTGACTAAAATATGAGTCACACAAACTATGAAACGTATGTTAATAAACGCCACCCAATCAGAAGAATTGCGCGTAGCACTAGTTGATGGTCAAAAGCTTTACGATTTAGATATTGAAAGCCCAGGTCATGAACAAAAAAAATCTAATATATACAAAGCTAAAATAACCCGTATCGAACCCTCTTTAGAAGCAGCTTTTGTTGACTATGGTGCAGATCGCCACGGTTTCTTACCGATGAAAGAAATCTCTCGCGAATACTTCCCCAAAGGTTACACCTTCCAAGGTCGCCCAAACATTAAAGAGGTATTGAAAGAAGGCCAAGAAGTCATTGTTCAAATAGACAAAGAAGAACGTGGCCAAAAAGGTGCCGCCTTAACCACCTTCATTAGTCTTGCCGGTAGTTACTTAGTTCTAATGCCAAATAATCCTCGTGCCGGTGGTATTTCCCGCCGTATCGAAGGTGAAGAGCGCACAGATCTTAAAGAGTCATTAAGTAAATTAAGTCTGCCAAAAGGTATGGGGCTTATTGTTCGCACCGCGGGAGTTGGTAAAGACTATGACGAATTAGAGTGGGATTTAAATGTACTACTGCATCACTGGCAAGCTATTGCAGATGCCGCTGCAAGTACCGATGCTCCAGTGTTAATTCACCAAGAAACCAGCCTTATTTTACGCGCCATTCGCGATTACTTAAGACGTGATATTGGTGAAGTTTTAATTGATCGCCCTAAAACCTTTGAAAGTGTAAAAAAACATATCGAAGTGGTTCGTCCTGACTTTTTGAGTAAAATTAAGCTTTACGATAATGACGTACCTATGTTTACTCACTATCAAATTGAAAGCCAAATAGAATCAGCTTTTCAACGTGAAGTTCGCCTACCATCTGGTGGTTCAATTGTAATTGACCCAACGGAAGCTTTAACATCTATCGATATCAACTCAGCTCGTGCAACTAAAGGTAGTGATATTGAAGAAACCGCTTTAAATACTAACCTAGAAGCTGCTGAAGAAATTGCCCGTCAATTACGGTTACGTGACCTAGGTGGTTTAGTGGTTATCGACTTTATCGATATGACACCAGTTCGCAATCAACGAGAAGTTGAAAACCGTATGCGCGACTCAGTACATCAAGACAGAGCCCGTATTCAATTAGGTCGCATTTCTCGATTTGGTTTATTAGAAATGTCACGCCAACGTCTTCGTCCATCCATTGGTGAAACAAGTCAAGGAGTTTGCCCTCGTTGTAGTGGAACAGGTCAAGTTCGTGGCGTTGAATCACTGGCGTTATCTATCCTTCGCCTGATGGAAGAAGAAGCGATAAAAGAGCACACTCAACAGGTACAAGCACAAGTTCCCGTGCCAGTTGCGACTTACTTGTTGAATGAAAAGCGTCGTTCAGTTTTTCATATTGAAAAACATCACAATGTAAAAGTATTGATTATTCCTAACCCGAATATGTCTACCCCACAATATGAAGTCGTGAGAATGCGTGCTGATGAGTCTATTGTAGAGGCAAGTTACGATATTTCAATCAAGCAAGCTCAAATTGAAGAAGCTGTAATGCCGAAATTTGATCCCCAAGCAAATAAACGGGTTGAACCTATAATTCAGGGTATGAGTGCTCCTGATAAAGCAGCACCAACACCTATAGAAAAACCAATAAAGGAAACTAAATCAACGACAAAGTCTGAGTCAAAAGGGTTATTTGCCGGACTAACTTTTTGGTTAAAGGGCTTATTACCTTCAGAAGAAATAAAAGAAGAAATAAAACCTGTTGATAAACCTAACCCGAGACGTCAACAAGACAATCGCAACCGTAATCGTAAACCTCGCCAACAGCGCAACCGTTCGTCTGAAGGTCAAAAAACAGAGGTGACGGATTCTCCTAACGACAACCGTAATGATACCAGGAATGATAATCGTAACGAAAGCCGTAATGATACCAGGAATGATAATCGCAACGAAAGCCGTCACGATAAGTCAAAAGCACCAGTACCTAAAAACGAAGATAAAATTCAACAACCAAAAGAAGAAAAAGTTGCTGAGCGACGTCAACGCCGTAATAACCGTAAAAATGTACGACTTCATGACAGTAGAACACCTGCTAATATTGAAGACATCAAGTCATCAAATCAAGCCATTGAAAATACTGATACGTTAAATAAAGAAACCGTTACCGTTGACGCGGTTGTGGTTACTAATGACAATGAACAAGCGCAGGATAATCGCGAAGACCGTCCTAAAAACCGCCGTTCACCTCGTCACCTAAGATCACATCGTCGTAATAATAACGATAACAAAAGCGCATCAACTGCGAATACTGAAGTGCAAGTTACTGAGGATCCGGTTGAAGCTCGCTATCCTGAAAAGATAGTCGAAGTAGAGCAAAGCGAGGTGACATTAGCTGAAACTATTACACCAGAAGTTCAACAAAATCTGCCTTTCGAAGATGTCGTTGATAAACCTGTTGAAACTAATACCGAAGCAGTAGTGGTTGACGCTACTGAGGCTGCTGAAGTTAACGCTGAATCAATAGCGGTTGAGGCTGTTGACGCTGAACCAGTAACGATTGACGCTGCTGAGGCTGTTGAAGTTAACGCTGAACCAGTAACGGTTGACGCTGATGAGGCTGTTGAAGTTAACGCTGAACCAGTAACGATTGACGCTGCTGAGGCTGTTGAAATTAACGCTGAACCAGTAACGATTGACGCTGCTGAGGCTGTTGAAGTTAACGCTGAACCGGTAACGATTGACGCTGCTGAGGCTGTTGAAGTTAACGCT
>Ga0307492_10000517_pt1 | contig 16279 bp, 13 predicted proteins | sample SI3LmetaG_FD_202365 | JGI IMG/M metagenome (GOLD analysis project Ga0307492, IMG submission 202365) | Sea-ice brine microbial communities from Beaufort Sea near Barrow, Alaska, United States - SI3L | ecosystem: Environmental > Aquatic > Marine > Coastal | place: USA: Alaska | collected 2017-05-06 | reverse complement strand
CAGCGCTACAGGTCGGCGTAAATGCGCCAGGCACGGCAAACAAGACAACTTTTTTACCAGCGAACAAGTCGCTCGTTGAAACATCTTGCGGGCCCTTCTCGCCCATCATTTTCATGGTCGCATCTGGAATCTTATCGCCTACTTTGACTGTCATTGGTCTACTCCTGTTGTTAATCACTAAAATGTTTATCGCTAAAATCGTAACGAAATGGTTCGTAAGGCATTTTCATCCTGCGCAGTCTCACCTGAACACCGGACAAGATCAACCATATATATATCAAGGTCAAATGCCATCTGGCTCATCGCCCATGGCCATATAGATCACAATTTTATGCTAAACCAATTAACTGCAGCCCAAACAGTCCTAGGCTCGCAGTTAGCAGTGACACCAACGTGGTCGTCATGATCAAGTTTGCTGCTAGAGCCTGATTGCCCCCCATAGATTTCACCATAATGAAGCTGGCCGTCGCCGTCGGGCTCATGAACAAAAGGAACAACACCCCCAACTCCATCTGCCTGTATCCCAGCAACCACGCCAGCCAAGTCGCCGTCAGGGGTAGCACCGCCGTCTTTAGCATCAAACACAGCATGGTGACCGTGGAGGAGTGCCGTAGCGCCTTGAGGTTCATACTCGCGCCGGTCCCTAGCAACGCCAATGGTAAGGCCAGACCGCCCAGATAAGTGCCCGTACTGAGCAGGAATGCGGGCAGCGGTACCTGCCCGGTGTTGACCAGCAAGGCCAAAACAATGGCGACAATCAGCGGATTGGTGGCAATATCCTTCAATACACTTGCCCAGGAAATCACCCGATGCGGGTTGTAATAGGCCAGCACCACCACGCTTAATATGTTGTAGATGATCGTCATCGTCGCAGTCAGTAACGATGCCAGCGCCAGACCCTGAACACCGTAAGCATTAGCGCACAAGGCCAGCCCAACAACCCCCAGGTTGCTGCGAAAGCTTGCTTGCACAAACACCCCACGATCATCTCGGGGCTGCACCAACCCGACGGCCACCAGCCAGCTGATAGCAAACGTCAAAACAGTGACTAATAAGCTGAATAATAAGATACCCGGCTCAAGCGTCTCCGCCATGTCGATACCGCTGACCGTGGTAAATAACAACACTGGCAAACACAAGGAGAACACCAGCCGAGACGATGTTGTCACAAAGTGATCATCAATAAAGCCCAGTCGCATCAAGGCCATACCCAGCAACACCAGCACAAAAATGGGTCCGGTGACGGTAAAGGTATCGGCCAGCAGGCTCAGGTATGACACAGGTGCGAATATCCAACGATGATGAGCTAAATCATCGCCACGGTAGCACTACGCGACCGATATTTCTCCTACCCCGGGTATTTGCCTACCAGACAGAACTCGCTATGCTAGTAACACAACTAATACTGAGCAGGCCCCTAATGACCTACGCACCGTTACCCCAGGACCAGCAGCAGGCTAAGGCCGCCAGCGATCATACCCGCATACGCAATGAGGCGGTCTATGAGCAACTCGACTTCGAAGACCGGCAGAGCTTTGCGGACGCCAGTCGCGGTTTTATCGCGACGTTAAACCCGATGACCATCAAACATGAAAATGCTAGGCGTGCGGTTTATGACCTTGAGCATACCAAGTTTCTTGATGACGCGGCCCCCGACACGGTAAACCCGTCCCTGTGGCGCATGGCGCAACTTAACGCCCAGCATCATGGACTGTTTGAAGTCGTCGACGGTATCTACCAGATTCGTTCGTTCGATATCGCCAACATGACCCTGATTCGCGGCGAGACCGGCTGGATTATCATTGACCCACTGACATCCTCTGAATCCTCTAGCGCTGGCCTCAAACTGGCCAATGAGCAATTGGGTGAGCGCCCCGTGGTGGCAGTGATTCATACCCACAGCCACGCAGATCATTTTGCCGGCGTACTCGGCGTTGTCGATCAAAGCGATGTGGAATCCGGCAAGGTACAGGTCATCGCCCCCATGGATTATGTGAAAGAATGCTTAGCTGAGAACGTTCTGGTGGGCAACGTCATGGGCCGGCGGGCCACCTACATGTACGGCAATCTGTTGCAACCATCCCCCACTGCCTTTGTCACCACGGGCCTAGGCGCCGCGGTGTCCATGGGCACCACGGGCTTTGTGATACCCAACGACACCATCAGTGAAACCGGTGAAACCCGTACCATCGACGGCATCGAGATCGTTTTTCAGATGACCATGGGTACCGAGGCACCAGCTGAGATGGTGTTTTATTTTCCGCAGCTCAAGGCCCTGTGCATGTCCGAGATCACCTCTCATCATCTGCACAATGTGTATACACCACGAGGCGCGCAGGTACGTGATGCGCTCGCCTGGGCGGCGCAAATCAATGAGTCCATCGATCTGTTCGGTGCCGACTTGGAAGTCCAGTTCGCCAGCCACCATTGGCCCACCTGGGGTCGCAAGGCCGCCACCGACTATCTCAAGAAGCAGAGAGATCTGTATAAATATATCCATGACCAGACTCTGCGACTGGCCAACCATGGCTATACCAAAGAGGAGATTGCCGAGCAGGTCACCCTGCCGGATGCGCTCGGCAAAGAATTTTACAATCGCGGCTACTACGGCACCGTGCATCACAATACCCGCGCTGTATATGTGAAGTACCTAGGCTTTTTTGATGGCAATCCAGCTCACCTGTATCCGCTGCCACCTGTTGAAGTGGGTCAGCGTTATCTCGACTTTATGGGTGGCGCTGATGCCGTAGTCGCACGTGCCCGCCCTTGTTTCGAGGCCGGCGACTATCGTTGGGTCGCAGAAGTGCTCAATCATGTGATGATGGCAGAGCCTGAACATGCTGAGGGTCGTGCCCTGCTCGCCGATACACTGGAACAAATGGGTTATCAGTCAGAGTCAGGGCCCTGGAGAAACTTCTTCCTCTGCGGCGCCATGGAATTGCGTGAGGGGCTACCCAAGGGTGCTAACTTCAACGCCACGGAAAGTATGGCCCGTGCTATGCCTCTGGAAAATCTGTTTCAGACCCTTGCTGTGCGCCTTAACAGCGACAAGGTCGATGGCCTGACATTGCATATCAACCTAGACTTCACCGATACGACAAGCACATTACTGAGCATAGAAAACTCCGTCCTCCATGGCTTTGCTGATCGACGTCACCCTGACCCTACCGCCAGCCTCAGCATCAGCAGTCTCGACTTCAAACGCCTGATGCTACGCTTGGCGGATGCGCCTCAACTGATGCAATCAGGTGCGCTCACCATCCGCGGTGATGCCGCCGCGCTGGCCCAGTTAGGCGGCTTGTTTGATGTCTTCGAACGACGCTTTCCTATTGTTACACCCAGGCCTGCCTGGTCTTAACGCGTGCCGTAAGGAAGGCCACCACCGCCTTCCTTACGAGGCGCAAACTATCGACCGGCGATATCAAGCATCTCGTCGACATTGACGAATTTAACCCGTGGACGCCGCTGGGCTGCTCCACGGGCAAGTTCTGCGGCATCAATTTTCAGCCAATCCGCATAGCTCACGAAACGCGGCTGACGACGTTCAATAAGCGCCTCAAGCGCCGCAACACCGGGTTCTGCCGGATTGAAATGCAGACCAGCCAGCAGGTCCTCAACCATGCAGGCAACGGTCTCCTGGGCGCAGGTCTTGTTAGTGCCAATCACACCGGTAGGCCCACGCTTGATCCAGCCTGCGGTGTACAAGCCTGGTAACGGCTGCCCTTCGGCAGTGACGACCCGACCTTGCTGATGACTGATGGTGCTGCTGCGCTCATCGAACGGAATACCGTCAAGCGGCACGCCCTGATAGCCCACTGACCGAAATACCACACCCACAGGCAGCACTTCCTCGACACCCGTAGCACGCGGTCGAATCAAATTGTCGCCCGCGTCGTAGATCTCGTTATGCATCAATTTAATGGCCGTCACCTTACCAGCCTCGCCGAGAATTTCAGTCGGTGAGACGAGGAATCGTAGGGTTAACTGCTTGTTTTTGATGCGCTGTGGTCGTTCACTATACTCAGTGATGAAGCACACATTCTTTTCAACATTTTTATCTGGGTGCGCGTCCATCGCCGCCTGGCTCAAGACATCAACACGCGCGTCGTCGGCACTGATGGCGATATCCGCCTGGGACAACTCACCCAACTCCTTAATCTCTGGTGGCGTAAATGCTGCCTGTGCCGGTCCGCGCCGACCCAGTAGATACACTTGTTTGACGCGACTATGCTGCAACGCTTGCAGGGCATGATCGGCAATATCGGTCTCTTGTAGCTGCTCCATTGACTTGCACAAAATACGCGCAACATCCATCGCCACATTACCCACCCCGACGATAGCAACACGCTCTTGGGACAAATCAAACTGGTAATCGGCATAATCTGGGTGACCGTTGTACCAGGCCACAAAATCCGTGGCTGAGTAACTGCCGACAAGATCTTCGCCAGCAATGCCTAAATCTCGATCATTTGGCGCACCATTGGTGAATATCACCTGATGGTAATGCGCCTGTAAATCGGCCATATGAATGTGTTTGCCATATTCCACATTGCCGAAAAAACGCACATTCGGCTGCGCTGCACTCTTCGCGTAGGCCCGCGTAACCGACTTGTCTTTCTGATGATCTGGCGCGACACCCGCACGCACAAGGCCATAGGGTGTTGGCAGACGATCAAACAGATCCAGCTCAACGTGGAGTTCCTTATGCTTCAGAAAATGGCTAATCGCGTAAAAGCCTGAAGGTCCCGCGCCGACAATGGCGACGCGAAGGGGATTCTCGACACTGCCAAGCTTGACCATCAACACAACTCCTCGTTAGGGCAGCCTTGAGACTAGCAGATTCGACCTCGACATTACTACTGAGAAAAGCTACTGAGAAAACCCACACGTTGCTCCTCGCTCAACCGGCCTAAATGAAGCATACTAGCCATGTAAAGCCTAACGCTGGTAGACAGGAAAAAACGAGTGACCTTTGAATGACACTATAGCCGGCAACCGGGTACAACAGGCCTTGGGAATAAGGCCTGAAGAGACACCGCTTGTTGCCCTCCTCTTTGGCAACATGTTCATGTCAGGCATCGCAATTGGCCTGATACGCGTGTGTGCTTTTACCTTGTTCCTCGCCAATTTCGGTTCGGAGCAGCTGGCGTTGGTGGCCATTTTACTTGCGGTCACCGGCATTCCTGTGACGCTAGCTATCGACAGATTGACCCATGGCTTTTCAGTCGGCGCTTATCTCTTTACGATTCTCGGCACTATCCTCACTGGCCTGTTGGTGTTCTCCAGCATCCTCAGCATCAGCGATAACCGATTATTGATTTTTGGCTTGCCGCTGTTTTTCGAAATTGTCTATATGTTGTTCAGCTTGCAGTTTATAGCCCTGCTGACACGCTTGCTGAATGTCCGTCAAACCAAACGCCTGTCGGGCATAGCACGCTCGGGCGAGTTCCTCGCAGAGCTGGTCGGCGGTCTGTCAGTCGCCTTCCTATTGAATTACATGGAAGTCAAAGACTTGTTGCTGGTCGCCGCCGTGGCGCTGCTGGGCGTGTTCACCATTGTCCAACTCACGCTGATGCGCTTTAAAGGCGAGCTGAGCCTGACCTCTACGGATCTGGTGCATGATGAAATCGACAGCCGCCTACTCGGCCTACTACGCATGCCTTACGTGCGGCTGATCGGCGTGAGTTATGCCGCCTATATTTTCGCCTACTTCTTTCTCGATGTCGCATTCTACAAATATGCCGCCATACAATTTCCTAGTGAGCATGAACTAGCCGCCTTCATTGGTCAGTTTTTCGCCGTTATTGGCCTCATCACGTTGCTTGTCATGGTATTTCTGTTCGCGCCGTTTCTGCGCCGCTTCGGTATTCTGGCTGGCGTTATCGCCTTTCCCATTGTCGTTGGCATCGGTTCTACCGCTGTCAGTGCGATGGAAATTAGCGGCGTTACCATGACCGCGATCTTTGCGGTGATGGTGATCACCAACGGTATGCGATTTATTCTGCAATCGGCCATCTGGCGGCCCAGTGTCGCCATCTTGTTTCAGGTGTTGCCCGACCGGCAACGTATCCAGGGAACGACCCTGATAGAGGGCGTCATTGATCCTTTGTCAGGGGGCCTGGCTGGACTCTGCCTCTACCTGCTGTCTAATTATCTGCAGTGGGAACCAAAATACTTCCTGCTTATCCTCAGCGCACTCATGGTCGTCTGGATTAGTCTCGGCATGATGATTCGACGCATGTACCTGTCGACTCTGGTCGTTAGCATCCAGAAACGTAAGCTTGGCCAAATTTCATTGCAGGAATTAGACAACGCGAGCCTCGACCTCATCAAACAAGGGCTGCGTAGCGACTACCCCTCTGAAGTGTTTTACTGCCTGAACTTACTGGAAGAAATTGAACATCCAGAACTCACTGAACTCATCAAAAACCTGCTCCCGCATGACAATCAACAGATTCGCCTGGATACACTCCAACGGATTGCGCGTCTCGAAATTCACCCCCTGACCCAGCACGTCCTTGCGCGCATCACCAACGAGACAGACGCGCACGTCCGTGGCCAGGCCTTGATGACCTATGCTGATCTGGCACCCGACGATGTCATCACTCGCCTAGCACCCTTTCTGGAAGACGAACAGCGAGACCTGCGTAAGGGCGCATTAGTAGGCATACTGAGCTTTAGACCGAAAGAAAACGAGGCCCTAGACTACTTACTGGCCCTGGTGCGCAGTATCGACGCGGAAGATCGAATAATCGCCGCCGATGTCATGGGTGAGACCGAGAGCACCGCCTTCTCTGGATTTCTAGTTGAATTGCTCGATGACCAAGACACTAAGGTCGTTCAGCATGCGATACATGCCGCCGGCCTTATGCAGGACAATCGCCTAATCAATCCACTGGTCTCAAAGATATCGCACCCGGGCTTACAAGGCCCCACCAGCCATGCCTTGCGCCAATACGGTGAAAGGGCCCTATATGATCTCGACCTTGGCATCTCCTCTCCGGCTGTTGAGCGTCAAAACCGCCTACAGATGCTCGATATTGTCGCTGAAATAGGTGGTGTCGAAGCTGTCGAGGTTTTCTTGCACCAGCTGACCACCCAGGACCCAGCGATCAAACATCAGATTTATCTAGGGCTGGCACATTTGCACTACCAAGCCTTGGCTGACGACAAGTATCTGTTTGTGAACTTGCTCGATCAGGAAGTCCAGTTTATCACCTTATTGCTGTCCTCCATGGAGGACCTGCACACCGACACGCGTTACACACTGGTGCATGCCGCACTAGGCAGCGAACTTGAGCTGCGGCGCGACAATATGCTGCTGCTGATTTCCTTCTTGTTTCCCTCGATTGTGATGCTCGACACCCGCGCCAACATTGACTCGAGAATTTCAGAGCTGCGGGTCTTTGCCCTTGAGGTGCTGGAAAACCTGCTAACGACGGAGATCAAGCAAGTGGTGTTACCAATACTTGATGACATCAGTAATGCCGAACGCTTACAGGCGCTCTCCGAGCGTTTCCCACAGACGCTGCTAACTGCCGATGAGCGATTTAACCATTTGATGGAAGAACACCTTGATAGCGCCTTCTATTGGACCCGCTCTGCGTTGCTTTACCAGGTGGGACAGCAGAAAAACGAGCGCCACCTGTCACGCCTACAAGAAGCCGTCGACGACCCTGAAATTATTATTCGCGAGACTGCGCTGTGGAGCCTGCATCAACTCAATCCGCCGGGATTGCGCAACATTCTCATGGCCCACCAAGATGACCCAAGCACCAGCATCAAGAAGGTCGTGAGTGAGTTGTTGCTAGACCTGCCGACGGGAGAAGATACGGACGTGCAAACGTCGTGATAAGAGAATTACACGCCCATCAGTTGAGTCTGGCATAATGGACGCCATACGAATGTTCGAGTGAATATATGTTACTGACTATTGAGAAGGTACTGATCCTCAAATCTGTCAAAATTTTTTCATCAGTGCCCGAGGCGCAACTGGTAGACATGGCCACTGTCGTCGAAACCGTTGATTGCGATGCGGATGACGTTATCATTCGGCAGGGTGAACTCGGCACCTCCATGTATATTCTCGCCACCGGCAAAGTGCGATTTTTTGATGGCGACAAGGACCTCGGCGTCATCGGTGGACGTACTGTATTTGGCGAACTCTCGGCGCTAGACCCGGAGCCGAGATCCGTGTCTGTCGCCGCGGTGGAAGATTGTACATTACTGCGCCTCAACGGCGAATCTTTGTATGAGCTCATGGCGGGCAACAAAGAAGTGACTCGCGGTATCGTGCAGGTGTTGTGCGAGTATGCGCGTAACAACCTGGCACTGTCGACCCGAAACCAACAAGACTGGGAGACGTAACCCACAGACTTTTTTGACCAGCCCCCTTAGACCACCTCCTACAAATCAGATCGTGTAGAAAAGACGCTTACCAAGAAGGTTATTCATGAAAATATTCATTGCCGCCATCGTCCTCATTCCAGCACTCCTGTTTGGCGGCGTCATGCTGCTGCTCGACAATCCGGACTTCTACCAGAACGAACTCTCCAGCATTGTTAAAGCTGAGACTGGATTCGACCTTACGATTAACGGCGAGATCAAGTGGCGCTACTGGCCGCCCATCGCTATCGACGTCAGCGGTGTAGAGCTCCGGCCTAGCGGCGCAAAAAACACATTGATGACACTCGATAATGTCGCCGTCGATCTCAAACTGCTACCACTGATTTTTGGTGCAGAGCTGACTATCGATGGACTGACTATCGATGGCCTCACCGTCAACGCCAAGGTCGATGCCGAGGGCAAGGGCAACTGGGAGGTGCCTAGCAATAGTGCCGACGCCGACGTTGCAGCAGAAAATGGCGACAGCAGCAACGTCAAACTCGATATTGCGGGCATCAACATCAGCAATGCTAACATCAGCTATGTGGAGCAGGCGACAGCCAGTCACTACGTTGTTTTGATTAACGCTCTCACCACTGGACCCGTACGTTACGACGAACTGACACGCATAGACTTCGATATGATTATTGAAGACAAGCCTGCCAAGTTGCGTTCGGAGATAACCGGCAGCGGCAACCTCGCCTTCAACGCGAGGTTTACCCAGTACCAGTTTAAAGCGCTGGCGATAAACACCAAAACCAGCGTACCTGACATGGGCGACATTCCTGCCAGCGTGACACTCAACGGCAGTGCTGATCTGCAGGCAGGCACCTTGGCGTTAGCCGAAAGTCATTTCAGCGTCGCCGAAATCGCGGGCATCACCAGCCTCAACGTAACTGACCTTAATGGGGCACCCACGCTACAGGGCAAGCTGCAACTCACACCGTTTGCCATCAAGCCACTGATGGCACGCCTTAAGCTCGAGCCTATTGAAACCAACAATCCCGATGTACTCGGCAGATTTGGTCTAACAGCAGATATCAGCGGCACCATGCCGAAACTCGGCCTCACCAACCTGACCATGCAACTCGACAGCAGCACCATCAAGGGGCGCCTAGATGCTGATTTGGGCGACAAACTAAAAGCCGGGTTCGACCTTGCCATCGACCAGATTGTTCTCAGCGATTACCTCGGCCCAGATGTCGTGCCCGCAGAGGAGACAGACGCCGCCGCGCCGACAGACAGCGAGACAATACCTGTTGAGTTACTCAATACCTATGAAATCAACGGCAAAATCAGCATTGGCAAGATCATTTATGACACTTACGCCCTAGACAACCTGGTGACGACAATCGTCAACCGGCAGAAAAAACTGGCCGTTAGCACCACGGCTAGTGGCTACGACGGCCAGATCAGCTTCAATTTCGACGCCCAGACACCCGTTACCGGCGCCGTCATTGGCACCACAAAAATGAGTGTCATAGGGCTAAACATTACCAAACTCACCGCATATGAGTGGATTACTGGCAGCCTGGATTTAGATTCCCAGACTAGCTTCAAGGGTAAAATGCTCAGCCAAGTGCTCAACACACTCACCGGCGACAACCGCTTCACCATCAATAACGGCACCTTAGATGTCACCCCTATCAAGAGCGCCACCGCCGTCGTTGATGGCCTACGTGGAAAAACCTCCAGCGTCGCTACCTGGCCCGACAAGATGCCATTTGAATCCCTTACCGGCAACCTAGCCCTGCAAGCCGGCATCAAAGCTAACCAGCAACTCAATGTGCAGGTCGAAACCATGTTGATAACCGGCACCGGCGGCGTGGATTATTGGAGCAACCAACTGGCCTACGACATTGGCATTACCCTGCAAGAGTCGAGCACCAGCCAATTCAGCGTCAAACCACCGATGGCTGGACTGCGCTGGCCACTGCACTGCGAGGGCGCCATGGACGCCTCTCCGGTCGACCTGTGTTTACCGAACATGAAAGGCGTACAAAACCTAGTCGCTGACCTGCTCAAGCAAGAGGTCCAGCGTCAGGGCACCGAGAAGATCGTCGAAAAACTGCAGGAGCAACTGCCGCCAGATATACAAGATAAAGCCAAGAACCTGCTGAAAGGCCTGTTCGGTACATGATCGATGATTTTAGTGAGCGCTTACTGACCTGGTTTGATGAACACGGGCGCAAGCATTTACCCTGGCAACAGAACATAAGCCACTACCGGGTCTGGGTCTCAGAGATCATGCTGCAGCAGACGCAGGTGACCACGGTCATTGGCTACTATGAACGCTTTATGGCCCGCTTTCCCGACATCAACGCGCTCGCCGCCGCCAGTCAAGACGAGGTACTGCACCTGTGGACGGGGCTGGGCTACTATGCCCGGGGCCGCAACCTGCACAAAACAGCGCAAAGACTACATAGCGAGCACAACAGTCAGTTCCCGGACAGCGTCGACGGCCTTATCGACTTGCCCGGTATCGGCCGGTCAACCGCCGGCGCGATCATCTGCATTGCTGGCGGCGGCCGGGCGCCAATTCTCGACGGCAACGTTAAGCGTGTTCTGGCGCGCTGTTTTGGTATTCCCGGCTGGCCGGCCGAGACACAGGTCGCCAGACAACTGTGGGAACTGGCAGAACAACTGACCCCACAACACCGGGTTGCTGACTATACCCAGGCCATTATGGACCTGGGCGCCACCCTGTGTACGCGCAGCCGACCTCGTTGCGATATATGCCTTTTCGCGACAGAGTGTATCGCCACTAACACAGGACAGATCTCCGTATTTCCCGGCAAAAAACCAAAGAAGGATATCCCTGTTCGCACCACGTGCATGCTGCTGATAGAGAATAAGCGGGGTGAGTTCTTACTCGAAAAGCGTCCCAGCGAGGGACTCTGGGGCGGCCTCTGGGGATTTCCTGAAATAGCACAGGAGCAGCTAGACCAGTATCTCACCGATCAGAGACTGCAGCGCCAACAAACCCAGCCCATGCCTGACTTTCGACATACTTTTAGCCACTTTCATTTAGATATCACCCCAGTTCACGTAACATCTACCGAGCCAAGCGCCGGCCTTGAGTTGGATCGGGTCGCGCAAGCTGAGACACAGACATGGTATGCGTTGCAAGCGCCTACCGCTATCGGCTTAACCCGGCCCGTAACCCGCGTCTTTGAGCAATTGACGCTATTACGCGCACCCGTAATGGGGTAAGTCACAACGTCATTACTGCATAGAGCATCAATCAAAAAGAGAGGGTCCCATGAGTAGAACCGTATTTTGTCGCCGCCTGAAGAAAGACCTGCCCGCCCTGACAGAACTCCCCTTTCCAGGTGCTCGGGGCGCTGACGTGTTTGACAATGTCTCGGAACAGGCTTGGCTCGAATGGCAACATATGCAAACCATGCTCATCAACGAGAAGCACCTGAACCTCATGGATAAGGAGGCCCGCAAGTACCTCAACGAACAGCGCGACATGTTTCTTGCCGGCGAACAAATTGATCGTATTGAAGGCTATAGCGCGCCAGAACCAGGATCTGATGTATGACCAAGGTATGACCGCGTTCGTACAGTTCTCGCAACCCGCTGACAACAACAAGGGGCACATCAGCGATGTGCTCGCACAACTGTTCCCCGACCCCACGCGAATTCTAGAGATTGGCAGCGGGTCAGGACAACATGCGGTTTTTATGGCGCAGGCTATGCCCTGGCTCACTTGGCAGCCGACCGATCGCGGCGACTATTTCCCAGGCCTCGTCAACAATATCGAGCGCCTGGGGCCGGACAATGTCAACCCCCCACGCTACCTCGACATCAGCGGCACGGACTGGCCCGATACAGATCATATTTATCTCGCCAATGTACTGCACATCATGCCAGCGGCATTACTGACACCCCTGTTCCAGGGCGCCGCAGCCGCACTCGCAGACACGGGCAAACTCTGTATCTATGGACCTTTCAAATATGACGGCGAATTCACTACCGCCTCCAACGCCAACTTCGATGAGTGGCTCAAAGCCCGCGATCCATTCAGTGGCATTCGTGATACCGAGACCCTGCAACAATTAGCCGCGGATCAAGGCCTGTCTCTGGCACAAGATAACCCCATGCCAGCCAGCAACCAGCTCCTCGTCTTTGAGCGATAACACAACCCCGCAGAGCTAGGCCGCCTCACCAAACTAGCGTAGAGTCACGCCTTGAATATGACACTTGAATATGACACTTGAATATGACAATGGAGTCCATTGACCTATGCACCTGAGAACACTGATTACCTTCGCAACCCTTATGTTGGTCAACCTGCCCCCCCAGGCCGCAGCTCAAGCCGTTATTGGCAGCGGCGCCAACAAATTCGTACAATTAGAACAGTTGTTGCCTACGCCGAATGTTTATCGCATCGCCTCAGCCGCCCCAGGTCCCGATTGCTGGCAGTAGCGTGCCGACTACAAAATTAACGTCAGCCTCGACGAGGACCACAAGCGCATCACGGCCGACGCAGTCATCAACTACACCAACCGCTCGCCACACTCCCTGAACTATATCTGGCTGCAGCTTAATCATACCTAAGGCGTGTACGGCCATGGCTGATCGTGACTATCGCGTGCAAGATCTCCAGAGGCCACATCACTGGCAGGATGCAGGTTAACCCGTTGCAGTACATCCACCAGCTAGGTATATGGGTCAACATCATGTAATTTGCACGTGCCAATTAGGCTATGGATAATGCCTACATGTGTAGCGCCGATTTCAGTCCAGCAAAATAGCCAGTTACGGCGCCCCATCGATATTGGGCGCAGCGCCCTTTGCAGGTGATTGGTGTCCAGCGGCACATCCGGATTTTCTAAAAACACCTTGAGCGCCGTCTGGTTATGATCAAGCCGCTAGTCTCTTTTGCTCTCTCCGCTCAATTGTTTTACCTCAAACGCATAAAGCATGCCGATATAATTGAGCGCAGTGGCGACAGCAGCGATTCCTCCTCAACAAACTGCCGACGGGTGTGGGTCCAGCACTGGGTATGAGTGAGACCGCTGGTTTGTTCTGCATAACGTGCATAGTTCGCATAGCCATCGCTGATGAGCGTGCCGTTAAAATACTGCCCACGCGTGTCATCAGTATGTTGCCGGGCGCGACTCGGCGAATACGTGAAGACAATCTCATCGTCTTGTCCGCACACCGGCCAATACCAGACTGTCTTCATTTTGTCCTTGCCTGTTGGGCCGGCCTTGATCGGCGTTTCATCCATCGCCAGTACATTGCTGCATCAGATATTCCGCAACTGCGCCTCGACAATAGGCCGCAACAGATCAATTTCGCGTTTTCTCAGGCTAGTAAGCGTGGCGCGGCTCAGCGTAATACCTGCCTGCTGCAGGCGTGCGCATGTTGATGAGCGTGTCCAATGGTTTATGCTTTACCACGGGTAACTCATAGCGCAACACCACATAGCTTGCCGGGCGTTGCGCCAAGCCATGAATGGTTTTAGTGCTGATGACTTCATACTGGTCGGCATCCGACCCCTGCAGTTCTGGCACTGGCAGGGTAATTACCTCACCCGGCACGTCTGCAGTAAAGCGCAAGCCACTATCGTTAACACAATCTCCAACTCGTGACTTTTTGGCATTACCCCGCTGGTAGGTGACCGTCTCAGTTGCTGGAACCACGTCCGGCTCTGCCTCTGTGACTAATCCGTTAAACTGGATCTGATGCGGATTATCATCGACGTGACGGGGCTCTGATTTGCTGCCAAAAATTTGCCTTTGGAACCAGGCGATCTGGCGCTTCAACTCAACATTTGCGTTTCAACGAGTGATTTTTTTGCAATAACAAAATCTAAGATACGAGCATCTCGTCGTATTTTTGTTGTTGGCGTGTGGATTTTTGCATGCGAGGATTATGACAAAAAAACCCACTATACTCGACCAAATCGTCTAGATCGCGGTGTATTCATCAGTTCAATGCCTTCGAGCAATAGCTTTAAATGTAACAAACTAAGCTGCTGCTTACTCGATACACTGGACTTGTAGTTAAACTGCCCCTGGACCAATCGTATGCTCCAGATGCAGTAACCCGAACGATCAAACTAAATCACTTTGTTGAGCCAGCAGCGCGCCAATGTCTATTAAGGGCGAGGGCTCAACCTCACGTAACCGACGGCGCCAGTTACAAAAGCTGGCATAGGCGACGCACTGTGCCGTACAAAAATGCGGCGCAGACTGACCGGAATCTACCTGCTGATCAACCAGTACTTGCCATTGCTTTGCCGTTCGACGAACCGCTATTTGTTTTGTCATAAATTGCTTCCTCGATTAAGAAGAAGCAAAGTTAACCATGGCATGACTCTAGCGGAAGGACGGCGCGGAATGAACGCTTACCCTGCAGATACACTGTCACCTTTACTCACCTTTACTCACCTTCAAGGCAGGCTTTACCCCAGGGAAATCGCTGCCAAAAATTCCAACGGTAGTCAAATTCGATTTCAATCATCACGCCTAAAACCATCCACCAACATCTATTACTCATGATCTGTATTCGTCAAACTCCAACCAGTTAGCATAGGACCTAGAAGCTCGAAAACGATGGTAGCTCCGATAGTAATACCGACAACCTGTTGGGCGACTTCGGGAAATTCTCGCTGGGCGTTTACTGCAATAGCCAACGCTACGCCCGCCTGCGGTAACAGGCTGAGTCCCAGATAAGTTCGTTCGCGGAAATTTAATAACATGGTTCGATAGTACAATTGTGCACCTATAATTCTGCCCGCAATACGAAGGCCGATATAGGACACGCCAATCAAGGACATGACGGCCCAATTCCCAGGTTTAAACGATGCGCCGAGCAAAATCAGGAAAAGCATAAGAAAGGGCATTTCAACATGCTCAATTTCATGGAAGTAGAATTTATGGTGGCTTGCAAACAGGCTGACGGTTAAGCCCATAGAAATTCCCGCTAACAGATAAGACAGATCAAATAGCAAGGAAATGCCGCCGCACACCATCACCATACCGAGTGCCTCGATGAATATCGGTTCCCCCTCTTTGATTCGACCTGACAGCTTTGCCATCGGATACCCAAGAGCGATGCCAAGCAGGATTGAACCAAAGAGCTCAATACCTGCGTCGAATACAAGCTCAATGCCACTACCGTGACCGTTTGTCAGTGTTAACAGAGCCATCACCACGGCGAACAGAAGTAATCCAAAAACGTCATCCAATGCGACAATGCCCGGGAGCACAAACTTTAATCGCGAGCGACTGGTGGAATTATTGAGCACATCCAATGTAGCGATAGGGTCAGTTGCCAGGCTAATGCACGCAAATACCGCAGCCAGGGCTGAGGAGAGACCAATCAATTTGAGACCAACAAAAACGATGAGAAATGTGCCAATAGTCACGAGTAGTGAAAATACCAGCGCAGCATGGCCATGCTCCTTTAGCGAGTCCTGATTGAGTTTGCCACCCAGCAAAAAACCAATCATCGTCAAGGCGGTCGTTGTAATATACTTGAGGCTTTCATTCGTTCCACCTGGAATGAAATCAAGGCCAAATTCACCCACCAACATCCCCAGCAGAATCAACATGGTTACCCTGGGAATCTTTGATCGTTTCCCTATAACTTCCGCTAGCAGTCCAAGTAACAACAACGCGCCCAGCGTTGTGAGTGTCATGGCGACGGTTGATTCCATCTTTGAGCACACTGCAAACAAATAGTTTGTTCGCCATTATAGTTTATATTGATCGATGAATAGTACGAAACGCGACCATCCCAAACGCAACACGCACGTTCGATCCATAACGTACAAATTCTGACATCGATCTCCTACATCATGATACTGGCATCCTAACAAAAACCCTGGAACGCGACACGCTCGTTCCATCTAAAACGCAAAAATTCTGACATC
>Ga0307492_10000516_pt1 | contig 16285 bp, 12 predicted proteins | sample SI3LmetaG_FD_202365 | JGI IMG/M metagenome (GOLD analysis project Ga0307492, IMG submission 202365) | Sea-ice brine microbial communities from Beaufort Sea near Barrow, Alaska, United States - SI3L | ecosystem: Environmental > Aquatic > Marine > Coastal | place: USA: Alaska | collected 2017-05-06 | reverse complement strand
CAAATCATACAGCCACACAATAAAATCAGCAGATAAATCAATAACTGAGTAATGATGTCAAATTGCCCACCAATAAAATAAATTAGCAAGGCCACAAATGACAGAAGCATAAAGAAAGGTAGCCATAAGTATCTTACGTAGAAGCCAAGATTACTGAATGTAACCACATAAGTTAGTAAATATATGGCTAAAGGTGCGAGCCACAAAAAGGGCACAGGTGGTACATTTTGGGTCAATGCGTTAGTGGTTGACACCAACAAGACCACCCCTAATGCAGACAACATAAACCATAATGTAAGTCTGAAAGAACCGACTTTAGGATTAATAATATGTTCGGGGATAAAATGGCTATCTTGATTATTTTGCTTAACAACTTTAAGAAATATCCAAGCAACTAACAGCACAAATAGGTAATAAATACTGGACCACAACTTAACTTGCCAGTCGAGTGTCATGAAAGGTTCAATTAATATTGGGTAGCTCACTAGAGCCAAAAATGAGCCTATATTTGAAATGGCATACAACCTATAAGGATTCGCGCCATTCGTTTCTCTGGTGAACCAATGCTGCAATAATGGTGTGTTGGCTGATAATATTAAATAAGGAAATCCTAAACCCAAAAACAATACCTTCAATACGGCCCATGTTGGCGGTCCACTTGAAAGTGTATTTTGAATATCAAAAATACTATAGGGTAACAAAAATAAACTACATAATAAGAAAACCAAATGTACAACAATTTGATGCTTCACTTTCAATATTTTCGTCAGAATATAGGCATATAAATAACCTATTAATAAAAAGAATTGAAAGAACAACATACAAGTGGTCCAAACACTCGCACCGCCGCCGAACCAAGGTAATATGATTTTTGAAATAATGGGTTGAATTTGAAAAATCAGAAAAGCACTAATAAAAACTGATATGAAATATTGCATTGGTTATTCAGACATTGACTTAAAATTAAATTTTATAGTAGGTTTTAAATAACATTTTATTAAAGTAATAAAATAGTGTTATAAAAAAAGCTCCCTAGGGGAGCTTCTTGAGTTAAAGTTTTATATTTCGGTTTTTAGCCTTTTCCTTTATATAAGGTTCCCAGCTCCTCGCATTTCGAGCGGTAGACCTATCCTTTTTTGCTTCCTTCACATGTTTGTAAGCAGACCTAAAGTCACCTTTATCAAAATTTGCTTGCATCATAGCTAAATGAATGGCTCCAACTTTATCCGAGCCGCCATCTAATGCCTTTTGTAGGGCAACAATAGCATCGCTATATCTCTCTATAGCATAGTAAACCATGCCTTGCTTTTGATATAAATCAGGATCAGAACCTAACAAAGCAGACTGCCCATAAAAGTCAGCAGCTTCTTTAAACTCTTTAGCTTGTTGATACGATGATGCAACACTAGTGAGCATTCTTTCGTCTTTCTTGACTAAGCCAGACTTAATATACTTCTCTAATATTTGAGCCGCTTTTATGGGTATATCATTCATAGAGTACAACTGGCTAAGAGCTTTAATTTCAGCGGGTTTGGTTAAAAAACCTTGATTATAAGCTATTTCAAACGTAGACAATGCTTTTTTGTGATCTTCAACAAGCATGTAGAAGAACCCAAGTTGCGTCCACTGTGCCTTATCGCCTGGAAATATCCTCACTGTTTCTTCCTGCACTTCAATGGTTTCTTTGTACATTTTACGGTTGTAAAAAGAGGTCATTTTAAGCGCATAGGCAGTTTTATTAGGCTTATCAGCTAAGGCGATGGCCCTATTGATAGGCATAATGATTTCAGCATATTTCTGGGTCTGATAATAAGCGTTGGCCATTCTAAAATAGACATCAAAGTCTTCTTTACAAGTAACCTTCATCCATTGTTGATAGTACTTAATCGCACTATCATATTGCTCTTCCTGAAGGCTTAGATCAGCTATCAGCTTTATGGTACCAACCTGCTCGGAATCGTTTAATTTGCCAGGGGCAACGGCTCTTTGCAAATACTCAATGGATTTTTTTGCTTTACCCGTTTGAGTAGCTAGTAAATTACCAATAAATCGGTCAGTAAATGCCCTGTCAAAAGTATTAGAGGTATCGATTTCATACAGAATCTCTAACGCTTCATCGATTAAATCATTGTTATAGGCTTCTAAGGCTTTCCCAACCTTTTTACCTACTTTTTGACCAGGAATATTAGTTGGACCCCGTTTATAATCAGCACATGCAATGGGAGCAGATACCTGAGCATAAACACTCGTGGGTATGACAGCGGCAACAGAAATCACTGAAACCACATATAAATGTTTTAGATGTTTATTCATTATGATTGATCCAACTTAAAGTCTAGTTGCACTGTTAGGCCGAATTGCTTCATCGGTTTACCATCTTCAATCTTAGGCTTGTACTTCCATTTACCCAAAGCACGTCTTGCTTCACGGTCAAAAACACGTTTTGGGTCCGCATCAAGCACTGTGACGTCTTCAACTCCACCTACTTCGTTGATAGTAAAAGATAATTTAACCCACCCCTCTTTACCATCACGTGCCGCTTGAACCGGATACTTTGGTTCAATTCTTACGATTGGAGTCGCATCTCCATCACGCATTGCACCTACACTACCGATATTGACTGAAGCACCTCCAACGTCAACACTGGGCATACTAAAGCTCAATCCATCTGTATCGACTTTCGCTACATCAGGTTCAACAGGCTCTATTTTGGGAGGCTGTTTGGGCGGCGGTGGCGGCGGTGGCGGCACACGTTTTCTTAGTTGTGTAGAATCATCTGGCGTTGCCATAACAATATCAATAATAATCGTTTCACCACTTTTTTCAGGTGGTCTTCCCGTATTAGAAATTAACTCTGCCATCACAACAAAAAGAAGGAAGGCTATTACCCCACCTATAAATATAGAAACTATTAATCGACCCATATTAACTACCTGCCGTTGCAATTGAGATACGATCAATACCAGCCATTTTAATTTGATCCATGACTTCAACAACAAGCCCATGTTCAGCTTCTTTGTCAGCTTGAATAATGATTACATCAGACGGCTGTTCTGCCATTAAACGTTCTAAATTTGAACGGACAAGGTCCACTTCAACTTCACGTTTATCAATCCAGACCTTTCCATCTTCGGTAACCGCGATGAAAATGTTTGCATTTTTTGGCATGACAGCTAATTCGCCATTAGGTTTATTAACCTCAACACCTGCTTCTTTCACAAAAACAGTCGTCACAATAAAGAAGATCAACATTATGAAAACTATGTCCAGCATAGGTGTCATATCTATTGTTGCATCTTCTTCTACTCGAACTTTACGACCCATAAGATCCTCTCTTTAATGATGGGGCAAGGCATCTACTAACTTTTCTCTAGCAATTTTCACTTTAGCTTCAAGACGAGAGCTAAAGAAAACACCAGATAAAGCAGCAACCATTCCAGCCATAGTTGGAATAGTAGCCATAGAAATCCCTGCAGCCATTAGACGAGGGTTGCTTGTACCCTGAGCAGCCATGGTCTCGAACACACCGATCATTCCGGTAACTGTTCCCAACAGACCAATAAGAGGGCACATAGCAACAAGAGTTTTAATTAATAACATTCTCGTACCAAGGCCTTCTGAAGCTTGTGAAATCCATGTGTCACGGATTCTATGCGCATACCATGAGGTAGTGTCTTCTCGAGCATCCCAGTTGGAAATAATTTCATCTCTCAACTTTGGATAAACTGAAGCTAAATACCAAAAGCGCTCTATCATAAATGCCCACATAAGAAAGAGCGCTACTGCGACAACATAAAGTACGTCACCGCCAGCAGCAATAAAATCCCTGACAGACTCCCATAGTTCTATCAGGTATAACATCTTAAGCTTTCTCCGTCTCAGCATGCGTAGCGATTATGCCCGCAGTCTGCTCGTCAAGGATATGCACAATAGATTTACTGCGCCCAGCAACAATACTGTGAGTCAATAACAATGGTAAAGCAGCAATAATACCTAGAGCAGTTGTTACCAATGCCATTGAGATACTACCGGCCATCAATTTAGGGTCACCAGTTCCGAACAATGTAATTTGTTGGAAAGTGGCAATCATACCGATAACGGTACCTAACAGACCCAGTAGAGGAGCAATAGCAGCAAAAATCTTAATGATATTGATACCGCTTTCAATTCTCGGTAGCTCTTTCAAAATGGCTTCGTCTAACTTTAACTCTAAGCTTTCAGTATCAGCAGATTTGTTCGCTGTGTAAACTTGCAAAATACGACCAAGTGGATTGCTACTAGAAGGGTTAGACACATTTTTAAGTTGCGTTTTCATTTTCGCACCTACTAATGTGAGTGTAACCACTTTATACAAGCCTATTATTAGACCAATGATTAACATTACTGTAATGGTATAACCAACAGTACCACCAGCATGATAACGTTCCATCATTGTTGCTTTTTCTTTCAACAAGCTAAGAATACCGCCTTTTGAAGGATCCGCATAAAATGGAACAAGACCTGAAGTCGCTGCTTGTAATGCATTAGCAGAACTAACTAGATATCCATCAGGTTGACGACCTAGAGGTTGAACCATTTCATTTTGGTCATCGTAAACTAAATAACCTTGCTCACCAATTAAGTTAAATGTACCAACACGAACTACTTCTTGTTGCTGAGAACCACCGTCTAGATTTACGACATCAGTTGTAAAGCGTGAAACTTGTCCTGACTCAGTCATTTCAGTTTGTAGTGCAAACCAAAGATCTTCTAACTCTTTAATGTTAGGAAGACCTTTAGCTTCTTCAGACATACGCTTTAAAAACGCACCACGTCCTGGGAATTCAGCACTTACAATTGAAGTAGAGATTTGGCCATAAGCTTCGGCAGATGCTTGACGGACTACGCCGAACATTTCACCTAAAGTACCTGTAGCAGTTGTCAACTCAACTTCTTTCTCGGCTAATCTTACTTCGTTATCGGCAAATGCTTTTTGCAACCTGTCGCCACGAGACGTTTCAGATTTAAGATCGGCTTGAGCCTTTCTTACTAAAGCTTGTTTGTCCGCACGAGCTGATTGAAACTCTGCTTCGCGGTCTTTGTTAATACGAGCTTCGGATACACGGCTTTTTTTAACTTCATCAAGAAGCTCTTCTAACGAAGTTGCGGCTTGTGCTGAAGAGGCCAGTAATGTAATCGACACAGCCGCTAATATGGATTTAAATACAGTTTTCATCAATATTACTCCGCAGCTTTGATTGGTAGTTTAAGAAGGTCAGCTGGCAATAGTTTGTTCGCCATACGAACAGCTATTACAACTGGATTAATAAATTCAGCACCCAGCTCTTCCCAAGCTCTAGCATCATTGTCCCAGACCCAAGCACTCTTTTGATCAAGTGACAAAGCTAAGAGTGCTGTTCTACCTAAATTGAAAAACTCTACCGTAATTTCAGTTCCTTGATAATCCAACTTACCTTGATAGGCATCAATTGTCCCACCGTATGCATTTTCGATTTGATATGCTTCGATGACCTGACGGAACTGTTCAGAAGTTGTAACATTTGAATTAGCCATAATATCGCGTAAACGTTCTACACGCTCTTTACGCTCATTAAGATTAATTGGAATATCAAGATCAATGAATTTCTCAAGGCTATCAATCATTCTAAACATTAGCGGAACTACGCCACGTTTAACGCCATCAATACCATCAATCTGTGTTTGTAATGAATCGATACTACGCTGTTGATCTGCAACCAATGTAGATACGTAGTCATTGTAGACTTTCAGATTTTCTGTTTCGTCAACTACTCCGCGATACTCAATAAACAATTCCTGTGACTGTTCGTACAGGTTATTTATTTTCTTTTGGGATTTCGCTGCAGCCGCGTGAATTTTAGCTTCTTCTTTATGAAGCTCGTTTAACGGATCTGCAGAGACAACGGAGCTACTGCCGAGTGCTAACGCACCAACGACTGCAGAAGCAATAAGGTTTCTCTGGCTCATTTTGGACATAATTCCCAACCAATTTTTTTGTTTTAAATCCTCGTCAAACCATATATTTTGTTGACAAGGGGCTATTAAGCTCTGTTATTTAAGGGGCTTAGAATTTATACTAATAAACACTAAGACAATAGAATATTCACAGGATGTTACCAAATTGTCAAGGAAGTACTTGGGCATATCGCTCACATTTATTTAAATTAAATAGTTGCAATATTTTAAAGAGTGATTTCTTTATTGCCAAGCCTTAGATATCAACTAGCCTAGACTATTGTTTGCGGGACTTTGGTAATATTTAATATGTGGTCAAGAACAGCAACTAAACAAAAGTACTTATTTAGACATCATACAATCATGAAGCTACTGATTATGTTAACCTCCCTCGTTAATAGAGTATTTGTAATTCTCTACAAAAGGTTGAAGTTGAGATTCAATTTTCTTACCGTATCCCAATGCATTTTGATGCACAGTTTTTCTAACTTGCGCAACACTGGCGGTGAATACAGCTCGTTTGCTCTCGTGAAACTTTAACATAGAACTTTCGTATTCTAATCCACAGAAATGACACAACTCCTTTAATGACGTTTCCGGGTGCTCTACTAGATCTTGATAATTAATCGCAAGAATTGATGATTGAAATTTTTGTCGCCAAAGTCGATTTAAGTCCTCTTCTATTGAAAAAAACGCGGCTGTGTTTTCTAAACTTACAGACCATGTAAATCCGCTGCTAAAATGTGTTTTATAACAAGACCAGACTGTGTCTAAAATGTTTCTTTTAATAAAAATAATAGGTGAATTCGGGAATATCTTTTTGATTAGCCATAAATAGCGGTTATTAGTCATACTCTTGTCAACCACTACTCCATGAACTCCATATTTTTCATGAGCATACCGTAAATACGAGCGACGAATTTCTACAGCATGTTTTTCAATTACGTTAGCGTCTAATTGTTCAGCTCTACTACCAATAGGCAGTCCCTTTGTTAGACACCTTGAAGCGCGCTCCATGCCATTAAACTCTCCTCCATCAATGATTTGTGAGTGACTGCATAACATCTGTTCCAGTAGGCTTGTTCCACTTCTAGGTAAGCCCACTATAAATATAGGATTATCTGCATCAACTTTTCTATCAGACTGCGGAGCTTCTACAAAACTGGCATGCTGAGACTCAATATAGCTAACATTTTGACGATCTTCTGCAACAGAATAAGTTTGAATTTCAGCAAGGTATGCGTTGGACTGTGAAGCATATTTAAATGCTTGATAAAAATCCTTAATGTCAAAATGTGCTTTAGATAAAGCAGCATAAAAAGAAGATTTTGAGGCTTGATTTGGGGTACCCGCTACTGAATCTTCGACATTTAACATCCGTTTAAGTAAAGGAGAATCGGTTAGTATTTTGTGCGATGAAGCTAAGATTAGCCATGTTTGCCCCGATGTTGGCCAGTGTTTCAACACAAGTTCTGCGTATTTAATTGCTAATTTTGTTTTACCTAACTGTAGCGCAACCGTACTCAAAAAGTGGTTGATTTCAGGTCTACTAGGATTTACTTTTGCCAATTCAGTAGCCATATCAAAAGCCAACTCAATCTGTCCTGTTTCAATTAACATAGTTAATTGTTGTAGCTTTTCGGAAATAGAATCTTGCCCACTTGGGTGAAACAACTCTAAAGCTTGCTTAGCAAAGTTAACCTCACTAGCAAGTATCGCCATTCTGGCTACACCCAGCCAACTTGCGTCTAAATTTGGTTTATCTGCTACTAATATTTTTAAACAATCATGTGCTTTGTTTGAATCTCCGATTTTCACGGCAGAAACCAAGTTTTTTAAAATCTGTTTTACATCATTCATTCGCTGAGAAATTCCCGCCACTATTGTTAATATTTGTCTACTATAATAAAAAAGCCCTGCATTTGCAGGGCTTTCTATATAATGTTTAACCTAAGTTTAGAATTTCAATGAGGCACTCAAACGAACGAAACGAGGAGTCTGCCAATTTGTTGGTAAACCAAAGTTCTCTGTTACAAGACCAGAACCTGGACCAACTTCTTGGTCATAAACTTCTTGTACTTCACTAGCAGTATCGCTGTTTAGCACGTTAAATATATCAGCGCGAAGTGTAAGGTTGTAATCTTCACTTAGATCGATGTTATAACTTGCTGTAACGTCAATTTTTAAAATGGCACTTGTTGTACCAAGTGAACCACGAGGTACTAACTCACCGTCAGCAAAGAACGACTCAGACCCATATGCCTGAGCAAATAAATCTGTTGGGTGATAACCAAACGCATTCTTCGGACGACCTGATTGCCAAGTTGCATTGATACCTATGTTTAACTCTTCAGTAACTTGGTAAGAACCAAATACTTTTACTGCGTGACGTCTGTCATTTGGAAGATTACCACTAGCACCGTCTAACAATCCTGGTTGGTCAAACAAAGTAGTTAAACCAGCATCGTCTTGACCGTTATCAGAACGAATATATCCTTCGTTGTTACCCCAGCTATGTGACCATGTGTATGCTGCGTTTAACAACCAAACACCGTCCCAAGCTTTTTCTAAAGTCACATCAATAGAAGCAAACTTACGAACAGACTCAGGGTAATTAAGATCAGAAGCAGGAACAGTATATGTTTCACCATCATCAGCCGTAAACGTTAAATCAGAACCTGGGTTAGTCAATATGTAATAATGGAAACCAGTACATTCGTCACATGATGTACCGAATTCGCGCTCAAGATATTGGTTAAAACCAAAGTCAATTGCAACATCTTCAATTGTTGTTCCTAGTTCACGATAAGTACCTTGAACAGCCATGCTCCACTCATCATTCAACTGGAACTGGTAACCGGCAATAAACTCATCCGAATACATTGGCTCAAGAGACGTATCTACAATCGCACTTGTAAGAGGTACATCACCATCAGAAAATACTTGCTGAGCTTGAGTAGGTGTTCCACCTTCATTAAAGTTAGGAAGATCTATAGAAGCATCTGCAAAACCTTCAAATGCTCTGAAATCATGAATGTAAACTTCTGCACCTGACAAACGGATATTAGTGTTAGCCGCTACTGGTAAATAATATCGACCATAACTAACGTACGCTTTTGTGTCTCCATCGCCATTGATATCATAAACTGCACCTAAGCGTAGTGCCCATTGATTACTTAGCTCTACAAAACTTTCTCCTGCACCATTAAAGTTTTCGAAAGAATCATTACGCAATCCCATGTTAACAACTAATTGATCAGTTGCCTGCCATTGGTCTTGAATGTAATAAGCAAAGTTTTCAGATTCAAAATCACCGCCCGATGAATATGTGCGGCGACGAACTTCACGCTCAACAGGGTTTGCTGGATCTGTAACATCATCAACATATAGCAGATAATAGTTACCACCAGAAGGTACAGTAAATGAAGATGCCGTCAATGTTTCTGAATCGACGCCAATACGGATTTCGTGATCACCTAAGTACCAATCTGCATCAACACGATAAACTTCACGTTTATCTTCGCCAATATCGATAAAGAAGTTACCGAAGTTACCACCTCTGACAAATGAACCAGAACTATCTAAACGACGGTAAATGGAAGGGTTGACATCTAAAGCACTTGAAACAGTTCTATTGGCTTCGTTAACACCATACATAGCTGAAATTGAGAAATCATCAGTCAATATCGATGTATACTTAACACTAAAGTTTTCTCCACCTTCTTGTTGGACACCTACAGCGCCTTCATCTAAAGTGCCATTAGTTTTTTGGAAAGTAGTAACAAGTGTATCTGCTTTATCTGAAAAGCCAGTTAATTCAAGTATGTTATTTTCGTTAATGTACCAATCTATTTTAGCACCCCAGAATGCATCTTCGTCTTCTACATTAAAAACGGATTGAATTACATCTGACCCAACCGTATTTTCTCTTCCTGCAGAATCGAAAACATCTGAGCGAGGATTATAAAGTACATAAAAGAATAAAGTATCTTCAATTATCGCGCCACTGGCCCATAAGTTAACATCCATAAACGTATTTTCGTCTAGACTGTTAATATTTCTAATATCGCCATTTGCATTTAAACCGTCAGGTTTATCTTCACGAAGAGAATCTGGTTCAACATAGACATTTACGCCCCACTGAAAGTCATTGGTACCGCTTTTGGTTTTAGCGTTAATGACACCACCAGTTACACGACCATATTCTGCAGAATAACCACCTGTTTTCACTTCAAATGTGTCAAACATTTCAAATGGTGGGTTGCTTGAACCAACACCTGTTCTAAAGTTTGTTAGGTTAAGGCCATTTACATAATACGCATTTTCACCCGCTGATGCGCCGCCAATTGAAGGCACGTTACCAAAAGCAGAATCACCTTGAGTCGTTCCTGGAGCCAACAATGCAATACTAGTCAAGTCACGAGGAACAGGGACTCTATCAAGCGTAACTGAATCGATAACGATACCAGTACTATTGCTTGTAATATCAACTAGTGATAAAGCAGAACCAGTGACAGCAATACGCTCCATGCTTGAATCGTTTAGTGCAAGGTTGATGTTAACTTTACCACTAATACCAACTTGTACACTTTCTTCAACAGTAGTATTAAAGCCATCTTTTTCAGCGACTATTTTATAAGGCCCTGGAGGAAGCAATGGAAAACGGAAATCACCATCAGCATTTGATACAACAGAACGACTAAGACCTGTGTCTAAGTTTTCGATTGAAACGGTTACGCCGGTCAGTACAGTTCCTGAAGTAGTAACTGAGTTACCAGTAATGGCACCGTTAGTATTATTTGCTAGTGCCGGAAGTGACACTCCCAAACACGCAGCTACGGATAGCGCAGCAGCACTTTTTTTAAAATTAAACATGTATGTCTCCCTGGACTACAATTTTAGTGTGTTTTGTCGTTTAGACGACTTTTAATATAAAAGGTAGTGAACCTCTTACGAAAGTGTATACGAAAGTAAGGCTCTGGGTCAATAAGGTAAGTTGGTTAGATTATAAGATATAAACAAAATGACAATAAACAATTCCAACAAGTAAGAATTTGTATACAATTTATTTTGGATTTTTTTCTGTTTAGTTAATTATTTTTACAATCTAAGCAAAACAAAAACTATTGTGGGCAAGCTAAACACTTAAAGTGCTAGGCAAAATAACCTAGTAGTGTATATATTCAATGTATTAAATTAACATATACAGGTAAATGACATGAAACTAGATGATGACATTCATAACTATTATGAACACTTGATATTAGAAAGAATTGAATTTTTGGGCTTAAACAAAACTAAAGATGGAGATTATTTGGCAGACTTGTGTTGTTTAGCCTTAAATCAAATCCCCCCACGCTACATAAGATTTAAAGTAGATATGTCGTTTTATTTAGCTCAAAGTGAACGTCAACAAATGGAAATGAATGCAATAAATGCAGTTAATCAGGCAATAAGCTTTCTAGATCAACATAAAACAGAGCAAAAATTAAAGGTGGATGGTTGATAAAAAGACTGGTTGAGCCATTAGGTGCTTTGAGTGCTTTTTAAATCCTTGTGCAACTTATGAAATAAACAGGTTTGGTGGTCTTAGTGTGCTTAATCGGGGCAAGTAAACTGCCCACCTCCTTACAGGTGACTCTGAGCGTGACACCCATATCGAATTAATTTTTTAAATACGCTAATTTAGGCGGCAAGTTTTATTGGCTGCATACACTCAATAAATGAAATAGTCATAAACACTCTGGTGGGTCTTGGAAAAAACAGCAACAATGATCCAAGCTACTAGTGCCTGTAGTTACAAACCTCGTATTAGTGAGATTGTTGACCAAATAATACTGGGCGCAAATGAATCGCTCCCTATTATGGAGCAATACCAGCAGACTTAAGAATATCCAGTGTCGACGCCAGCTGTTTCTCATAATTCTTCCATCGGCCAACGGAACGATTGTGTGCTTTTTCACGGACCTGTGCAGCACTAGCAGTGACAACCGCAGTTTTATTTTTTTCAAAATTGATACAAGCATCTTCCCAATCAAGACCTAAAAATTGAATCAGATTACGTGCTTGACTTTCGTTATCTGCGACAACATCTTCATAAGCAACATCTAAAATTTTTCCGGGCATAATGTTATGCCAATACTCCATTAAATTGCGATACATAACATAATGCTCAGCCATTTCGCATTGATCATAACTGTGCTGGTAAACCTCTTCAAATAGCTGTTTAAAAATTGCAAAACACGTATCTGCTGGACCACGGGTAACATGAATAATTTTGGCCTTTGGAAATGCTTTTACAATAAATCCCACTAACATGAAGTTCATTGGAAATTTATCAATAAAATATGGCGTTGTCCCTCTAAGATTGGCTAATCCCAAAAGATAGGATTCAGCCAATTCGGCACCTGTTACATTTTTAGACTTGTTGATTAATTCAGCTGAAATAAATTCTTTGGTCCGAGAACCAGTTATCGCCCGCAAAGACATAGCCAACTGCAAAGGTTCACCTGCTGAGTGCACTAAACTATGGCTTGAAATAATTCGATCGACAAGAGTTGTGCCAGTGCGTGGCTGTCCGATAATAAATATTGGGGCTGGTTCATCACGTTCATTAACGGAAGTTTGCAGCCAATTATCGGTACAGACTGTTTTAAGCATTTCGAAAGTTTTTTGGGCTTGGAACCGATCATAATCAACGATACAACGCTTTGCAGCTGCTCCACGTTCAAATGCTTCAAATGCTGTATCCCAGCATTGAGTATCCTCAAATAACTTTCCTGCCGCATAACCGAGATAGGCAAGCTGCCTTGGAAGTTCTGTAGTCTTATTCATGATGGCAATTAATTGTTCTGCCATACCATTGTCTTTTGCTTTCACCAGTGAAGATAAAAGCCACCATGACTCGGCATCATTTGGGTTAAGTGCCACTGCTTTGTTAAGGGATTGTCGCGCGCCTATCAAATCACCGGTTTCTAGTAGGCAAACACCAAGAGCACGATGATAGATTGAGTTATCAGGTGATATGTGAGTCGCCTTTTGGAGATTGTTTGTAGCTTCATTAAAGTAACCTAAAACACTCAATACATGAGCAATAGGATACAGGACATAGGCTTTATCGCTGCCTATTTTTTGAGCGGCCATAGCAGCGGTTTCAGCTTTTAGCATATTTCCAGTTTGACTATAAACTATTGCCAAAAAAGCCCAATATTCTGATATCGATGCATCAAGTTCTACGGCTGTCTCAAGTGCTTTTAATGCAATATCCAACTGCCTTGTTTCTATTGTCACTCTGGCGATCAAATAATGAGCTTGCGAAATTTTTTCATTGATTTTCAATAATCCTTTGGCAATCTCTATCACCAACCTAAAATCCATTTCTTCCAGTGCTTCAAACGCACGGGCTAACTCCGATTCTACTTTCTGTGCTGCAGGGTTGCCAGAAGTATAAACGCTGCTGACTGTGAGTTCATTCATCTAATAAACCTTTGATGTTTCCAAGACAGACAAGATTATAGAAGACTCTGATACTGTCAAGTGCGCGAACTGTTTAGGAGTTTTGCGATAACCAGAGCATAAAAAATATGACTATATTCTTAAGTACACAAACTGGGGGTTAGCTTGACTATAATCGAAGTTTGGTTTCACATTTCAAAGTATTAGGTTTGTAAATCATCATCAACATGCTGGTGATTCATTGATACTAAAGTGCTGGCCTGTGTCTTAGCCAAATACATCCGGCTATCCCACATATGAAATATTTAACAGAATTTAGGCCTGATGTTTCGACCTTGGTTGTAAGTGCAAAAGTAGAGCTAACAACGGCTGCTAGGGGTGGGGTTTCATCCTCAACAAAAGCACAACCTTGCTTGGGTGCGAAATATAAGCCTAGTATAGAAAACTGAAGGATAGTTGTATGTAGAATCTGTGATTGCTGATGCAATCGGATCAAATCGCTCAGTGCATTGGCAAATCAATCACCATCTTATTTAGACAAATATATTATTAGGCTATATGCATATATAGGCTGTTATTAAGACAATGTTCTAGTGCAGAATATATAACGGGTACTTTTACTTAAGAATATTAATTTGCTAAACCAAGAAGGATTGGTGGTGCCCTTCCAGCCACACCTCGGCACATGAGTCGTTTGCTGCGGCTGCTCCCTTCCAGGTCTGACCGGGTTCACAAAGTATCATTGCGAGGGGACCGAAAGGTCACCATTGGAAATCCTTAACAAAGTTTCGCATCTCGTTAAAGCCGGCGCATTATGAACAAAGCTTATGTCAGATGCAATACTCTTTTTACGACATTTTTTTGGAAAATGTATTCAAAGTATAGAAATCAACCAAAACGTTCTTCAGCAATTTGATTAGCGACAATATTAGTAGCGACGCCTTGTGACTGAGCGCGACGGTATATCTCTAGCAGTGTATCGCTTATTTTTTCAATATGGTCTCGTAAACCTTTATCTGAACTAGAAATTGATTGGTGATATATATCTATTACTCCACCAGCGTTTATCACATAATCTGGGGCATACAGGATCCCTTTATCTGCTAACAACTGACCAAACTCTTCTTTAGCCAACTGGTTGTTCGCTGCACCAGCAATAACTTTTACTTTTAATTTCGCAATGTTTTTGGCATCAAGAATGGCTCCCATTGCACAAGGGGCAAATACATCAACATCTAAATCATAAATATCTTCAGGGCTGACTGCCGTGGCAGAAAACTCGCTGACTGCTTTTTCAATATTTTCTGGATGGATGTCGGTTACATATAACTTAGCCCCCTGTTTATATAAATGTTTCGCTAAGCGAATTCCAACGTGTCCAAGGCCTTGAATAGCGACTTTCACACCTTTAAGCTCTGAATTCATAGCATGCTCTACCGTTGTCTTAAGACCAACATACACTCCATAAGCTGTTGAAGGAGCTGGATTTCCATCAGCTGGTTCAGAATTAATATGATATTTAGCATGGATACCTGCGACATGAGCGGTTTGTTTACCCATTAACTTCAAGTCATCAACTGTTAAACCTGAGTCTTCAGCGCTGATGTATTTCCCACATAAACTATCAATGAACTTGCCCATAGCTAACAATTTATCTGACGTTTTTTCAGTTCTAGGATTGCCAATAATAACAGCCTTGCCGCCCCCTTGTTTAAGACCAGCCATCGCAGCTTTATAAGTCATGCCCTTAGACAATCTCAATACGTCTCGCAATGCTTCTTCATCACTAGCATATGGCCACATACGGCAACCCCCTAGGGCATTACCCAGATTTGAGTTATGAACAGCAATGATTGCTTTTAACCCACTCTTTTTATCTTGATAAAAAGCCACATGTTCGTGCCCATCAAATTCACTATGTTCAAAAACCGACATCTTGTTCACCCTTTAAATGTTCTCATTCGGCAATCATATCCCACAAGGGGTAGGACATCTTTTGCGACTTTATTGTGCAGTTAAACTAGTTAAACTAATAAATCACTGATGAATTGTGTCATTAGGATAAATATCCTCTTTTTTGTCTTGAAAAAGAATTAAACTTTCATCATGCTATCAACCAATTAAAACTCTCAATAAAATAAATTTATGAAACTAGATAAATTCGATCGAGAAATTTTGCGAGTCATGCAAAAAGACGCGACTGTTTCGATGGCTGATTTAAGTCAGAAAGTGGGTTTGTCACACACGCCATGTTGGCGCAGAGTTAAACGACTCGAAGCTGAGAAGGTTATTCTGCAAAAAGTGACACTACTTGACAATAAAAAGTTAAATCTAGGTGTGTCTGTCTTCATTTATGTCACCCTAAAAAATCATGACGGAGAGTCATTAAATGACTTTGAAAAGGCGGTTCAAAACATTGAATCAATCGTTGAGTGTCATACTACTAGTGGGGATAAGGATTATTTATTGAAAGTTATTGTCGAAAGTATCGAAGAGTATGAACACTTACTAAAAACTAAATTGACAAATCTCCCCTTAGTCGACCATTTAAGTTCAACGTTTGCGCTTAAACAAGTTAAAAACACCACTGAATTACCCATTAAAAATCTTTGAAAACCTGCTATTTAGATATAGACAGATTTTTAGAACAAAATAGTTTTAAATTTTTCATCACGATTTCATCTCGACTCTTTAGATTAAAAGACTGTAATATTTAATTTCGCCTAACTCCCATTATCTTGTTTTCGAGTAACTTCAAATATTTATAACAAGACCATTACACTATTTTTACGGTCTTTTTGTTAATGCCGTAGTCACGTAATTTATTAGCAATAGCGGTGTGGCTTAAACCTAGTTT
>Ga0307492_10000515_pt1 | contig 16326 bp, 15 predicted proteins | sample SI3LmetaG_FD_202365 | JGI IMG/M metagenome (GOLD analysis project Ga0307492, IMG submission 202365) | Sea-ice brine microbial communities from Beaufort Sea near Barrow, Alaska, United States - SI3L | ecosystem: Environmental > Aquatic > Marine > Coastal | place: USA: Alaska | collected 2017-05-06 | reverse complement strand
ACTACTAACCAAAGTTATTTGCCACTAGATAATCACTCGTTTTTTAAGAGTGATATGAATCTAGTAGACTGGTTACGACAGTATGCAAAAACCGAAGAAGAAAGAGAAGAAGTCTTCATAAGAGGATTTTTAGGTAAGATGATTTTTAGTGGAGAAGAGGCGCTTAAAAAATGTAATGTACTTTCTGGAGGAGAAAAAGTGCGTTGTATGTTAAGTAGAATGATGATGATAAGAGCAAACGTATTAATGCTTGATGAACCTACAAACCATTTAGATCTAGAATCAATTACAGCCTTTAACAACTCTCTTAAAAACTTCAAAGGAACGGTGATTTTCACAACACACGATCACGAGTTTGCACAAACTTTAGGAAACCGTATTATCGAGCTTACCCCAAAAGGAGTGATTGATCGTTATATGACATTTGATGAGTATATGAATGACAAGAAAATCAAAGAGCTACGTGACTCGATGTATGCGTAAGACAAAAAGTTAGATGATAAAATAAGAAGGGTGTGGTTTAGTAAAATCCACACCCTTCTTATTTTATCATTTCGAACTTGATTCAGAACCTTAGTCACTCAAAAGCAATTGTTATTAGTTTTCAAATTGCTCAGATCGCCACGCTGCCCAAGTACTCAATTCCCAATGTGACAAATCACCAGATCCCAAAATCACTCCTTTTCACCAATCTGATTAAGATACGCATCAATCATATTTTTTGCGCGGTCTAGTTCTTCTTGACGAATAAATAAGCGCACTTGATTAGGCACGCCTATCGCAAAGCCACTAGTGATGCCACTTTGATGATCGTCCTTTTCAATAGGAGAAATATCCATATCTAAAAGTCGCGCCTTAAGACCATTTGCAATCATTGCGGGTCCAGTATAAATGCGCACAGTTTGTTCTTGAGTTTCCATGGTGTTTTGATTTTACATAAATTTACTTCGGAAATGTGCCAAAACAAAATTTTATCAGATAAATAATAAAATAACTTTATTTATATTTTCTCTGTCCGCTTTATGCTTTTGTGGTGAATACTTACCACAGCCTCACAAGGGGCACAAAGGACAAAGAGGCTGCAAGAGTACAGTCGCTAATAGTTGATGAATTTTAGCAATATAAAACAATCCTCAATTAGAGAGACCGGAACCAAATAAAGCAACGCGCTTATCGTTTTGGTAAGGTATTTGCTTACTTTTATCCACAAATCAATGACTATGAAATCGATACAAAATTACCTTTCGCTGCTTGCAATCGTACTATTCACTTCAGGAATTTTAGCTCAGACAGTGGCCCAAACAAATCCAATTATTACTACAGAATATCAAGGGGCTACCTTTACTTCAGAGAAGTCACTGGTTGAAAACCTGGAAGCTTCAGATTTGCTTTCTTACTCACAAGTAGTCCTAGCAAACCCTAATCTAGCCTCGCTAACAGCGGCAGATAGCTACACTGTTTTTGTAGCGGCAGACGCATTCTTTAATGGGATGGAAGAAGAAGAAAGAGATGCTTTTTTGGCATCTTCTAATGAGTATGTGCAAAAACAAGTACTAAGTACCTTTATAGTGCTAGGTAGAGTAGATAGTGGGTCAATGATGCACGAATTAAAGAAAAGAGACGGACAAGCCCTTTACCTAAAAACACTAAGTGGTAAAAACGTAGGTGTTAAAATGGTGGGTGAAGACTTAGTCTTATTTGACACAGATCATCAAGTAAAAATAATAGCGTCAGACTTCTACCACTCAAAAGGATTCTTTCATATTACAGATGGGTACTTTATGCCAGAAGGCGAGGAGTAGACTAATAAAGATACTAATAACAAAGCCCACTTTTCAGAATCGAAAAGTGGGTTTTGTTTATTTTATGAATATGATTTTAGTGTCAATGTCAGTAGCTACAGCTGTTGCGCTATTTTAAAGTTTATTCAGAAATCAATATCAAAAGGTTTAATTATGATTTGTTTAAAATCTAGTATCCCTTAGCGAAGCGAAGCCCCAAAATCCTTCTCAAACCTCGCTTGCAATTTGTTCATGATTTTATCAATTTGCTTATCAGTCAAAGTCTTGTTTTCGTCTTGTAGCGTGAAACTTAATGCATAAGACTTTTTGCCCTCTGGAAGGTTTTCACCAGTGTACACATCAAAAAGACTCACTTCTTTTAACAAAGATTTTTCAGTTTGTTCTGCCGTGTTTTTAAGGTCTGAGAAAGAGATGTTCTCATCTAGTAACAAAGCAAAATCACGTTTTGCCTGCGGGAACTTAGGGATTGGTTTTAGTGCAAAAGATCTTTGAGAAAGCGCTTCAAGAACAGCATCCCATTTAAAATCTGCGTAGACCATTTCTGTGTCCATCCCAAACGCTTTTGTCAGTTTCTTCTTTAATACTCCCAGTTCAACGAGCGGAGTCTTTTTTGAGCTAATCGAAATTCCTTCTGCAAAAAAGTCGCTTTTTAAAATACCTTCTTTAGTGTTTGTAATGCCCAATTGTTCTAAGAGCGCAGCGACAATACCTTTCATATAAAAGAACCCTGACGTTTCCGAAGTACTATTCCAGCTTTCTGTAGCTTTTTTACCGGTTACTAAAAGCGATAAATGTTTGTGCTCTTCGCGTCCACTAGGATAGTTGTGATATGTTTTTCCAAATTCAAACAATTTTAAATCTGGCATTTTTCTATTACTATTGTAGGCAGCCACTTCTAAGGCGCTAAACAACATAGACTGTCGCATTACAGCGAGATCGTTACTAAGTGGGTTGAGCATCTCTATGGAGTGTTCCGTCTTTAAACTTTCAGAAAGAGAAAGATATTTTGGGGTCGTTAATGAGTTGTTGAGCATCTCATTAAAGCCAAGCGCGGCAAGCTGATCGCCTATTTTGTTGCGCACCTCATAATCCTCTATAGGAAGTTTTCCGGAGATAGAGGCGTTTAGTTTTTGTGTGAATTTAATTTTATTATAGCCGTACACACGCAAAATTTCTTCGATTACATCTGCTTCACGCGTTACATCATTTCTATACGCAGGAATGGTCATCCCAATGCCTGTCTCTGTGATATTGTGTACCTTGATTTCTAAAGACGATAAAATCTCTTTAATGATTTCTTTTGGAATTTCTTCGCCAATAAGTTTTGTGGTGTTTTCAAAATTTAAAAACACTTGATGATCTTCTATTTTCTTAGGATAGACATCTGTGAGCTCGCTGGTTATTTGTCCGCCTGCAATTTCACAGAGCATAATAGCTGCTACTTGCAGCGCATACTCTGCGCTGTTAGGATCAATCCCTCTTTCAAAACGGAAAGAAGCATCTGTATTAAGCCCGTGACGCTTGGCTGTTTTACGCACGCTTACAGGGTTAAAGTAAGCACTCTCTAAGAAGATAGCACTAGTGCTATCTGATACGCCACTGTTTTTACCTCCAAAAACTCCTGCGATACAAAGTGGTTTCTCTGCATCACAAATCATTAAGTCTTCTTCGTGTAACTCGCGCTCCACATCATCTAAGGTTGTAAACTTCGTTCCTGTTTCTAGGGTCTTAATAATGATCTGGTTGCCTGCAATTTTATGTGCATCAAAAGCGTGTAGTGGCTGTCCTAGGTCGTGTAAAATATAATTGGTAATGTCTACCACATTATTTAATGGAACAAGACCAATGGCTTTTAATCTGTTTTGTAACCAGGCAGGGGATGGTGCAACTGTTATTCCAGATATAGTCACGCCACAATATCGCGGCGCTAAGGCAGGTTTATCTACTTCAATTTCTATCTTTAAAGTTCTGTTTTCAATACGAAAATTTGACGTGGAAGGTGTTATTAATTCTATAGATACTTCGTGCTGAAGCAATCCAGCTTTTAAGTCTCTAGCAACGCCCAAATGGCTCATTGCATCTGCACGATTTGGAGTAAGGCCTATTTCAAAAATAATATCGTTTTCTACATTTAGAACATCAGAGACGGGTGTTCCGGGTGTAAGTTTTTCGTCAAGTACAAGGATGCCGTCGTGGCTTTTACCCAGCCCTAGCTCGTCTTCTGCGCAGATCATTCCCAGACTCGCTTCACCACGGATCTTCCCTTTTTTAATTTGCCATGGTTTTCCTTCTTCATCATAAAGCGTAGTGCCTACGGTTGCTACAGGTACTTTTTGTCCTGCCGCCACATTAGGTGCTCCACATACAATTTGTACAGGTTCGCCATTACCTAAATCTACGGTAGTAACTTTAAGACGGTCAGCATTACCGTGCTGTTCACAGGTTAATACGTGTCCTACGACCACACCTTCAAGTCCGCCTTTTACAGAAGAAAATGGGACGATTCCTTCTACTTCAAGACCTAGGTCTGTAAGAAGTTCGCCTGTTTTTTCTGCCTCCCAGTCGAGGTTGATAAATTGTTTTAACCAGTTATAAGAAATCTTCATGATGCGTCGTTATCAGCCGACAAAGATAACATTAATACCATTTTTTGTAAGTATATTTAAAAACGAATGTCCAAGTATTTTTAACAAGCCAATTATGAAATATATCTCCCTTCTTATTATCCTAAGTATTGCAGTTTCCTGCGAAAATGCCAAAGACTTGCAACCTAATGATGGTGCTTGGAAAGCAGGGCTAGACTTGGGCAGCGGCAATATTCTGCCGTTCTTACTCGAATATCACCCAGATAATACGCTCACGATTTTTAACGCCGAAGAAGAAATAGAAGTTTCTGAAGTCACGATAAAAGGCGACTCTATCATTATACGTATGCCTGTCTATGAAGGAGTTTTAAAAGGGATATTTACCGAAAACACCATTCAGGGGAGTTTTATAAAGGCTAGTTTAAATAGAACGGTGCCTTTTAAAATGATTCAAGACAGCGTTTTACGCTTTGATATTTCCGGAGCACCCACCTCAACTGTTTCTGGAAACTGGGAAACCGTTTTCAGTCCTAACACTGTTGAAGATCGCTACACAGCTAAGGGTATTTTTAATCAAATAGGGAATAAAGTCACTGGAACATTTAGAACCACGACAGGTGATTATCGCTACCTAGATGGAGTAGTAGAAGGAGATTCTTTAAAACTGTCCACCTTTGATGGGGCACACGCATTTTTATTTAAAGCGGCTATAAGAGATTCTGTAATGAACGGCATGTTCTACAGTGGCAATCATTGGAAAGAACCTTTTACGGCCAAGAGAAATGAAAATTATGAACTCCCATCATCAGATACACTTACCTTTTTAAAAGAAGGCTATGACAAACTCGCTTTTACCTTTCCTGATACTAAAGGGAATATGGTGTCATTAACAGACGACCGTTTTAAAAACAAAGTAGTCATTGTGCAGATAATGGGAACGTGGTGTCCTAACTGTTTAGATGAAACCAAGTTTTACACGGCATACTACAAAGATGCTAAGAGTGATGACCTTGCCTTTGTTTCGCTAGCTTTTGAGTATGCACCTACTAAAGAAAAAGCGTTTGCTTCTATCAATAGATTAAAACAAAAAATAGAAGTGCCTTATCCTATTCTTCTCGCGCAATACGGGAGCAGTGATAAAAAAGAAGCACAGCAAAAATTACCAATGCTTAATCACATATTGTCTTACCCTACCACAGTTTTTATTGATAAAGCAGGAACAGTACGAAAAATACACACGGGTTTTAATGGTCCAGCTACTGGAGAAGAATACACAAAGTTTGTAGCTGAATTTGATGCATTTGTAAAAGAGCTACAGGCGGAGTAAAGCTCAAAATTAATTTTCAAGAATGTTTTAAAAAAAATTGAATGCAACCTTTTTGGTTCAAATAAGAATTTTTATATTGTTGCTCTAACAACAACGGATGGAAGATAAAATTAAATATGAGATGGAGTTTGTGATACAAGTATCTCCAGCGATGCTGTATAATTACATCTCTACACCCTCAGGAATGAGTGAGTGGTATGCTGATAATGTAAATTCTCGCGGTGAGTTTTTCACTTTTATATGGGAAGGCAGTGAAGAAAAAGCTAAACTACTAAGTAAGAAAAGTCCAGAGCGTATTAAGTTCAGGTGGATGGAAGATGAAGGCACAGACTATTACTTTGAGCTGCGCATACAAGTAGACGAAATCACAAAAGATGTGTCGCTCATGATTACAGATTTTGCCGAAGATGATGAGGTAGAAGAAGGAAAGCTGCTCTGGAACAACATGATAGGAGAATTAAAGCAGATTCTCGGTTCAAAATAAATGATTAAACAAGTTCAATAGATACCCGTATCTTTGCACCGTCTTATCAAAATAAGACGGTTTTTTTTATGATAAATCTCAACGGAAAACTAGTAAATACAGCAGACGCGACTATCTCCCTCAATAATAGAGGCTTGCAATATGGTGATGCTGTGTTTGAAACTCTTAAAATTTCAGGAACAAAAATTTTCTTCTGGGAAGACCACTATTTTAGGTTAATGGCGTCTATGCGTATACTTCGTATGGAAATTCCTCAAACATTTACTTTAGAGTTTTTAGAAGCCGAAATTTTAAAAACGATAGATCTCGAGCAATCAAAAACGCACCGAGTAAAACTTTTAGTGTGGCGAGATGCTGAAGGGAGGTACACACCGACAGATAATAATATAGGGTATAGTATCTCTTCTGAAATTCTAGAGGTGCCATTCTACACCTTAAGCGAAGATCCCTATGAAGTGGAATTGTACAAAGATCATTATGTGATGTCTTCTTTGCTCTCTACGTTGAAGACGACCAATAAGGTGATTAACGTGGTAGGAAGTATCTGGGCAAAAGAAAACGGATATCAAAACTGTCTGATGCTTAACGATAAGAAACAAGTAATTGAGGCACTTAATGGGAATATATTTCTTGTAAAAGATGGTAGAATAAAAACACCGCCACTGACAGATGGTTGCTTAAAAGGAATTATTAGAAAACAAATTTTAGCAATCTTAACCGCAGTACCAGATTACATTATAGAAGAAGAATCAATTTCTCCCTTCGAACTTCAGAAAGCAGATGAAATCTTTATTACAAATGTAATCACCGGAATTCAGCCTATTACAAAGTATCGCAAGAAAGAGTATGATAATACTATAGCAAAAGAGTTGTTAGGGAAGTTAAATGCGAAGGCTCGGTTTCAATAGTCAATAGACAGTAGTTATGTAGTCAAATAGGACTTGAAGAAGCTACCTCTAAGCACCTGGAGTGGGATACTTAAGTCTAAAAGCGTTTTAAATAAATTGTATTGAAGCTAGTTGTAATTAGGATTCTCAGGAGCATTAGACCAGATCACATAGTCGCCGCCAAACTCAATCATTTTCTTTTTCCAAAAATCATTTTTAGACTTTCCGATAATAGAGTCTTTGTCTTCATTTGGCACTACTTTCCAGCTATTTAGCGAGAGCTCTTCTTCCAATTGCTCGTTTGCCCAACCGGAATAACCTAAGAAAAACCGAATCTGTTTATCTGTAAGCGTATCATTTTCTAGAAGATCAATGATTGCATTAAAATCACCTCCCCAGTAAATACCATTTGATATTTCTACACTATTTGGGATTAGGTCTGGAATGGTATGTATAAAATATAAATTGTCTTGTTCTACGGGCCCGCCATTATATACAGTAAGTGAGGAGCTAACTTCTGGCACAAAGTCTCTTAATTTATATTCTAGTGGCTTATTAAGTATAAACCCTACAGACCCATTCTCTTGATTATACTCTGCGAGTAAAACCACAGATCTATTGAATGAAACATCACCCATGATGGAAGGTTCTGCAACAAGTAGATGTCCCTTTTCTGGTTTAATTGATATCATTGTTCATTTAGTTGTTACTTTAAAACTAGTGAATAATATTCATATAAAAAAATAACCACTTAAATGGATTGAATTTTATCCATAAAAAAAGCCCGCTTAGGTAAGCAGGCTTTCTTATAAATCTGTAAGTTAGATTAGTTTACAGAACTCTGTAAGTCTGATCCAGCTTTGAACTTCACTACATTTTTTGCAGCGATTTTGATTGTCTTTCCAGTTTGAGGGTTTCTACCTTCTCTTGCAGCTCTTCTTGTTACTGACCAAGAACCGAATCCTACTAAAGAAACTCTGTTACCTTTTTTCAAAGAACCTTCTACGTGTCCTAAGAAAGACTCTAATGCTTTTTTAGCTGCTGCTTTTGTTACTCCAGCGTCTTCCGCCATTGCATCGATTAAATCTGATTTGTTCATAATTTTTTTGAATTAAAATACTAGTTAAACATTGATTAATTTACTCTCACAAATATAACGGGATAGTCGGTTCACACAAGCAGTGACGCGGGAAATACCTGATATTGTTAATAACTTAGGGGGTTGTTAACATTGATCAGCTATTTTTTGGCAATTTTTAACAGATTGAGCATTGATAGGGGTTCATGACATTTTAGCATTTTCAGAAAAACTATTACCGTTTAATAGCGAAACGATATCCATTTTACGTTTGCCCGGCAATTGCATTTCCTTAATATATAGGTATCCGTTTTGTACCGCGACTTTCATGGTTTTCTTAGTGGTAAAAATATGACCGATCACATTTTTATGAGGCTCGGCTTCAAAACGCGCACCATATACTTTAACCTTCAATGTTTCTTTGTTTTCTATGAACTCACTCCATGCAACAGGATATGGCGATAAACCTCTTATGAGTGCTTCTATTTTTTCACCTGATTGTGACCAATCTATTCGCATATTTTGTGGCGTCAACTTAGGTGCTTCTTTAAGTGTTCCTTTTAATGGCTGCGGAAATGTCTCAACATCACCATTTGCTATTAATTGAACCGTCTTTAATACGAGCTGGCTTCCTAAAACCATTAAAGTATCGTGCAAGGTTCCAACCGTCTCATCATTTTTTATAGCTACAGAAGATTTCAGCAGTATGGCGCCGGTGTCTATTTTTTCATCAATAAAGAAAGTCGTTACGCCAGTTTCTTTCTCTCCGTTAATAATCGCCCAGTTAATAGGGGCAGCGCCTCGATATTGAGGCAGGAGGGAAGCGTGTAAATTAAATGTGCCATATTCAGGCATAGACCAAACCAATTTTGGTAACATTCTAAAGGCAACAATAATCTGTAAGTTTGCATGGAGTGCTTTTAATTCAGCAAGAAAGTCTTTGTTTTTTAAGTTGGTTGGTTGTAGTACAGGTAGCCCTTGTGTTAAGGCGTACTCTTTTACAGCAGAAAGTCTCAGCTTTCTTCCACGACCAGCCGGCCTGTCTGGAGCGGTTATGACACCCACGACGGTTTGTTCTGCTTCTATTAAGGATTTTAAAATCCCAACAGCAAAATCTGGAGTTCCTAAAAAGACAATTCTTAAATCTCTATTCATATTATTTACATTTTAGGGTTGAGCCCCCGATATTTTTTCAGTCTTAAGATAATAAATTTATGGCGTTTCAAAGTTTCTTCCACTGTCCTTGAATACTACAGAGCGACTATTGAAAACAGAATTTTATGCTAAATTGAAACTATGCGTAGTTTAAACTCTATAATACAAATTACGTGCGTCAATAGCAATACTTCCGTGATCAGACAACAGACGTAATACGTGTATTATTTTAGACTCGGCAAAAGTAAGACTTTCTGAGAGTTCTCTTGAAGATTTATTAGCGCCCTCCAGTTCGTTTAAAATAGCATCTCTAATAAGTAACATTTCCTTTTTTGAAGTAACCGTTTTTTGACTGGAGCAAACAGAACAAATACCACAGGGAGTTGCGGTTGTTTCTCCAAAATAAGTAACCAGCTGTATACTTTTACATGTCTCTGTATTCTCTACATACCTCAATACAGAGGCTACTTGAGCTCTTTTTTTATCATTTAGCGCGGTTGCCTCACGGGAGATGATATTTATTGTTTTGTCATCTTCACGTGGGACTAAAAATGTGATAGATGCATCTGTCTGTTGTAATAATAAGGTACATAAACCTTGCTGTTCCATTTTTTGCAATACCTGTTCAATCACGGGAATCGATTGACCCGTTTTAGATTGTACAAAGTCAAGATTAATCTGTGTGGGAGAATCAAAGACACCTCCATAAATACGTAAGATAGTCTTACCAATAACCGAGCTTAATGGATCACTCGCAAAAAAATCAAGTACCACATCATTGTGTGCGGTAAAGTGTAAAGTAGATTTGCGACCAAACTCTTTAGACAATTGCAAAACACCTAGTCTGTCTAATGCTTGAATCCCGTTATATGTCACTAGCGTATTTAACTTATACGCTGCGCAAAAGGCAGCAAACCCAAAACTGTGCTTGGTAAATTCGCCTTCTCCATAGGAAATCTGGAAGTAGTTATTAAGTCTTTTATAAATATGTTTTAAATCTTCTGCAGAGGCTAAAGAGCTTATATATTGCTTTTTGACCAATGTTTTATCATAGGTATTAAATATAAGAACTGCTCGTGCATACTGGCCATCACGACCCGCACGGCCTGCTTCTTGAAAATAGCTCTCCAGGCTTTCTGCTAATTGAGTGTGAATCACAAAACGCACATTAGGATGATCTATGCCCATCCCGAATGCGTTTGTTGCCACCATAATGGGTACTGCTTCAGACTTCCAGTCTCGTAAGCGATTTTCTTTTTCTTTAGGCGGAAGACCCCCATGAAAAAATTGACTTTTAAAACCAAGGGAGTTTAGTTCTTGGCTCAATTCTACCGTTCCTTTTCTATTTCTGATATAGATGATGACATTGCCTGTATTGCTTTTTAGCAACTGCTCTATTCTGTATAACTTATCGTCTTCTTGAAGCACTTGATAGGCGATATTGTCACGCACGAAAGATTTCCTAAATATGGCTGGCAGCTCCATTTTGAGCTCTGTCATGGTGTCTTCCAGCACTTCTGGAGTTGCGGTGGCGGTGAGCGCAATAACGGGTGCTAAAGGTCTTAGCTCCCTTAAAATAGTGATGTTTTTATATGCTGGCCTAAAGTCATTTCCCCATTGAGAGATACAGTGTGCCTCGTCAATCGCGATGACATTTACATTCATTTGTCTAATAGCATTCTGCACATTTTCTTGTTGCAATCGTTCTGGCGACATATACAGAAACTTATAATTACCGTGTATCGCATTATCCAGCGTGGTCATTAAATTTGCAAAGGATATTCCCCCAGTAATGGATAAGGCTTTAATTCCTTTTTCTTTTAAACTAGTCACCTGATCATTCATTAAGGCAACCAGTGGCGATATCACAATACAGATCCCTTCCATCGCAATGGCTGGCACTTGAAAACAAACAGATTTTCCTCCTCCTGTTGGTAACAAAGCTACCGTGTCTCGACCGTCAATTACAGAAGAGATAATATCTAACTGTAGCGGTCTAAAAGTGTCAAAACCCCAGTATTGTTTTAATATGTCATTTGGGTTATTCAATGGTGTTTATTGATTTTGTCAAGGATAAAAGTGCTTCGTTCTTCTAGAGAACCAAATGGAACTTCTATCACCTCATACCCAAATTGCTTATATCCATTTTTTAGATATTTATAAATGAGCGAACCTTGCTCAAACGATTCATAGCGCTCATTGTCAGTGACGTGAATCTCCTTCCAAGGCGGTAGTAAAAATACCATATGGTATCTGTTATTGAATATGGTTTCGGCAAAATTGTGAGGATAATGTGACCCTATATAATCCATATAAGCCGTGACATCTGGCATCCCGCGATCATAGAATAAAAGTGCAGTATTAGATGTTTCTGCTTTTTTAAATTGATTCAATCTGCCAGCTAACAACTTCTGGCTAAACAGCAAAGGATTTGTCAAAAACAACTGATCAATGCCTTGCGCTTGTGCCTCGAGAATCACCTTTCTTGATATTTCTTCTTCGCAGTTGTAGCCTTTGGTCGCTAAGTGATTTATGAGCGTCGTTTTTCCTGTTGAAGGACCTCCTGCAAGTACGATTCTCTTGGTCTTTTTTTTCAATTTTTGGTAGCGTTTTGAGGTTGTGATACTGGCTTATTTCTGAAATTTTAAAGAATTGGTGTCTAGCCCTTAAAATTTCCGGAGTTAAAACTTTACCATACAAAGTACGTAAATATTTATGGAATTCTTCGAGACTTTTTATACAGACCCGCCTCGTGTACTCTGTTAGGATGTGTTTTTGTCTAGGTGTGTGTCGAAATCGATTTTAAAACTCACCTTAGGTCTTTTAATGAGGGACTATTTAAAGTTCTATTAAAGACCTCATTTTCAATATCGTCTTTACCTTCGATTTCGATTTTATTTTCATTTTCAAAGACCGTATCTTTGCAGAATAATTGATGAAAACCCTCAATGGCAGACCTGAAGAAAATAGAAGCATTTTATACCAGATTAAAAGAACAATTAGCCCTAGATACAAAATGGCCTGCGCCGTATTTGTTCAAATTTATAGTGCCAGCAAGCAACGAAAATATTGCCGAAATAGAAGTGATATTTGATGGCCTCGGCGCAGAGATTAATACGCGCGATAGTTCTAAGGGCACCTATACCAGTGTTTCTATAGAAGTGAAAATGAAGTCGCCCGATGCGGTTGTAAAAAAATACGTTGAAGTTTCTAAAATAGAAGGAGTGATATCTCTATAAAATTGTGTATTTTGCACCTAGAATACATTGGATTACACTTCTTAAGGACCAAATTTCCTAAATACTTACAACATTGATAGATAATTTAGAATACAACACCGAGCGCCCTCAGCTCATTATACCCGATTACGGTCGTCACATTCAGAAAATGGTGGACCACGCGATTAGCATTGAAGATGAGGTAGAGCGCAACAAAGTGGCAAAGAGTATCATAGCAGTAATGGGTAACTTAAACCCGCATTTGCGTGATGTGCCAGATTTTCAGCATATGCTTTGGGATCAACTCTTTATCATTAGTGATTTTAATCTTAATGTAGAATCCCCTTATGATATACCATCACGAGAAGAGCTAGCAGAAAGACCAGAACCATTAAGTTATCCACAAAACTTTCCAAAATATCGTTTCTACGGTAATAACATCAAACGTATGATTGATGTCGCTATTAGCTGGGAAGATGGGGAAAAGAAAGAAGGACTCGTCTTGACAATCGCAAATCACATGAAAAAGTGTTTCCTGAACTGGAATAAAGACACCGTGGATGATGGCGTGATTTTTAAACATTTATTTGAACTTTCTGAAGGGAAATTAAATCTTCAAGAAAGCGAAGAAGTACTCGTTGATTCTAACAAGTTGATGCAGAATAATAAGCGTTACAGCACAACGAACAAAAAGAGTAATCACAAAAAGAGCAACTCTAATAGCAGAAATAATAACCGTAAACGTTACTAGATATTTTTATGGGAACTTTCCAGATTGAAGGCGGTCACAGATTAAAGGGGGATATACATCCTCAGGGTGCAAAAAATGAAGCACTCCAGATTTTGTGTGCAGTTTTACTTACATCAGAAGAAGTAATTATTGAGAACATTCCGGATATTAGGGATGTAAATAAATTGATAGGCATACTGAGTAATCTAGGTGTGAAGACCCAGAAGTTGGGGAAAGGGAAATTTGCTTTTATAGCGGATGACATTAATCTAGGGTATTTAGAATCTGAGCTATTTAAAGAAGAGGGAAGTTCTTTAAGAGGTTCTATTATGATTGTTGGGCCTTTGTTAGCTCGTTTTGGGAAGGGATATATTCCACGACCTGGAGGAGACAAGATAGGGAGAAGAAGACTAGATACTCACTTTGAGGGTTTTATAAATCTTGGTGCTACATTTAGATATAATAAAGAAGAACGTTTTTACGGGGTAGAAGCTCCTAATGGATTGATAGGTGCTTATATGCTACTAGATCAAGCTTCTGTAACAGGAACGGCTAACATCGTGATGGCTGCCGTGCTGGCAAAAGGAACTACTACTATATACAATGCTGCTTGCGAGCCTTATTTGCAACAACTTTGTAAAATGCTGAACTCTATGGGGGCAGACATTAAAGGAGTAGGGTCTAATATGTTAATCATAGAAGGTGTTAAGGAGTTAGGGGGGTGCACGCATCGCATTCTCCCAGATATGGTAGAAATAGGGAGTTGGATAGGCCTTGCCGCGATGACTCGCAGTGAGCTTACAATCAAGAACGTGAGCTGGGATAACCTTGGGTTGATACCAGACACCTTTAGAAAACTAGGAATTAAACTTGAGAGGAAAGGCGATGATATTTACATTCCTTCTCAAGAACATTACGAAATACAAGGATACATAGACGGTTCTACCTTAACGGTGGCAGATGCGCCGTGGCCCGGTTTTACGCCAGATTTATTAAGCATTGTGCTAGTGGTATGTACACAAGCAAAAGGAAACGTTTTAATACATCAAAAGATGTTTGAGAGTAGATTATTCTTTGTCGATAAGTTAATTGATATGGGAGCTCGTATTATTCTTTGTGATCCTCACAGAGCAACAGTAATGGGTCATGATTTTACATCTGAGTTAAAAGCGACCACAATGGTTTCTCCAGATATTAGAGCTGGTATTTCCCTATTGATTGCTGCCCTTTCTGCAAAAGGAACAAGCACAATCCATAACATAGAGCAAATAGACCGTGGGTATGAAAATATTGATGAGCGTCTAAGAGCGATAGGAGCTAAGATTATTAGGCTAGATTCTTAAAAGAAAAGAAATCTCAAAGTAAAAAATCCCAAATCAAAACTATCGTAGTTTGATTTGGGATTTTTATTTTTGAAATTTTCAACCCTTAGATTGTTTTTCTGTTTTTGTTTATTTCGTCTTGCAGTTTGCGACGTATTTGCTGAATCTCTTCAAGCTTTTTAGAACGGTGTGTTTCAAATTCAGTTTCAGTTTCTGCTAGTTTACTATTTGCCTCTTTTGTAATTGCATTACTGTTTTTAAATCTGAAAATAAAGTACCCAAGTCCTAAAAGTAGTGCAGCAATTATAAACCACATGATACTATTATAGGTAGATTTTTTTACGATGGTTCCAAAGAAGGTAATTCCATCTTCTTTTTCTTTTGACAAACTCAAATTCTCATTTGTGTCTTGTAGGGTCTTTTCTAAGCCGCCTATTTTAACCTGTTGATCATCAATTGTTTTTTGAGAAGCCGCTATTTGGTCTTCTAGTGCAGTCACAGAATCCAAAATGTTTTTTCGCAAGGCTGCTAATTTAAAAATTTTAATGACTTTGTAGTCTTCAAAACGATTTGATTTATCGATAACATCAACAAATTGTCCTTCAAGTGAGTTGTCTTTGTCTACCGTGTTTTGAGCCAAAAAGCTGAAAGAGAGTAGTAAAGTAAATAATAAGAGAATTGATTTATTCATACTGCAAAAGTAAGTTTGTCGTACCTAAAACAAAAGAAGAATACAAAAATTATTTTGAGAATGTTAAATTTGCTATAATTAATTCTGATCAAGACGACAAAAGTCTAAAGCACCAGAAGGGCATTTACGTATTTGTTTAATAATTTCTTTTGAATTAGATCCTTCTAGATTGATCCAGGGAATTACTGTCATCCTGAATACATTTGATAAACCTTTTGCGCATTTCTCAGCGTAAATACATTTTCTTGGAGCGAATGTTACCGTTATTTCACCATTGGTGAACTCATTACAGGTGATTTCCATAAGTGCATATTTGGGGGTTGCAGACGGTAAATATAACAATAAATCGGATAAAAGGCAATTTATTATGTTAAAGTGCGTAAATAAATAAGATAATCCTTAATATTTTAACATGTCTATTAAAGAATAAAATCAATTGCTTTAGATCATATACTAGTATCGTATAGGTCTTCTTTTAAACTATTTCTGAGACAGCGACTAAGCTAGTGCCTCTTTGTAAGTTCTTAAACAGCGCTCCCGAGCCTCTTTGTGGTCTACCATTTTTTCAGGGTATTTTTGTGTCTCAAATTCAGGCACCCATTTTTTAATGTACACTTTATCTTTGTCAAATTTCTCTACTTGGGTCATCGGATTAAAAATGCGGAAGTAAGGCGCAGCATCAACACCACTACCGGCAGCCCATTGCCAGTTACCTACATTACTTGACTGTTCATAATCTAATAATTTTTCTGCAAAATAAGCTTCGCCCCAACGCCAATCAATAAGAAGGTGCTTGCATAAAAAACTAGCGACTAGCATACGCACTCGATTATGCATATTACCCGTAGTATTAAGTTCGCGCATTCCAGCATCAACTAAAAGATAACCCGTATCACCTTTCTTCCATTTCTCAAACTCTGCTTCATTATTACGCCATTTAATTCTATCATATTTACTTCTAAAAGCGTTTTGTTGCGTCTTAGGAAAATGCCATAATATTTGCATGAAGAATTCTCGCCAGATGAGTTCGTTCATAAAGGTTTCATT
>Ga0307492_10000514_pt1 | contig 16335 bp, 13 predicted proteins | sample SI3LmetaG_FD_202365 | JGI IMG/M metagenome (GOLD analysis project Ga0307492, IMG submission 202365) | Sea-ice brine microbial communities from Beaufort Sea near Barrow, Alaska, United States - SI3L | ecosystem: Environmental > Aquatic > Marine > Coastal | place: USA: Alaska | collected 2017-05-06 | reverse complement strand
TACTAGTGGTTATTAATATTAGCCAATATTGCAGTTATAAAACAGTCTTTGGTCAGTCAACTGGTGACCAAAATTCTGAACAAGAAGGCACTTTCATTGTTTAGTTATTCTCTTAATAGGTACTTAATAAAAGAGCCTCACTAACGGTCTTATTGAGAATAGTGAATTGCATTATTTCAGCATTACACTATCGGAACGGTTTTTAATATTGGACTGACTGATAATGTAGACTTGGGTAGACTTCTTTCCAACTTCGCCTAATCCACCTTTAATCATTAGTGAAATATTAAAGCTTTCATCGTCTGTTCATAATCGCTCACCGTTATCAAATGTCATGGCAGTCCATAAATCTATTGTTTGTATTTTTCTACCTACTTAACTCGTAAGAGACTTAAAAATAGTTTGCTTTGAATTTAAAATAGTTAAATCATATGACGTTGTAAGTAATTGGTAGTCAATTAAACTAACTATTTGAGCAGAATAACTAACCTACATATTGACGATTGCTGTTTAAATGCAGTAAAAATGTTAAATAGAGTTTATAGATGGACTAAATTTCGATACTATAAACGGTTACGGGTGTAAAAAATCAATAAAACACTCGACTAACTACACGTATAATATAATTCAAAGGGGACTTTATGACTGAATCGGCAGCACTGATCAGTAATGACGCGATAGTGTTAGGGATCTTAGCATTAATGCTTGGATTCGTTTTCAAAACATCCAATAGCGACAACAGAATATTTAAAGCTTTCTATCGATACATACCGGCTTTATTACTTTGCTACTTTCTACCTTCACTTCTTAACACTTTCAATATTATTGATGGTGAAGAATCTAATTTGTATTTCATCGCATCAAGGTATCTTTTGCCAGCAAGTTTAGTACTTCTGACTTTAAGCGTTGATTTTAAAAGAATTATAGCACTTGGCCCGAAGGCAGTTTTGATGTTCCTAACAGGTACTCTGGGCATCGTAATTGGCGGTCCCATAGCGATAATGCTTGTTTCATTAGTAAGCCCCGAGACTGTTGGAGGCCACGGACCTGATGCTGTATGGCGAGGAATGACCACCATAGCAGGAAGTTGGATCGGTGGCGGAGCTAATCAGGTAGCGATGAAAGAAACCTATGAAGTTGGTAATGATATGTTTTCAGTGATGGTAACTATCGATATCATTGTTGCCAATATCTGGATGGCTGTTTTATTAATCATGGCTTCCAAAGCGAAACAGCTTGATGAAAAAAATGGTGCCAATACAGATGCTTTAGATGATTTAAAAGATACCGTTGAAGCCTTTCAATTAAAACACTCTAGAATTCCACAATTACCTGATTTTATGTACATGTTAGCTATAGCCTTTGGTATTACAGGTTTTGCCCACCTAGTTGCAGATAATCTCGCTCCTTGGATAGGAACTAATTTACCGGTACTAATAGACTACAGTTTAGATAGTAAATTCTTCTGGATGATAGTCATCGCAACACTAGGTGGTTTGTCATTATCATTTACTAAGCTTCGTATGTTGGAAAGCGTTGGTGCTTCTAAAGTGGGTTCATCTTTTATTTATGTTCTTGTGGCATCGATAGGCATGAAGATGAATATTCTTGCCATTTTTGAACATTATGAGCTCTTTATCGTTGGATTTATTTGGATGTCAATCCATGCTTCCTTAATACTTATCGTGGCCAAATTAATTAAAGCCCCGACTTTTTATATGGCAGTAGGTAGTCAAGCCAATGTAGGAGGAGCTGCTTCAGCCCCTGTGGTTGCTTCGGCCTTCCATCCATCTCTTGCACCTGTAGGTGTACTACTGGCTGTACTTGGTTATACCATTGGAACAGCAGCTGCATGGTTTTGCGGTCAATTAATGCGCATGGTTGCACCAATGTGAAAATGCTCAGCTATTGAGATAACGCAGACAAAAAAAAGGGATTACCTTTTAGGTAATCCCTTGACTAGCAAGAGCTCTAATGAAGACCAAACGAGAGAGGGCCCTATTACATCGAGAGCTAGTCTATAAGAAGATTGTCTTAATTCCTTGAAAAGAACTTAACAACTTCAGCCAATGCCCACTAAGGGACTAAAAAAAACATTAAAAATAACAACCTGGAAAAAGGCGTTTCTGCTATTTACTCAGCTGCTTTAAGGCGCTTAGCATTACGTACAAATACACTGGTATTTGTACGTGCTAGAACTGATTTAGCTCTTTGTAATCTTAAAAAATCAGGATTAATAATTGATGAGCTATTGATAGCCATTAATTCATTTTTAATTTCAACAGTTAACATTCTTTCAGAATAAACCCAATCACCTTTCATATCAGCACCTAGCTCTACTAGAACCATAGGACTCAATTTAGCGGTTGCTTTATCTGATGCAGTCACATTAAGACTGATGGTAGACGCGATTACTATTAACATTACAAATATTGACTTAGACATAACTTCAACTCCTCGTGAAGAAACAATCTGTTTTGCATCCGAAATTTTGGAGGCTTTGCGCTAGCACTTGCAAAACAGTTAAAACTATATGGAAAAACTATTTACCTTTCGGTCATGAACCCTAACAGCTCGGAGGAGAATATAATGATTTCTTGTAATGCTTTCAAACTATCATTTATAATACTGTTCATTAGAAAAACTAATGCTAAAAATTCATTGTAAATCAATGAGATAGGGCTTTGTGATAAAGTATGCGTCGTAGATTACCACCATTAAATAGCTTGCGTACCTTCGAATCAGCTGCAAGGCACTTGAGTTTTACCAAAGCATCGGAAGAATTGTTTGTAACTCAGGCTGCAGTGAGTCATCAAATTAAACATTTAGAGGAATTTCTCGGACTATCGTTGTTTCATCGAAAGAACAGAAAGTTAACTCTAACTGAAGAGGGCGCTAAATATTGGCCCCAAATTAGAGATATCTTTGAGCAATTAAAAAGTGCCACGGAAAATATTCAGTCTGCAGGAGCTACAGGTTCGTTAAATGTGAATGTTATCCCAGCTTTTGCCATTGAATGGCTGATCCCAAGGCTCGATCGGTTCAAGGCCTTATATCCTGATATTGATGTTCGAATCACTGCCAATAATCAAGGCAATAAAGTGGATTTTTTTGGTGAAGATATTGATGTCGCTATTTATTTCTCTAGAGGACGCCATCGAAAAGGTATTTACAATCAACGCCTATTGGATGAGTATTTGATTCCTTTATGTTCTCCACGTTTGATTAATTCAGATAACCCACTGGTTGATCCTGAGGACCTTAAAAATCATACTTTGCTCCATCAAACGTCGACTGAAGATTGGAGTCGATGGTTAACGAAGGCAGGAGTTTCGGGTATAAATTTAAACCATGGAACAGTTTTCAGCCATACAGTTATGCTTTTACAAGCAGCAATACACGGCCAAGGTGTTGCCATCGGTTATAGTGTCTTAGCTCAACAGGAGATAAATTCAGGGCGTTTAGTTATTCCTTTTGATATTACCATCCCGAGCATTAACTCTTATAATTTTGCTTGTCCTGAAGGTAATCAACTAAAACCTAAAACTGCAGCGTTTAGAGAATGGCTACAAAAAACAATCGATGAGGAATCTGCTGATGATCCTTTCCGTTCTGGCGGTCGATATATTAAAAATGATGAAGATTAAAAATAGCTTTGCAATACTCACAATAAATAACATAATTACTGTGTAAATATTGTTACAAATTAATTATTCGTAGACTAGATAAAAAGAGATTAAATAATGCCTTCATTTGATGTCGTTTCAGAAATAGACCAGCATGAATTAACTAATGCTGTTGATAATGCTAATCGAGAGTTAACTAAACGTTTCGACTTTAGAGGCGTTGATGCAAGTTTTGAGTTAAAAGACGGTGCGGTAAAGATATCTGCAGAAGTTGATTTCCAGCTTGAACAACTAAAAGAGATCCTTCACATACAATTGGTTAAGCGTAATATTGACATTAAGTGTCTTGAATCTAAAGATCCCGAGAAGTTTGGTAAACTTGTTTTAACTTGGTTAACAGTACGAGAAGGTTTAGACCCTCTTCTATCAAAGAAAATGGTTAAACATATTAAGGAAAGTAAAATCAAAGTTCAAACTGCAATTCAAGGCGACAAATTGAGAGTCACCGGTAAAAAGCGCGACGAACTCCAAGCTGTGATGGCCCTACTTCGAGAAGCCGATTTGGATATGCCACTTCAGTTTAATAATTTTAGAGATTAAATCAACGTCGTAAAATCGCTAACCAGCGCCATACATTGAGAATGCTCGCCAACGTTGCAGCCACATAAGTCATCGCTGCAGCTCGTAATATTTGTCTAACAGCCTTTTCATCTTTAGCTTCAATATATTGCCCTTTAACAAGCAAGGGTAGTGCCTTATTGAAACTGGCATCCGTTTCAACTGGCAAGGTTATTAACTGCACAATAACACCGACCAATAAACTACCAATACCAACAGCTAATAGAGCAATCATAGGATGGGGTATTCTAAATAAGCCACCGACTAAGGGAATAGCCATTAGCGCTACTACACCTAGTTTTTCGGTTCCAATAGCGAACATCACCAGACGACTTCGCCAATTAAAGAGGGGCATTTGTTGCTTATGTTGAATAGCATGACCTACTTCATGTGCCGCTATAGCTATAGCAGCTAGAGAACGTCCAGAGTAATTTTCTTCACTGAGCCTAACTTTCAATGCAGTTGGATCATAATGATCGCCTTGATCGGTACTTTCAACCTCTACATCGGTAATTTTGAGTTGTTTTAACAGGTGTACAGCAAGCTCACCACCGGTTCCAGGAATTCGGTCTAAGTCTTTTTGATGATGATTAATAATCCATTTCACCCACCACTGGGGACCTAGGATAATTAATACAAGTAGCAGCAATAAAATTATCGGCATAATGTAATTATTTTATCTGATCTTTATAATAATAAGTAGATAAATGGTAAGGATTTTAATGTTATGATTACGTTTATCCTATTATGAACTTTAGACCTGTAATTGAATTTTTTGGAGTCATGTTTAAATGAAAATTGTTTTATCCCCTGCAAAATCAATGGATTTTAAAACAGCAGCTAACACCTCAACTTACACCATACCTGAGTTTTTAGGACAGTCTGAGGAGTTAGTTAATAAACTGAAAACCTTTACTCCAGCTCAGTTAAGTAGTCTGATGAAAATTAGCGATAAACTTGCCATTTTAAATGTCGCTCGATTTATAAGTTGGACCTTACCTTTTAACGAAGACAATGCGAAACAAGCAATGCTTTGTTTTACCGGTAACGTCTATCAAGGGTTAGATGCAATGTCCTTAGATAAACAAGGACTTAATTATGCTCAGAAAAAAATTAGAATTCTATCAGGACTCTACGGTGTTTTAAAACCCTTGGATCTTATTCAACCTTACCGTTTAGAAATGGGCAGTAAAGTGGTAATTAACAAGAATAAGAATCTTTATGAATACTGGGGCGAACAACTAAATCAAGCTGTCGGTGCTGAGCTTGCTAAAGACGAATACCCAGTTTTAATTAATTTAGCCTCAAAAGAATATTTTACATCGTTAAAATTATCAACTTTTCCATATCGTCAAATAACCCCAATATTTAAAGACTGGAAAAATGGCCAATATAAAAACATTAGCTTCTTTGCTAAAAAAGCTAGGGGGTTAATGAGTCGTTTCGCTATTGATAATAACATTGAAAATCCTGAAGAGCTTAGAGGGTTTGACTATGATGGTTATCAAATTGATCAGAAGTCTTCAACAGAGAATGACTGGGTTTATACTCGCAAACAGTAACTGCTTTTGCAATTAGCCTACTAATACATTAATTTAGTGATCAAGTAAGCTATTATTAAACGGTTGTTTCTTAGTTTCTTAATGTGGTTGTTGGAGACGTTTCATGAAAAAATTCACAGTAATACTCTTTTCGCTAGTAATGAGTGGCGTCTTGACCGGCTGTATAACGACATCTCAAGTAAATGATCGGGTCGGAGCTTGGGAAGCTATGGATCTTGCTGATCTGGTAAATTCTTGGGGTGTACCTACCAAGCAACAAGAAATAGCGGATAGAAAATTTTATGTCTGGAACAATAAAGATAACAGTAGCTCTCCAACCTTTGGTGTATCTGTTGGGTCGGGGGGGAGACATAGTAGTATTTCTATGAGTTCGTTTTTTGGAGGTGATTCTGAAGAAAATATTTGTTCTAGAGTTGTTGAGGTTGACATGGAAGACAAAATCCTTGGGATTCACTGGACAGGAAAACCTAGTCTTTGTTATGAGCTAACGCCTGAAAAGATAGATTAACGCTGTTACAACAACATTTAACAACGGGGTAAAAACTACCTTGAAGATATTACACTGTGTAATATTACTTCAACAATCTATCTTGCATCACAGCAATCATGATAGTTAATTTAAGAACGGCTGCATAGTTTGGTTTAGAATCTTCCAGAGTAGGGGCTTAAAGCGTCAATGCTTTTTTCCCATGATAGATTTTAAGAGATCTCTAGCCTCAATAAATTGATCTTGGGCCTTATCTAAATACAGCATAACTTCATCCACGTAACAATCTGCAGAAGCTGACCAAACTCGGTTGATGTATCGTTCACCTGCGGCAAAAGAACTCATCACTTCAGCATAAGGTTGAAGACCATATCGATGACCTAAACTGCGTCTTGATTCAGCAAAAAGACTTAAATCCTCTCTAAATTTTTTATCAATTTCAAAGCGAATTTCGTAGGGAGGAATTGAACTTTTTTCACCATTCAATTTCACTAAATTATTAACGATTCGATTAATGCTCGATTCAATATTACTTAGATTGACCGTTAAAACACCTTCAGAAAGTGCTTCTCGTTTTAGTGCTTTATTTACAATTATGACACCTAAGATACCAGCAACAAGGCTAGGCAAAAATATTTGCCAGTTGACGAGATTGGTATCAAGAGAGGTAATAAAAGCGCAGCCTAAAAAAGAAAGGCCAACCATGGTATAACCAATTTTTTTCTGATCCATACTATAACCTCCTTAAGACGCGCCTTGAATAACAAAATAAACTGCAAAGCCGACTCCGACTAATGCTTCACCAACAATCAAACCTGCAGCAACGGGAATTCCAACCTGTTCAGAAAATTGATTTCCAGCTTTCTTATCAAGGATGAGTCTAATAACTGTACCTAAGCTATAGGTAAGAACAATATTGAAAGGTAAATAAAATCCCAATCCCACAGTGATGCCCAAACCACCTGAGGCTGCACCTAAGAGCGCCCCCATGCCGGCTCCTGCTATATATTTTGCTAAGGGTATATCACCGCCTTGAATACCCGTTATCATGCTGGCAAGAGCTTGTCCTTGGGGGGCAGGGAGTTGATCACTGCCTAGACCATAGGCTTCATGTAATAAGATAATTAATCCCATGATCAATAGTGGTCCAAGCCAAGCGCCTAAAAATTGCCCCATCATTTGCATTTTTGGTGTTGCACCGACTAAATAACCCGTTTTAAGATCAAGCATAAGATCGGTTGCCTGAGACATAGCTACACAGGCAGCCGCACCAACCATCACTGAGGCGATTACCGAGGCTGTGTCGCCTAATCCACTAGAGATGATTATTAATATAGTGATGGCTATTAAGGTCATACCCGATAATGGAGACCAGTTTGTTCTGCCAATACATTCAGAAAGTATCACACCGGCTATCCATATCCAGAGGGTTCCAACTACCGCCATGAATATGCCTCTACCAATACCCATTTCTTTGGTCGACATCACCGCGATGAAGGCTAATACAATCGCCGATCCAAATATTGCCACATAAAGCAATTTAATTGGCATCTCATCTTTTGATATTGCAGACTTAACTTTAGCTGCATTTTGCATGCTGCGTACTGCGCCGACAATCAATGGAAAGGCTAAAACAATACCCATTAACGCTCCACCAATTAACATACCAATACCCACGGGTCTGAACAAATCAATTCTGAGAGTGTTTGGGTCTGTGATGGCCAGTCCATCGACTATTGGAAAGAGATCAAAAGTTGATAACAGGGGAGATATAAACCAGTAACATACAAAACCGCCAATAATAAAGGCTATACCACCACGGCCAGCGATAAAGGCAACACCTACGGTTAGTAGGGAGACATACCAAGTAATATTTAAATATTCAGGTAAGGCTAGTGCTTCACCCATTGCCCAGTTTTCGAAACCAAATGATTTGCTGAAGAAATGTACTAAGCCTGATATAAAAGCAGCTGCTAATAGCAGAGCAGCTTTGCGGATACCTGCACCGGGTGATTTAAGAATGGTCGCTACCGCTACACCGCCAGGATAAGTTAATCTTTCATAATCGATCATTTGTTTACGGAGGGGGATAATAAAGGCGATACCTAAAAATGCGCCAGCAATACAACCAAATACCATCAACTCAGGGCTGAAGTGTGTTTGATCATAACCAAGAATGAATATGGCTGGTACTGAAAACATCATCCCTGAAGAGGCACCATTTACAGCACTGGCTACGGTTTGCACGATATTATTTTCGATGATACTACTTCGGTTTAGTAAACCACGTAAGATACCAAAACCTAGGATTGCAGCAAGTTCAGAACCTTCAATTGAAAAGCCTAAAATCAGTGCAGCATATCCGATACTAAGGGCTATCAGAGCGCCGAGTAGGTAACCTACCAATACCGCCGTAATTGTTAATTCAGGATAGGGTCCTGATCGAATAACGTGACCCATCTCATCTTTAATGATAGACACTTATTTCTCCCGTTTTGGACCTTAATTAACTCATCAATTAAGGTGATAATTGTTATTATTAGCTGTCTCATTATTATTATTTGCTGGTCATTAGACAGAACTAACCATTTCTAACACATAATAGACTTGGAAGAAACCGGTTCAACGCTAAAGGTTAAAATTAAGTCTAATACTAATAAACTCATTAATGAACGTATCTATTTGATATCGCTTTTTATGATAGGTCTCTATCATAGAGTTTTCTTTGGCCATCTGGGCCTTTTCGGAAACGTTTATATTCCCATTGGTATTGTGCCGGCGCCATTGAAACTAATTTTTCAACCGTTTTATTGAGACCAATCACTGACTGTTTAATATCTTCGGAATAAAGCAGTGGGTTGACCTCTTTATGAATAATTTCAAAACCACCTTTGGGTAATCGCTTGGCAAAGCAAGCTACGGCAACTGAATTGGTTCTTTGGAGAAGCTTTGAAATTAAAGTCATCGTTGCCACTTGATGGGAATAAAACTCTGCAAACTCACGGCCATTATCATCTTCGGGAACTTGATCAGGTAAAATACCAACTACTCCAGCTGACTTTAATGTCTTGAGTAGTACCACAACACCTTTGGTATTTGTTGGTGCAACCTTTCCACCTGTAGAGGTTCTGCCACTTAGCATAATATCTGATAAAAGGGGGTTTTTTGGGGGTTTGTAAAGAAAGGTTGCTTGGAAAGCTTGGCCTAAGTATTCGGATAAATATTCCCAATTACCTAAATGGGGTATTAAAATAATAACCCCTTTATTTTTTTTAATGGCCTCGTCGATTAACTCTTTACCAACTATTTTTTTAACCTGAGCAAAATTAACGGCAGGTTTTTTTAACCAGGCCATTGGTATTTCCAAACCCGTACGAACAGTCTCTAAAACTGATTGTTTGATAAATTTAGTGCGTTCCTGTTGAGTTAATTCTGGGAAACACAGATTGATATTGATTGCGGTAATTCGACGTGTATTGCTGTTGCAATACCAAAGTATGGTAGAAATTAAACTGGCCAAAAGTCGTGATATAAAAAAGGGTAATCCACCAAAGAAACGAATTAATAATAGTTCAATTCTCCACTTAAACTTTTTACTCATGAGAAACTTAATCCAGTTATCATCTTCAACTCTATATTTTAATGATTATTTTAATCATAATCGAGGAGAGAGACATCATTTTTGGTAGAAGCTTTTGATAAGGCTGTAATGGCTGAACCAATGACCACTATAATTGCGCCAATGATACTTAAGGTATTAATTGGCTCTGCTGGCATAAAATCCGGGAAGATCCTATGTTGAAGATATCCAATACTAAGGGTCAAAACGGGTACAATTGCTACCACGGCACTAACTCTAGAGGTATCCCAGGAATGCATTGCTTGGGTGAAACAACCATAAGCAACAGCAGTGTTGATAGCACCAAAACCTAACATCCATAATTGTTGGTTATTCAGTTCAACTATTTTTGCTGGTGAAGCTAGGGGTAAAAAAACTAAGGAACCCGCTGTCACTATAATGAAAATTAATTCAAGAGCTTGAAAATCTTGCAATAATTTTTTTTGTGCTAAGCCATAAATTGCCCAAGTGACACTAGCAAAAACAATATAATAAATGCCAACGTTATAACTGGATAATTCAGAGAGCAAACTGACTAAGCGCTGATTGAAGAAGAGTAATAGACCAGCTATAAAAATAGCGACACCTACAGCTTGTTTAGCACTAAAAGATTCATGAAAAAAGAACACGCTTCCGAACAATAAAAGCATAGGGGCGATTTGAATAACTACTTGGGCTGTTGCCGGAGTGGTTAATTCTAGACCCTTTAGCCAACTATAATAATTAGCACACAGAAACAGCGTTGCCACACTAAGAAACAGGATTAACGATTTTGTAATCTTTACTTTACTGGGTTTATGACCGGTTAAGACAAGCCAAATAAAGATGATTATACCTCCACCACTAAGACGATAAAAAGTAATGGTATAAGGATCGAGTGAACCTAATAAAGGCGTAATAGCGATCGGTAAAAATCCCCACATCGTTGCGGTGATTAAACTGAGAACAATCCCAATTTTCCAATTTCCAGTATTTGCCATGCTATTAAACCGTTGATAAATTTGCCGTCATTAATTGTCGTCATTATATACTCAAAGTTCTGAGAAAAGCAGATTTCATCGAGTATCAGTGTAAATGAGTTGTACATCGGTTAAGTAAATGAGAAATGAGTAATAAATCGAACGATTATAAAAAGACTTTAATGAATAAATCTAATTATAAAGCACAGATAAAGGTCTAAATTATAGCTTTATAATTTGAGGATAAATCGGTCGACTGGAAGGTGCGAAATAAAACGAGGAAAGAAAATTCAGGGCGCTTCCGCCGGATTTTACGCCGACGGAAAAATAGTCGCGTTACTTCATGCGCGCCTTGAATTTTGGATTTGTTTTACAAATTACATACAATTTACCGCGACGCTTTACAATTTGGCAATCAGCGTGACGCTTCTTTGCAGATTTCAGTGATGATAATATTTTCATGGCTGTTATCCAATTTCAGGTTAAAAGTAATCTGGTAAGCCAGATCCAGGGTATATCCCGTTTCAAGCGCGCGATAATACCTTAGCTGGGTATTATGATCAATGCCTTATCAGTGAGAATTCATTATTTATGCATATTAATCGAAAATTGACTGGTATCTGTTCAATAAAATGACTAAAATGCCGCTTTTTTTAAATCAGAGAATCTAGAGAGAGTACATTGATATGAATTATTATATTAAATTAACATTAACATTATTGACCCTCTTAGTGTTAGATCGTTTGAATGCCTTTGAGGCCGATAGCGAAAAAAAAGTTTCGCCGTTTAAAGGTGATGTTCAATTAGGTTATATCATGAGTTCCGGTAATACCGATACGACCACCTTAAATAGTAAATTTAACGTCCATTATAATATGGATGAATGGCTGCAAAAATTTAGCTTAGAAGCCTATTCCTCATCAGATAATGACGTTTCTACAGGTGAGCGTTACAGAGCCGACTATCAGTTAGATAGAAAGCTTGATGAATCACGATATATTTTCGGTAATGGAAGTTATGAAGAAGATAAATTCAGTGGTTATGAATACATATCAACAATGGTCGCGGGTTATGGACATCAACTTTATAATCAAGACAAAACGACTTTAGATGCTGAAATTGGCTTAGGTTATAGAAATAGCAAGTTAACACCAGAAAGTGTTGTACCAGGTGAAAGTGCCGATATTAATGAAGTACTCATTAGATTTGCTCTTGACTATAACTGGCTTATTGCTGAAAACAGAAGCCTACATTCAAAATTAAAAGTTGATGCTGGTGAAGAGTCTACTATTTCACATTTTGAAGTAGCATTTATAACCATGATTGCAGGTGATTTATCGTTTAAAGCAGCTTTTGAAGCAAGATATAACTCAGATGTTCCCGTTACAACAAAAAATCTAGATACAATTACAAGTATTAGTCTTTTATATGCTTTCTAGTTGGCTGTTAATTTAGCTGAAATTTTACGAGCCTCAATAGCGGGCTCGTAATGACTATCTGCTTTAGACCATCCTAATAATGCTTTATCCAGATAGAAGGAGGCGAGCTCATGATCTTCTTGACTCAATGCTATTTTGGCCATACCAAAGTTAGCATTAGGGTGTGATGGAAACTGCTTCAATATTTTCTCGAAATTCTCTTGTGCTGAACTTAACTGTTCACTTTCAAATAATGAATCCGCTAAGATAAACAACATATCGACTTCATCGATTGGATTCTTTTCGATATAGGCAGCCATATTCTCAGCAGCTTTTTTATATTCTTTACCACGATAAAAAGCTATTCCTTTAAACATTGATATTTCATCATCAATACCACTGCCTAAAAAGGTTTTGTATAAAACTGAAACTTTATCAATCATAACTATTGAACTCTCGGTTTTTCCTAATTGAGCATCAAACATAGCTTGAGCAATATTGATATTCGATTGATAAAGCTTATCCTTGCTAGCATCCATCAGTAGTTTAGTATCGTCGATCATATTTTGACCTTCTTCAACCTTCCCTGAGGCTGCAAATCGCCAGCTAAACTGGACTCTCGTTAATAAATAAGAGGTTTCTGGTCGGAATATCTTAAGGGCTTCAAAACTATTTCTAAAGGCTGCCAATGAAGCTTCTCTTTGACCTCTTAACCAATATAATTCAGCAATCTCCAACCAACTATTATATTCATCCTCAGGTAATTTACTGGCAGAGAGATACGTTTTTATTTCCGTTTCCGACTCATCAAAACTGCCTTCTCTGAATAATAAGTCTGCAAGTCTTCTATTGGCAGTCAAATCATTAGTGAGTAGCAGCTTGGCTTGATGATATTGTTCCTTAGCTAATTCAAATTCACCTAGAGTCCGATGAGTATCACCTATCAAGAGATGTCCCCTGGCATTAGTTGGATTTGTTGAAATAAACTTTTGATATTCATCTAAGGCAGACTCAATGTTTCCTAAGGAAGTGTATATCTCACCGATAGTTAGGTGTCGAAGAGTGCCATAGGGTTCTAATTCAATTATTTTTTCAAGGGCTTCGATGGCAAGCAACCTTTCATCAAAATTTCTATGTAACATATATTTCATCTCCCAAGCGTCGGCATCGAGAGGATATAATTCTATCCATTGTTCGACAACATTACGGGCGATATCAGGTGTTGCTCTAAATAATGCTTCGATAGCTGCTAATGCAAATTTATCGCTATCGGTTAATCGATAATTATGCTTTTTTGCAAGTTGTAGCAATTCTAAGCCTTCAGCAGTTCTTCTTTGTTGAAGCAACATGATGGCATATTGTGATGCAGCAGCAGCAAAACTTTCATCAAGCTTTATCGCTTGTTTTAATTCATTCTCTTCTGATACAAAATCATCATTGAAAGCTTTATCATGCTGGCTTTTAGTGAAATTGATAAAAGCTGGCATTGAAGACGTTAATTGCTCTGTTATGGGTAAATCGGAGTAATGATTGATGTGTCCACCAGAGAATCCCATCGCTGATTTGATTTGGACACTCATATCATCAACAGCATCGAATACCGTTTCATGATCGGTTGTTTGCAGCTTTTTTATTAATTTGCCGTCATCGACGTTATATAAAGAACTTTTTAAAATATGCCGTTTATGTTTAGTTTCTAAACTACCCGTTATTAGAAATTCAATTCGATTAGTTTTAGCAACTTTAAGCAACAGTGCCATAGGGGCGGTAAGACCGAGAAAATTTGATTGTTTAATTTCATAGGCGAAATTAGTTGGGTCAAAAGTATTGAGATAAGGATCTTGTTCTAAGTCATACCTTAACGCTAAGGGGATGCCTAGAGCGAGATATTTATTTGAATCTTCGTCGTTAATTGTAAAATAACCAATACTCAAGCGTTTGCCAAATTCTGCCTTAGGTCTATGTAATTCAATCATCGAACCATCTGGTCCTAAGCCGTATATTTTTTCTGAGCTGGCGCCCAAGTCTTTAGAGGCAAATTGAGAAATGATAATTAGGAATGTAACAAGGATATTGGTTGGTATGCCGATTTTCTCAACAGACGTCCAAGATTGTTCGCCAGGAGCGCCATGGCGATAAGCTAAAATCAGTATTGATGGAAATAATAGTACCATAACCAATAACGATACATCTTGCCAATGTGGAGATATATTATAACGGGATATCAGCGATTCAAAAAACTCTAGAAAAGTCCAGGATCCAGCCAAGTAAAAACCGATAGCTTGGGGAACACGTCGGTAGACCAATTTGCTCATAAAACCAAGAGTTGATTCATCCACATAAGGATGCGACTTTTTATTCGGTTTCGTTGCTTGATTCTTTGAAGGGGTTGTTTGGTCTGCTTTCATATTCTCGTTAATTTCATTAAATACAATGGGGGGAATAACAACGGGCTCTACAATCACAATAGTATTTCACAGTATAGTACTACTGCAAGCAACAATGTGTTAAAAGCCCAGAGTGCTTTGTAACAGTTTTTGTCGTCTATATCACTTATTCATCTCTCCGATGCGAATTTTCCAGATTGCAGGACCAGTTTGATGGACAGATTCTCCACGACTATCAACGGCAACGGTAACAGGCATATCTTCTACTTGAAACTCATAAATTGCTTCCATTCCAAGCTCTTCAAAGGCCACAACACGAGCTTTTTTAATTGCTTTTGATACTAGATAAGCTGCTCCACCCACGGCCATGAGATACACCGCTTTATGCTTAGCGATACTCGCACAAGTTTCACTACCTCTTTCGGCTTTACCGATCATGCCTAGTAGACCTGTCTTTTCAAGCATCATATCAGTGAACTTGTCCATGCGAGTTGCCGTTGTTGGGCCGGCAGGTCCTACAACTTCATCACCCACAGCATCAACCGGTCCCACGTAATAGATAAACTTCCCGGTGAAATCAACACCGTTTGGCATGGGCTCATTGTTATCAATGAGTGCTGCTAGCCGTTTATGGGCAGCATCACGTCCGGTTAAAATGGTACCAGATAACAAAACAGTTTCACCGGGCTGCCAATCGGCAACATCATCTTTCTTTATAGTGTCTAGATTGACTCTGCGTACATTATCACCCACTTCCCAACTAATTTCTGGCCAGTCATCAATGGATGGTGCTTTGATATCTGCAGGTCCATTTCCCTCTAAGGAGAAATGTAAATGCCGTGTTGCTGCACAATTTGGGATCATGGCAACAGGCTTTGATGCAGCATGAGTGGGAAAATCCATAATCTTAATATCGAGGACCGTTGTCAGTCCACCTAACCCTTGGGCGCCGATACCCAGTTGGTTGACTTTTTCAAATAATTCTAGACGTAATTCTTCAACTTTGTTTTCAGCACCTTTTTCTTGTAGTTGGTGAATATCGACGGGATCCATTAAAGATTCTTTGGCAAGTAACATAGCCTTTTCCGCTGTGCCACCTATGCCTATGCCAAGCATACCTGGAGGACACCAGCCAGCTCCCATTTTGGGGACGGTCTCTAGTACCCAATCTACAATTGAATCACTGGGATTTAACATGGCAAATTTTGCTTTATTTTCCGAGCCTCCACCTTTGGCGGCGACGGTGATATCTAACCGGTCACCAGCTACAAGACTGGTATGGATGACTGCAGGGGTATTATCTTGAGTGTTTATTCGCTTTCCAGCAGGATCCGCGACAATAGAAGCTCTAAGAGGATTACCTGAGTGATTATAGGCTCTACGCACACCCTCATTGATCATCTCATCAAGGGTCATATCTCCTTCAATGGACACTGCCATGCCAAGTTTAACAAAAACGGTAACAATACCAGTATCTTGGCAAATTGGGCGATGTCCAATTGCAGACATTCTTGAGTTAATTAAAATCTGAGCAATGGCATCTTTAGCACCCTGATTCTGCTCTTTGTCATATGCTTCTTTCATTGCATCGACAAAATCTTTGGGATGGTAGTAAGAAATATACTGCAGTGCATCTGCAACGCTGTCGATCACATCATT
>Ga0307492_10000513_pt1 | contig 16336 bp, 10 predicted proteins | sample SI3LmetaG_FD_202365 | JGI IMG/M metagenome (GOLD analysis project Ga0307492, IMG submission 202365) | Sea-ice brine microbial communities from Beaufort Sea near Barrow, Alaska, United States - SI3L | ecosystem: Environmental > Aquatic > Marine > Coastal | place: USA: Alaska | collected 2017-05-06 | reverse complement strand
AGTTGTCAGTAATAGACCTCGTACTATTGGTTTTAGGTTCTCGTATGACTTTTACTAAGTCTTAATCGTAAATAAGCCTGAGTAAGAGCGTAATATAGCCGTTTGATGTTTGTATCAAGCGGCTTTTATTTTTTTCGTGCTAATTTATTTACTTTGAAATATTCAAACCGCAAAGTTTAATGACGCCATTAACCAAAGCACAGAATTAAGACATGGTTTAATGGATCAGCGAACCCCAGATAAGACTTAAAAGTATACATCAAGCATTAATAGGAAGGCGAGTGGGTCGTTTTCCAAATAGAGCTAATGCATTCGCAACTGCGGGGGCTATGGTTGGTACGCCCACTTCACCAAATCCGCCTGGTTCATTATCACTTTGTAGAAGCTTTACCTGAACAATGGGTGCTTCGTTCATTTTTATGATGGGATAGTCGTGAAAATTACTTTGTTTAACCCCACCATTTTCAATATCACATCGCCCATATAGTGCAGCGGTTAATCCAAATAATATACCCCCTTCAACTTGCGCTTTTGCTGAATCGGGGTTTACGACCACACCACTGTCGGTAACAATCCAAACTCGGTGAACGCGTGCTTTGTCATTTTGTAGTGAAACTTCAGCTACGGTGGCTACCATAGTGCCAAAGCTTTTCTGTACCGCAACACCCATTGCTTTTCCGTCAGTGCTAACGCCATGTTTCCAGTTACAAAGTTTAGCGACTTCGACGAGACATTTAGCGTGGTTATCATCTTTGCTTAGTAGAGATAGTCGATATTCAATCGGATCTGTCTGCGCTTTTTCAGCGAGCATATCAATGAAGCTTTCGTTAAAAAATGCGTGTTGAGTGTTTTCTACACTTCGCCAGAATCCAGTAGGCACTGGGGAAGGATGATTAGCAAACTGTACTTGAACATTATCTACGTTGTACGGCGTCATTGATGCTGGAGCGCCACCTTCACTGCCATAACTTGCAGATTTCCAATAGTTTGGCTTACCATTAACATCTAGCTGTGCAGAGAAATTAGCAAGTACTGCTGGTCTATAAACATCTTGTCTAGTATCTGCTTCTCGTGACCAAGTAAGTTTTATAGGGAATTTGTGTTTTTTCACTAAAGTAACGACTTCGTCAATCCACATTATTGGATTGTCACCGCTCATGCTGAAACCGACACGACGTCCAAAACCGCCACCCATTGAATGGGCATGGAAAATGACGTCATCAACGTCCATTTCAGCAATTTTTGCCGCATGAACGCGTGCGTATAAAGGATTCTGTACGCCAGCGGCGACGTGGAGTTTGTTATCCTCCATCCATGCACTGGCATTCATGGGTTCCATGGTGGCGTGTGCTAAATAAGGTACCCAAAATTCTGCTTCGACAGTTTCACCTGAATCGATCTTTATGGACGTAACATCGCCAAACGTATGTGCATCGCTCAGCTCACCTTGTAGGCTCTTACGTTGAAAAGCCTCAATACTGGCTGAACTCATATTACTGTTTTCATGGGGAACTGCAGATAGCTTTAAAGCTTTAGCTGCTTTTTCAGCGCGCCATGGGTTATCTGCAATGACAGCAACAGATGGTCCCATTTTTTCAACGGCAAGCACTCCTCGCATGGCCGTAATTTCATCAAGGTTCTCGATACTTGCTACATCAGCACCAAATACACCACTGTGAGCAACGGCTGCATAGCGCATACCTTCAACATGACGGTCAATACCGTATTGAGTTTCGTTGAATACTTTTTCTGGTAGATCATGGCGAGGCATAGCCTTACCAATAAATTTACGATCGCTTTGTGCACGATGTGTGTAGTTTTCCGGAACATCTAAAGTCGCGGCATGTTCAACTAACTCACCATAACTCCAGCGTTTATCTCCATCGACAACAAATCCTGAATCAGTAGACGTATTGGGGCTAGCGCCATATTTATTGATTGCCGAATTAATGAGCATTTGTCGAGCAGCAGCGGCGGCTTCACGCATAACTTGCCAACCCGTGAATCGAATCGAACCGCTACCACCAGTCATTTGCATATTGAGTAAGTCGGCTAGACGGTTGAAAGCATTACTGGCAATCTGCTCAGCCCATGGAGGAGCTTTGCCCACCATTTCGCCAACGAAACCTTCGAATATACCACCATTTGAAAATTCCGTAGCAGGGGGGGCGAGTTCAAGTTTAATTTGATCCCAGTTAAGATCAAGCTCGTCTGCAACTATTTGGGTTAAACCTGTGCCGGCACCTTGACCCATCTCGGTATGAGGCGATAACACTGTAACGGTATTGTCTTCGTTTACGCGGATCCACAGATTGAGTAACGTATCTTTGCTGTTGCCATTACGCTGAACAGCTAAACGATCGTGAAGTGCTAAATGCGTACCTACTCCAATAACACCTAAGGCTAATCCACCACCAATTGCAGCGCCGCCAATAACAAACATCCGACGAGTCATATTCATATCGACATCTCCTTTGCAGCATCTAAAATGGCCGCTTTTACTCGGCTGTAAGTTCCACAACGACAGATGTTAGTCATAGCAGTATCAATGTCGTCATTGGTTGGGTTTGGCGTGTTTTTCAATAATGAGGCTGCGGCCATCATCATGCCTGACTGGCAATAACCGCACTGGGGAACTTGATGTTTTAACCATGCAGTTTGTAGTGCATGTGGAGCATCTTTTGACCCCAGCGTTTCTACTGTATTTACTTGTTTGCCTTGCGCGGCAATAGCAGGATACATGCAAGATCGTACCGCTTGGCCGTCTACGTGAACTGTACAAGCGCCGCATTGTGCAATGCCGCAACCAAATTTAGTACCTCGAAGCCCTGCTTCTTCTCGGATCAACCAGAGTAGAGGCATATCTGCTTCGACATTAAATGATTGCTCTTGGCCATTTAGCGTGATCGAAATCATGTATTTTCCTTGGTAAGGTATATGGGATATAAATAGCTTTTCAGCCTATTTAAATCAGAGACTCTGAAATAGAGTCTACCATTTTTCAAGTTATGTGCTGTAATATTAGAAAATTCGTGACAGTATCCATTCATATTTAAACTTACGATTGAAAAATAATTGTAAAGTCATTTTTTCAAATATTAAACTGGTAAAAAAAAATCATGCGACAAAGCAGAATTAATGAAGTAGAAGCTGAACAATTTAGTTGGCATATTATTAAAGATATTTTTCCTTATCTTATTGAATATAAAAAACGGGTGTTTTTTGCTTTAGGTTTTATGATATTAGCTAAAGTTGCTAGTGTTGGTTTACCCTTCATTCTTAAATATATTGTCGATGGAATTGATACATCTCAATTTGACCAAACTTCTTTATTGGTTGTGCCCGTTGGGCTTGTTTTAGCTTATGGCTTAGTTCGTTTGTCTAATGTTGTTTTTGGTGAGATTAGAGATGTTCTTTTTGGTCGAGTTACTGAAAGATCTATTCGGAGAATTAGCTTAAACGTTTTTAAACACTTACATAAATTAGATTTGGAATATCACTTAGACAGAAGAACAGGGGGATTAGCACGAGATATCGAAAGAGGGGCATCGGGTATAAACTTCCTTATGCGTTTTATGGTGTTTAATATCGTTCCTACACTGCTAGAAATCGCGATGGTAATAGGTGTTTTGTTATATAACTACTCGATTGGTTTTGCTGGGATTAGTTTACTAGCGATTGCTGGGTATATTACTTTTTCTGTTAAAACCACTGATTGGCGTGTGAAGTTTATAAGGGAGGCGAATAAAGCTGATTCAAGCAGTAATAATCATGCTATAGATTCTTTACTCAACTATGAAACGACAAAATATTTCTCTAATGAAGATTTTGAAGCTGAGCGATATGATAAAGACTTGGAAGCTTGGGAAGTGGCAAAACGTAAAAACAGACTCTCTCTTTTTGCTTTAAATGGTGGACAAGCCTTTATCATTGCAATTGCTATTACGGCAATGATGATGCTGGCGGCGTTTAAAGTAACTCAAGGTGATATGACCCTGGGGGATTTTGTACTTATTAACGCCTTTATCATGCAGATATTTTTACCCTTAAATTTCTTAGGATTTGTTTATCGTGAAATTAAAGGGTCGCTTGCCAATATTGAACATTTATTCAGCTTGATGTCTATTAAGCCCAAAATAGTTGATGCAGATGATGCAAAAGCATTAAAGGTGATGAGTGGGAAGATAGATTTTAAAAATATTAATTTTTGCTATAACAAAAAAAGAAAAATAATAAATAATGTTAGCTTTTCGGTTAATGCGGGTGAAAAAGTGGCCATAGTGGGTCCTAGCGGACACGGTAAATCGACACTGATGAAGTTGCTTTTCAGGTTTTATGATGTAAATGAGGGTTCAATTTGTATCGATGGACAAGACATCAAAAAAGTAACGTTAAAATCTTTACGTCATGCTATTGGTGTGGTCCCACAAGATACAGTACTTTTCAATGAATCAATCTTTGAAAATGTTCGTTATGGAAACCCTTCATCAAGTGATGAAGAAGTGTATAAAGCGATTAAATTAGCACATCTTGATGAGTTTATAACATTGCTCCCTGATGGTGTGAAAACTGTTGTTGGTGAGCGAGGCTTAAAATTAAGTGGCGGTGAAAAACAACGCGTAGCTATCGCTAGAACGATTATTAAAAATCCTCCTATACTGATTTTTGATGAAGCGACGTCATCACTTGATAGTCATTCAGAACAAGCTATTTTAGCTGCATTTAGAGAAATATCACAGAATTCGACGAGTTTGGTTATAGCACACAGATTATCTACCATTATCGATGCTGATAGGATAATTTTTATAGACAATGGAGCAATTGCAGAAGAAGGAAGCCATGCTGCTTTATTAGATAAAAATGGTTTGTATGCGGCTTTATGGGAAGCACAACTGAATAAGGATAATTAGTTGTCATGATAAAGTGAATATTTATATATAACATGAAGAGACGCTCATACATTAACAAAATTGATGTATGACTTTTTTCTATATTTGATGCAAAATCTATTTTAATTTCCAGCATCAGTTCTCTGAAAGAAATTTATATTGAAAACCCGAAAAACATTCAGCTCTAACATGTGAAAAATATTAAAGAGCAACTTTTTCATGGAAAAATCCATCCATCAAGTGGCTCAATAAGTACACATACAAGCTGGGTTATGGATCAAATATTGAACGTTGACATTTAGTATTAATTTTAAACATAATAAAATAGAGTTGTTTGTTTACCTCAGTTGAACATACCGACAGGACCGTTTTACGGATTTATTTAATTTTTATAAAGGGCTTTATTCTATTTATTAAGCTAAAAGTAAACTAAAAAATGCTATTTACCGTATAGGGATTAATGTTTTATTATTAACGTAGATTTAAGGCTCTATTTACGTGTAGTTACCCATGAACATAATTTAAGTGAGTGCAAAATGACCGACGTTAATTCACCAAAAAGTACGGTGGAAACATTTGAAGTGACTAAAAAACCTGTTGTTTGGGGAGTACATTTAATTGTAACCGTACTGATATTTATTATCGCTTTTTCAATCATTGCTGCGATGTTTGCTAGTAAACCGAGCCCACGAAAATGGGGGGGTGGGCCACCTGCTTCAGTAGGTGTAGAAACTGTGCAATTAAAAGCGTCTAATTATCCTGTATGGATTGAGTCTTATGGAACGGCTGAACCATTAACCCGAACACAGTTGGTTTCTGAAGTAAGTGGGCGTGTTATTGAAGTGGCTAATAATATTCGTGCTGGTACATCTTTCAAAGCTGGAGATATTTTACTCTCTATCGATCCACGTGATTATCAAATAGAGGTAGATGTTGCAAAATCAACGGTTGCAGATGCTTGGGTTAAATACAAAGAAGAGTTGGCGCAAGCTGATGTCGCTGAGCGTGACTGGAATGTAAAACCCGGCAGCGAAGCTGGACGTGATTTAGCTCTTAGAAAACCACAAGTAGCTGCAGCGTTGGCCTCATATACCGCATCAAAAGCGCGACAAACTAAAGCAGAACTTAATCTTGAAAGGACACAAGTGAAAGCACCATTTGATGGGAAAATTTTAAAGCAGATGGTTGATTTAGGGCAGGTGGTTAATCCATCTCAAACGATCGCTGAAATATACTCAACTGATTTCATTGAAGTTAGGCTGCCAGTAAAAGCACAAGATTTAGCGCATATTCAGTTATCTGACGAATACTATGCATCAGGAAATGAGCCTAAAAATAACCAAAACCACCTACCTATTGTACTTTTTGAGGGAGAGTTAGGTGGTAAAACCTACACTTGGGAGGGAAAGTTAGTGCGAAATGAAGGCGCTTTTGATTCATCTACTCGTATGCTTTACGTTGTTGCTAAGCTCGATAATCCTTTTGTTAGTGCTTCACAGTTGCCAGCATTACGTGTTGGACAATTTCTCAGAGCTAAGATTGAAGGGACGCAATTGATGAATGTATATGCCATCCCAAGGCGTGCTGTCAGCCAGAATAATATGATTGCGGTAGCCGAAAAAGGTGTTTTACAAAAACGATTAATTCAACCGTTGTGGACAGATAAAGAGTCTGTCGTTATTTCAGCTTCTTTAGACGTTGGAGGCGTTAATCATTATGCAGCCGTGATTAATTCTACCGATCAACTTATTTTAACACCAACAGCTAATTTAGCATCAGGTACCCGAGTAAAATCATTGAATGAAGATTACACGGCAACAAATAATCAATTAACAACAAACAAAGGTTTAAAACTTCCCGATGAACAAGTGATCAATTCCCATGAAAATAAAACCCACGTTACTTTGCCTACGGTAAATAAAGCGACAGTTAACTCTTCCACATCGACTATAAACTAGGAACTCATTATGCACGGTTTAATCGCTTGGTTTGCTCGCAACGATGTTGCTGCCAATCTTCTAATGGTGGTCATCGTTGTCGCAGGACTTTATAGTTTATCGAATAAAATCCCTGTGGACTTATTTCCAGAATTTGAAATTAATACTGTGCAGGTTAGTACTGCACTGCCCGGTGCTTCACCGCAAGAAGTGGAAGAAGGATTAACAATAAAGATTGAAGAGGCTATCCAAGATATTGCAGGTATCCGCGAAATGACCTCACGCTCTAACGAAGGTCGTTCAACCGTTACTGTTGAGGTTGAAGATGGCTTTGATGTAAGAGAAATGCTCGATGAAATGAAAACTCGTGTTGATGCCATCAATAACTTCCCTGTTGAAGCAGAGCGCCCATTAGTCATAATGCCCCAGCGAATGCGTGATGCGATAGGTGTCGTGATGTATGGTGACTATGACAGTTTAACATTACGTCGCTTTGCTGAAGATGTTCGAGATGAAATTTCCGCATTACCGGAAGTATCTCAAGTAAGTGTTGATAATTCACTGCGTTTTGAAATATCCATTGAAATACCTGAGTGGTCTTTAAGAAAATACGATCTTACATTAGAACAAGTCGCGGGTGCATTGAGACGTAACTCGACTGACGTATCAGCAGGTAATTTAAAAACTGAAGGCGGTGATATTTTTATTCGTAGTATTGGCCAAGCATATAGAGCAAATGATTTTAGCCAACTACCTATTTTAACGGATAAAGATGGCACTTTAATCCGCTTAGGAGACATCGCTGTATTACGTGATGAATTTGAAGAAACCCCCTTAAGAACAAGATTTAATGGAATACCTGCGATAGAAGTAGAAGTTTTTCGTGTGGGAGATCAAAGTATTATCGAAGTAACAGATGCAGTTAAAAGTTACATTGAAGGTAAACAAAGCGGATTACCTGAAGGGCTAACCATGACTTACTGGCGCGATCGCAGCAAGTCGATAAAAGCTCGATTAGCGACGCTAACCAGAAGTGCATGGCAAGGTGCGCTCTTGGTTATTTTATTATTAGCCTTATTTTTGCGACCTGCCGTTGCATTATGGGTGTGTATCGGTATTCCTATGTCATTTATGGGCGCGTTTATATTAATGCCTATATTTGGTATTTCGCTTAATTTAATGAGTTTATTTGCTTTTATTTTAGTGTTAGGAATTGTCGTTGACGATGCTATTGTTACGGGTGAAAATGTCTATGAACATATGCAACGAGGCACTGACCCGTTAACTGCCGCTATTAAAGGTACGCAAGAAGTTGCGGTGCCGGTTACTTTTGGTATATTAACTACCGTTGCAGCGTTTATACCTCTTGCTTTATTAGAAGGGAGAGGCAGTTGGTATCAAAGTATTCCTTATGTCATTGTGCCAGTGTTACTTTTTTCATTGATCGAATCTAAATTAGTGCTACCAGCACATCTTAAACATATTAAACCACGTACTGGCGAACCATCGCGATTGACGCGTATTCAAATGGCAATTTCCACCTCTTTAGAAATATTTATAGCCAGAGTATACCAACCAGCACTTGCATTAGCGTTACGCTGGCGTTATGCAACACTGGCTATCATGCTGTCGTCGTTATTTATTGTTATTGGCGCACTTGCGAGTGGACAAACAAAGTTCATATTCTTCCCTCGTGTGCAAAGTGAAATAGCAACTGCAACGTTAACTATGCCAACGGGTACTGCATTTGAAAGTACTGATCGTATTGTTGAGCATATGACTAAGCAAGCTCAGTTATTACAAGCTAAATATATTGACCCTGAATCGGGTGAGTCGATTATTAAGAATATCTATTCTATCAGTGGAGGACGCAGTTCAAGTACAGGTCGAGTTCGTGTAGAAACAATCCCACCTGAAGACCGAAGTTTAGAAATTGGGACACAACAGCTTGTTGCTGAATGGCGTAAGTTAGTAGGGCAAGTTGCAGGTGCTGAGCAGTTAAATTATCGGGCAGAAATAGGCTGGAGTCGACCCGCAATAAATATCGAATTACGGGGTAAAAACCCTAAAGATTTAGCTGAGCTTGGCGACAATTTCAAAGATAAATTAACTGAATTTTCAGCAATTTCGGATGTTGAAGATTCAATGTCTGATGGTAAAGAAGAATTACAATTAAAGCTTAAGCCAGAGGCAACATTGCTTGGCCTTGATTTGAATATGGTTGCTAGGCAAGTTCGTCAAGCCGTTTATGGCTTTGAAGTGCAGCGGATTCAACGTGGACGAGAAGAAGTGCGTGTTATGGTGAGATACCCTATTGCCGCTAGGCAATCTATTGAAACTCTCGAACAGATGATGATAAAAGTTGGGCCGCGCCAAGAGGTCCCTTTATGGCAAATTGCCAACATTGTGCCAGGGCTAAGTCCATCAACTATTTTACGCATTGATCGCCAACGAACACTTTCAGTAACGGCTGATTTTGATAAAGAACAAGGCAACTTATCTGCGGTACAAGACGAACTGGAAGAATTTTTGCAACAATCTATCAGTAGTTACCCTGGTATGAGCTATGAAATGGCAGGAGAGGCGAGAGATCAAAAAGAGTCTTCACAAGAATTGAAATTTGGTATGTATGGCTTGTTATTAGTGATATATATTTTGTTGGCGATCCCTTTTAAAAGCTATTCTCAGCCTTTAGTTGTAATGATGGTTATTCCTTTTGGTATGGTTGGTGCCGTAATAGGCCATTGGATAATGGGGATGAACCTCACATTATTAAGTTTGATGGGGGTATTAGCATTATCAGGAGTGGTGGTTAACGACTCTCTTGTTTTAGTCGACTATATTAATCGAAAACGTGCGGAAGGTCTGACTCTCTTTGATGCAGTATATGCAGCAGGGGGGAGACGTTTTAGACCTGTTTTACTCACGTCGTTAACAACGTTTGCTGGATTAATGCCACTTTTATTTGAAAAAAGTACGCAAGCACAATTTTTAATTCCGATGGCGGTAAGCCTTGGTTTTGGTATTTTGTTTGCTACGGTAATTACGCTCTTTTTAGTGCCTATAAATTACTTAATTATGGAAGATATTAAACACTATGGTGTTCGTTATAAAAATGACATGCGTTGGTTAATAGGCAGAGGAATTAGTAAAATAAAATAGTAATAACGTTTACTTTATAGATGATTGCAAAAATTTCTGTCAATTAATTGTTTATTAGTGAAACAACATTATATTGATTTAATAAAGCAGAATGAATAATAGCGACTCAACATCAATCATTTTAGTGAATACATAGCAGAGGGAAATGGTCTATATGATGCGTATTTTTAAAAATAGCTTATGCGTGATTCTTAGCTCATTTTTGCTTTCCGCATGTAGTTTTAGCTTTATCTATAACAATTTAGATTGGTGGAGTAATTGGTATCTAGATGATTACGTTACATTAAACCAAGAGCAGCAAAAGCTATTTGATACCGCCTTCGATGATTTTCATTCATGGCATAGGGAAACACAGCTAAAAGAATACTACTTGCAACTAACAGTATTAAAGGAACAAGTTAATGTAGGCATCTCGGAGAATGAGCTTAATGCTCATTTAGTGCGTGTTAAAAACCATTGGTTTGTGGTGAGAGAGAAAGCAAAACCCCAACTTATATCATTAACTCATACTCTGAGTAAAAGGCAAAGGAAGCAAGTTATTGATGAAATAGAAAATATTAACAAGGAACGTATCGAAGACAGTGATGAACTTACCAAAGCCCAATGGTACAAAGAAGAATGCAAAGAAAAGCAACAGCAGTTCAATAAATGGGTAGGGAGGTTGACAAAAAATCAAAAGACTGAAGTCTGCAAACTTATAGTCGGATCTTTATCGACCTTTATCCATAGGATGGATTACCGCACTAAATGGCACTCAAATTTTAAGCAAGTGTTAGCAATGGACATAAATAAACAGCAGTATGAAGTTATGTTTACAGCACTTATCTCTAATCCAGAGTCATTAAAATCTGATGAATATAGAAAATCATCTAAAAGTAATCACGATATTTCAGTAAAAATATTCCATTATATAATGAACCATTTAACCGACAAACAGCTTAACCGATTTAATCATAAAGTAGATGAAATTATTGATGACTTAAAAGCACTTACTCTTGATGGCTAGCTAAATTTTAGGCAAGCTATAACGCAAATATAACGTTTTGCCATAATCGTTCATTACTAAATTCTGAACAGTTAAAATTATTACGCCTAAGTGCTGTAAAACGAACCTTTTTGAGAATTATTATTTGATCCTATTTTATGTTTTATTGTTAATTACTATCGTTTATCTAACCTTGTCGCTTATATACAATACGCTAAAGCTAGGTATATCTCCCATGCCAAGCTCAAGTAAAGCCTATAATACGATGATGAAATTAGTTGATGAAACTGGCACTGGACCTATTATCGATTTAGGTAGTGGATGGGGGAGTCTTGTTATACGTGCAGCAAAAAGAAATCCAAATAGACAAATAATGGGATATGAATTGTCAGTATTACCTTGGCTTACCTCTTTATTACTTAAAAAATTATTAAAGTTAAAAAATCTCACTTTACATAGACAAGACTTCTTCAAAGCTCAATTATCCTCTGCATCTGTGCTTGTTTGTTATTTATACCCTGAAGCCATGAGTAAAATACAACATAAGTTACTTTTAGAACAACCTGAAGTCGATTTTATAATAAGCAATAATTTTGCTTTACCAACCAGTAAGCCATTCAAAGTGATAAAACTCGATGATTTTTACAAATCCCCTATATATTTATACAAAATAGAGGATTCATGAGATTGAACCATCGTATATGTAAACGTGATATCAAGGTTTCATTTTATAAATATCCTTTAAAAACTTTGTTTTAGGCGTTAGTCTTTACAAACCTTTCTATAACCCACCGTCCGCTACTGAGATATTTTATATTGAGTGTAAACATGAAAATTAATTTCATCAACGATATCGAAAAAATTAGTGAAAGTGACTGGCATAATTTAAACAACTCAACGTGTCCTTTTCTTCGTTATGATTTTTTTGATGCGCTTGAAAAGAGCGATTCTGCAAGTGCCAAACAAGGTTGGCAACCTCATCATTTAGTGGCAACCCTCCAAAATGAAATAACGGCCGTTATGCCGATGTATCTAAAAAGTCATTCTTGGGGTGAATATGTTTTTGATTGGGATTGGGCGGATGCTTTTAAACGTCATAGCGTAGAGTATTACCCTAAACTCGTTGCTACTATTCCCTTTACACCGGTAAGTAGTGATAAATTACTTTCTTCACAAGTACAAGTGCATGAATTATTTGCCCCATTAATCGAACATTGTGAGCAGGAAAGCATTAACAGTTGGCATATTCTGTATTGTCATGAAATTAACGAAGACTCGCCTGAGGATGTTTATCAACGAAATACAGTCCAATTTCATTGGTTTAATCGTAATTATCAAAGCTTTGATGACTTTTTGAATACCTTCACTTCGCGTAAAAGAAAAAATACACGTAAAGAAAGACTATCGATCACTCAGCAAGGTATTAACATTCGTCAGTTGACCAATGATGAGATTTCAGAAAAAGACCTTAAGTTCTTTTACCTAGCTTACCAACTGACTTACTTAAAAAGGGGACATCAACCGCACTTGAGTTATGAATTTTTTAAAAAAATATTATCTAGCATGGCAAATAATATTTTATTAATTATTGCTAGTAATGAACATGAAGACATTGCTTGTGCGCTCTTTATTTATGATGATACTCAATTATATGGCCGTTACTGGGGCTGTACTAAACAATACAAGAATCTACATTTTGAACTTTGTTATTATCGCGGTATCGAGTTTTGCATTCAAAACAAACTAACGAGCTTTAATCCTGGTACTCAGGGAGAACACAAAATTCAGAGGGGGTTTGAACCCGTATTAACGTACTCTTACCATTGGATAAAATATCAAGCGTTTAGAGGTGCAATTAAAGATTTTTGCCAACAAGAGCAAGAACATATGCTAACGTATAAGCAAAAATGTCAGCAGTTATTACCTTTCAAACAATCTGATTAATTAACATAAGAATATATGATGAATAAACCTTTTTCCCAAGCATGTGAAAATAATAAACGACCCATTGTAAATATTTTGACAGCCGTATTTTCAGAAAATAAACATGTATTAGAGATTGGCTCAGGCACAGGACAGCATGCTGTTTTCTTTGGCCAACAATTACCTCATTTAACTTGGCAAACCAGTGATTTGTTGATAAACCATCAAGGTATTAACTTGTGGTTAGATGAAGCAGGCAGCGCTAATGTAATCAAACCTATTGTTATTGATTTAAACAAACCTTGGCCGATGCCAAAAGATAGCTTTCAGGTTGATGGGCTATATACCGCTAATACACTGCACATCATAAGTTGGACATTAGTGGTTAAGTTTTTCGAAGGTCTTAAATCAAATTTAGCATTTGATGCTAGCGTCTGCATATATGGCCCTTTTAATTATCAAGGGAAATTCAGCAGCGAAAGTAACGCTAACTTTGATCTCTGGCTAAAAGAAAGAGACATAAACAGTGGTATTCGAGATATTGAAGCTATTTTATTATTGGCAAATTCAGCAGGTCTTACTTTAATTGACGATCATGCTATGCCGGCTAATAACCGCCTTTTGGTTTTTTCAAAATAATAGAAGTTCTTGTCATTATTTGCTAATGAATACTTTGTAATGCACCTTACCTAATTGAGCGATATCATATTTGTTACTGTTAACTTTATTCATTTAGCATGACTCATTTCGAATGGCTTATTGAGTTTTAGTAGGGGTGTTAGTCGTCAATTTTAATTGTTATTTCAATATTTTTATTATCACCTGCAAACCATTTTTGCACGTAAATAGATCCTAAAACCGGTGGCATACCGTTTTCAGGTATCTCCTTATAACGAATACTATTTTTATTGTATTTTTCAAATTCGAATTTAATCACTTTCTCAGACAATTCATTCACCTTGTTTTTATTGTTTGTACTGCATTGTATAAGTGCTCATCACTTAATTATAGTGTTCAATGTTTTTAGTTAACGCTCATGTGAGCAAACGTGTTCATGTTGGAAAGAGCGAAGTTAAATAAGTTTATTGAGTATAGGCTTTTGAATGAGTCAAAATTTGTTGTATAAGCTTATAAGCTTTCTGCACATCGACAGGCTTACCTAAACAATGATCAAATCCTGCTCGTTTATATTTTTCAATGTCGTGTGCCATAACATTTGCTGTTAACGCTATAATTGGAATGTCTGGATGGAGTACTTTAATAATCTCACAGGCCTGAATTCCATCCATATTTGGCATTTGAATATCCATAAATATGACATCAGGTATTAGCTTACCAACTTCATCTATTGCTTTAATACCGTCACTTGCAATGCGAATGGTTGCTTTAGTTGGTTGAACAATCGCATTGAAAACTTTTTGGTTTATTCTGTTGTCTTCTGCGAGGAGAATATTGAGTCCTTCTGCATTTGGAGTTTGTACTTCCGTGAGCTCAAACTCCTCATTACTGCTCAGTTTGGTTTTCTTTAATGGCAACGTTACGGTAAAAGTAGAGCCTATATTTTCTTTACTGGTAACGACGATTTCTCCTCCCATTAAATTTGCTAGTTGTTTAGAAATAGACAAACCTAACCCCGTGCCACCAAAATTACGCGTAGTGGTTGAATCGGCTTGTTCAAAACGATTAAAAAGCTTTTTAATTTGCGATTGAGATATACCTATCCCCGTGTCAGTTACTTCAATGATCAATCTTTCGTTTTTCTCCCTTAGATAAATACTAACTTCTCCCTTAAGCGTAAACTTAATTGCATTCGAAATTAAGTTTAAAATAATTTGTCTTAACCTTACGGGGTCTACTAACCAAGAATCATGAATATCTTTTTTTATATTAAAAACTAAAGCAATATTCTTTTGCTCAGATAAAAAGCTAAGTTCGGAAACTACAGATTTTATCAATTGAATAATATTTGTAGGGAGTGACTCTAAATTAATGTTATTGGATTCAATTTTAGATAAATCTAAAATATCATTAATGATTGTCAGTAAAATATTCGAGGAGGTGATACCCATTTCAACCAAGTCTTTTGACGATTCAGACAAGTTTTCTCGTTTCAGCACTTGCAATGAGCCTAAAACACCATTCATAGGAGTGCGTATTTCATGACTCATATTGGCTAAAAAATCACTTTTGGCAATGTTTGCGCCTTTGGCTTCCTCAAGTGCTTTTTCAAGCGCTGAACTTTGTTTCTTTAATTCAGTGATATCAGTTAATGAACCTGCCATTCGAATTGCTCTGCCACTATCGTTTTTTAGGGCTAACCCTCTAATTCTAAAATGTTGATAGTGACCTTTGGCTACTCGTATTCGGAAATCAAAATCTAATGGAATATCATTCTTAAAGTGTTCCTGCAAAGCTTTTTTTGCTTTTACTTCATCATCAGGATGAATATAATCAATAAATAATTTATCTGAATTCATTAATTTTTTCTCTAATGCTTTCCCATATCCCATCATATTGGATAGTCGGGGTGATAAATAAAGATCATTATCTTCAATATTCCAATCCCAAATACCATCATTGCTGCCCTGAATAGCGAGTTGATATCTTTCTTCACTTTGTTTTATTTTTTTTTCAGAAATAGCAAGGTTTTTTAAAGGGTTAATAAGTAATGAACGAATCAAAAAAGCTAGCAGCACAAATGCACAAAAGGTCGTTGCCGTTAACGTTCTACCTATTTGCCAGACATACTGATTTTTTTCTTCTTGCAATCGGTTTTTTGACGTATAAAAATGTAATGCCATTGTCGTATTTGCTATGGGGAATGTTGATACTAAAGAGTAACCATTTAAGCGAGCGCTTTGAAAAACCAAGCCACTTTTATTAACAAAGCTGACAGCATAATTATTATTTTTTGTTAACTCGGAAAAAAGTTTTTCAATTGATTGACTTACTATGTCAAAAGTAATTGCACCCTCTACATAGTTATTATATTTCACCGGCATTGTAATGCTTAAATAATGTTGCCCTTTGTCTTTAATGATTGTTAAGACAAGTGGTAATGCCCTTTCAACTATTTTATTAAGTAACACGGGCCGTGGAAAGCTTGATGATGATTTTGGATAAATTAATTCGCCCGTAAAGTCGGTAATATAGATGTTTTCTTTAGTGCCTAATATTTCTCGTTCATTAAGTAAATCAGTCAAGTTTGCTGATGCAATCTCAACCCCCATCACACTAGACGTTACTGTTGGAGATACTGTTAGTTCAGCAAGCAGTTTTACTCGGTTTTCGATAAATTGTTGAATATTATCAAAGGTAGACTGAGCCTGTAATTGACTATGACTCTCTTGAAGTTGTGTTAAAGACGAAACCGCACGTTCTGAAACAAAGTTAATATTGATTAACAGTGAGAACAAGAAGCCCAACAATAACAATAAATA
>Ga0307492_10000512_pt1 | contig 16340 bp, 20 predicted proteins | sample SI3LmetaG_FD_202365 | JGI IMG/M metagenome (GOLD analysis project Ga0307492, IMG submission 202365) | Sea-ice brine microbial communities from Beaufort Sea near Barrow, Alaska, United States - SI3L | ecosystem: Environmental > Aquatic > Marine > Coastal | place: USA: Alaska | collected 2017-05-06 | reverse complement strand
TCGTATCTTTGCTGACTGTTTTGAAGTCGATTATAAGTCTTTAATATCAACTGATACTTCTGGCTGTTCACTTCGATTTATAATCGTATTACAGTCCTTTTTATCCTCAATCAATCGAGCGATTTTAGCGTTTGCTCGCTCAAGCATTTTAGATAACTTTTTCAATTTATACTTTGATTCACCTTTAGCAATCTCAATTTCTTTTTGCTTTGATTGTATAAGTTCTTTTAGTTTTTCAAGCGCTAAATCATTTAAAAAATAACCTTTCTCGCCTTTGTATTCGATAGGTTTTACGTTTAGTTCCATCTTATGTTCCTATGTAAGTAGCTATAATTTGAATTCGACTATGTCCTAATTCTTCACTTATCTGTAAGCGAACAGCATTATCAACTTCTCTTTGATCTGGTGTTAAGTCCTTACGGGAAGTTCCCCCCTCAATAGGACATTTCCACCCTGCTAATGTTTCGTATCTATCTTGTGCGTAACGGTGACGTAAACCATGATTTTTATCTAAACCGACTTGTGATGTTTGATTCTCGTAAATTTTAAGCTGTTGAACATAGCTTTTTTCAGTCGGTATCAATGAACCATTACCAGCCAGTGCTTGCACTTCGACTAATAACGCCCGTTGTGAAGTTGTTAAAATGGGAATATCTCGCGGTCTGCCGCCTTTAGTCGATGATGGTTTAAGTGATAATTTATCGCCTCTTATGGCAAAGCTGGGCTTAAATTTAATACATTCTTCGCGCCTTAAACCAAATTCTTTTTGTAATTTAAGGGATAATTGAATGTGTCTACTGGTGATTTTATCAAGCTTGGCAATATCTAAATCTTTACCTTTGCTTGTTATAGGAATATGCGTTCTTTTTTCTAAATTAAGGCTCATATTGCCATTTGTACCCGTATTACTTTTGGGTATCATGCTTGGTTTACCAACCTTTTCAGCCCACCAACGAATGTGTGACATTCGCCCTTTGATTGTGCCTGATGCCAAGCCTTCTTTTTGCCAACGTTCTATTAAGTGAGTAACGTGTTTAGGCTTTAAGGATTCGGGTGTTAATTGTGTAAATCCGCCCTCTTTTAACTGTTTTGCACATAGAGTTAAAACATTCTTTCTGTCTGCTTGGGTGCTAAATGAACCATCTCTATTGTGGCTCATAATGCCTTTTAATAAGTATTTAAGTGATGCCATATCTACCCTCAAAATGATTGTAAGTTGCTAACTAAGTGAACTGTTTTTACTTCCAATTGGTAAGTGTTTAAAGCCGAAAATATGCTTGGAAAAAGTCATATTATCTCTAACCGAAGTTAGATAAGGCAAAGTTCAAATGTGGTCAAATAGACCTGATTTAAGTCAGTTACAGGGTAATTCTGCCGACTGTAAATAAATCGTTTAGTGTGCGTAGCACAGGGTTAGCATTGTTTTACATTGAGCTTGTTAGCTCTCATTTCTCCTATTTTGGTACGTTGGGTTATCGTTAAGTTCTGCATTATTGGTAAGGTGCGATCCTCTTATTTATCTAGTTTTTAAGGCAATGTAAACAGTGTTTACATCGTCTAACATGCTAGTACATGGGTATAGCTTAGTCTCGCTGAGACTTAATTTTTCTCTGAGGTCGGTAGCGTCATTAGCTCCGTTTGTTGATATGGTTGAATTATAACCTCATTCCGAGCTTGTTTGCTATTATTTTTGTTACTGTTTTTGTTTTTAAAGGCGTTTAGTGTCCATGTCTAGATACGTCACTACCCTAAAGTGTAGTGACGTATCTAGACAAATAACCTCTTGAGCCTCACTCTTTTTTCCTTCTTAAGAGGAAAAATATTCAGCTCCCAACGATTGCTGAAGCTTGTTTTTTTCTTATCAGAAAAAAACGCGAAATTGATTTTTTAAAAATTCCAGTGACAGAATTTTTTTTGGTGTTCTTGAACTTGTTCAAGGTTGGCAAATCAAATTTGGCGCAACTGCCGCCAAACTAGATTTAGATTTCTGCCACAATTGTGATCGGTAGTTATTACAATCAAAGTTCAAAAGAATGTTTGGTAGGGCGCGAATTGACAGTTTTGTTTTTTAAACTATCTCTAATAAAACGTTGTTTTATGTTTCGCTCCGCTTCCATGCTTCGCATAATAAAAATGAAATATATTACACAACCAAACTTTTCAGTTGTGGTTCAAGATTTGCTTTTCCCTATTGCTAAACTTGGAGCGAAGCGACTTCTCTTTGGAGTCAAAACACTATCAACGAAAAATATACTTTCCTGCCTATGGCGACCCAATATGCAGCGCTTGTTTTTAGTTCACGCCCTTGTGAGCTTGCGAACAAAAACCGAGGGCGTGGCATTATTAGTTTTTTGTTCTTTATAGTTACTTTTATTAAACATTAGTAACTTTATTGTCGGGTATAAATGAATGTAAATAAAAGCGTATATGTTGGTTCGATAAGTTGTATTTGCAGATAAGTAAGTTATAAATGTTGGTTTAGGCAATTTATGCAGTTATCCCCCATTTCTGTGGATAACTTTTTTTGTTTTTGATACCCGATCATGAAAAGCAACCAATAAAAGTTGCTTAAATGCTGGGGTTTTTAATGATTTTTGATGTTTGCTGAGGTTTTGCTTGTGATTAGGCGAAGAAGTGCCGTTGAAATAAATCTAGATAGGTTTTCTTGGGTTTTTTAGGCTTAGGTGGAGTGAGCGTGCTTATTCTTTTTAAAGCGGTCTGTGAAGCTTCTAGTGGTCTTTTCTTTTTTCGCTTTGTACCTTTGGATTTTGAGTTTATATATTTCTACTTGGCCAGTAAGTGACATGACGCTAAATTTTCTTAATTGGAGTAATATTTTCCCCGTTACATTTCTGCTTGAATCAAATGTTTTACGCACAAAAGATATTGTTTTAATTACTGCTTGTATCGTGCGATAGTCAGCTCCTAATTCACGAGCTAACCAAGCGTAGCTTGATAACTCAAAACTAGGCTCTTTATTAGATAGTTCTTTAGATGATGCAGCAATGTTTAGCGCTATTGCTTCAATAGTAACAGCAAGACGTTCGTGAAGTGCCTTTTTCCCTTTCATGTTATCTTTATTTGTTGAGTGTGGATTTACTTCTACAAGCGACAATGTTTTAAATTCACTATTTTTGTAACTATCAAACACATCATCAAACAAAATATTTTCTTCGTTGAATGAGTAAACACTATCATTTTTTATTAAAATATCATCATCAACGAAGGTTTGTAGATGTTCTTTGTATGTTTTTGGTGATATGCCAGTATATTTTTTTACCAGTGAAGGCCATGACTTTTTAGTATCGTAACCACCACGAACAGCAAAGTATGCTACATAGGCGAAAACCCAGCTAGCAGTGGCGTTGTAGCGCTGTATTATAGGTGTTGATACATATAAGTATCGTTGTTTTGTTGACTTGTTTATTGTCATTTTTTAATTCTTTTTATTATTTAGTAATAAACAGAATTAAAAAAAGTTGATTGAGGTATTGAAAGAAAGACAATACACAATTATACTTTTCTAGAATTCTGATAATACTTCTTGTTCAAGTGTTATCTCATGGCTAAAGGTGCTTCAACACGCTTTAGTCACAAATAAGCCGCTTTTTAGCGGTTTTTTTGTATCTGCGATATAATTTACAGTTCATTCGTTTAGAAATCTACCCCCAATTATTGTATTTTAAAAAAAAGATCTTAAAACGATCATATTGTTACTATTATTAGTAACATGGGTACTTTTTTTTGATTTCTTATTAATGTTCACTAGGAGTTTCGGGCAAACTTCCCTTATTTATAACTTTTATTATTAGATACTTAGCTTTATCACCTCATTAAAATAATGTATAGCAAAATGTAATACAAAACAAATTGACTTGCAAAAGAAAATGTATTACATTCTGTTATACAATTAAAGCGTTATAAGAACATATACAATGAAAGTGATATCAATAATAAATCAAAAAGGTGGAGTTGGTAAAACAACAACAGCTATAAATTTATCAGCCCAGCTTGCTAAAACACACAATAAACGAGTGTTAGTTATCGACTTAGATCCACAAGCAAACCTCACTATTGTATTAAGTGGCGGTCAGTTTGATTTCACCAGTACCATAGCTAATGTCTTTGATAATCCGAAAGCTAACCCTTTACACAAAGCAATAATCGAAGCTAAAACCGATGGAACGGTGATTAATAACTTATATTTATGTCCGTCAGATATACACCTAAGTAAAGTTATAGAGCAATCATTAACTAAATTTCAGCGAGAACGCATATTACTTAAACAACTAGAGCCATTAAAAAATGACTTCGATATAGTCGTTCTTGATTGCCCTCCTAATATGTCATTAACCAGTGTTAACGCTATGGTAGCAAGTGACTTCTTTTTAATACCCGTTGACGGTGGTTCATTCTCACTTAATGGCCTTGCTGATTTACTCGATGCACTTGAGGAAGTTAAAGAAAACGAACAATTAAATTATGCTGTTTTTCGTAATGAGTTTGCATCATCAAATAAACTTATCAATGAATTTATTGATGGAGAATTAAAAAACATTGATGGTACATATTTAAATACCAAGATACGTCGTAGTGAAGCCATCGGACAGGCAAGTGTAACAACTAAGCCTTTACTGAATTATAAAGCTTCATCAAACGCAATAATGGATTACAAAGCACTTTCCAAAGAAGTCTCAGACCTCATAAATGTATAACAAAGGGGTATACAAATAATGGCTACACTATCTGGCAACTCTGCATTAAGCAGAAGAAAAAACAACGAAAGTAAAAATATAACTACTGTGGCAAGCAAAAGAAATACGACAACAGGAACGTCACCAATTCCTATTCGTTTAACCCCCACAGATAAAGCAGAAGTTGATATATGGCTTAACGAACTCAGTGACCTAGCAGGTAAAAAAATATCACTGGCTAAGCTTATTAGAGGGGTTACTTTTATGCGCGACAAAATAAAAAACGAAAAACTATTAGAAGCTATCAAAAAATCAAGTTAACTTATATTGATACAAATACTTCATTAGGAGTTAACACAAATGACATTAGAAGGCTTTTTTATCGGGGTAACATTTGCTGTAATAGTTTTAATTGCAGGTTTGATAATATCTCGAAGTGGTAAAAGTGGTAATAACGATTAATCAACATTCACACCTGGTTAAATATTTAATCGTTAAAGTTTTGCACAAAACACAGTCAAAACAACCCGTTTCAGGGTATGTTTTCTCTGTTTGATGTTTGTGCATTTGTTATAGTTAATTACAATTTAACAAGGTATAAATTATGTTCACTTTACTTAAAAAAATATTTTGGTTCACCATCGATGTAGTGGAAGCCACCAGCGAAGAAACCAAAGAAGAAAAAACTAGTCTTAATGAAGAGTTGGACGTTCAATATTTCGGTGACGGTAATTACACAAGTACAATCGTACATAGAGATAAAAACGGTGAAATAATAGAGTAGAAGTTAACTTAACCTCTACTCTACTTTTTTTAACCTTTTCCTTTTGTCGCTATAGTTTTAGCTCCTTTAGCTGCCTTAGCTGCACCACCAGAAGCACCACCAGCTCCTTTGGCTCCAGTAGATTGAGTCATACTACTCACAGCTTGACCACCTTGCATTCCTGCGGCAGTTAAAAGCGCGGTAATTAGCGAAGGAAAAGCCAAAAACAACGCATCCGTTAATTTTTTACTAACTAAAATAATATTAGGTTGTGTCATTGCCTCTAGTGCAGATCCACCCATAGCCTCTTCTACAAAACTTTGCTGTGCAAGCATGGCTAAATCCCAAAAAATAGGCCATAACATAATTGAAAATATAAACACTGTGACCCCAACAATGTATTTTCCATTAAGATAACCAACGATAAAGGCTATCGGAAGCACCGACAAAATAACCATTAGAATAATCGACTTTGCTATTGGTGCGGCTATTTGAACTATACTGGCTGTAGGATTACTTGTTAAAGTATCTGCCACTAACCCAACAGTTGCTACGCCACGATATAGCACATCCGCAACACCACCCAAAAAGCCTTCTGATTCATTACCGTAATCTTTTGTTTCAGCATTCATAATTTCACTAAGTCGATAGTTGTTAAAATAGTAATGTTGGAGTATTTGGTCTTCAGCAGATTGACCATTAAACATCGATATAATCATGGCATACATCAATGCTTTGGATTTAGGATCTATCTCACTCAACAACCTTTTTTTTAATGATGTTTCTACTGAAGAAACAGAGATAACACTCCCTTTAACACCTGATCCTTTACCCTGCCACCACTCTCTACACGTTGGCCTTGTGCCTTTTTCATAGTAATTTTCATATCCCTTTAATATCAAATTAGTATTCATGCCAAGCCGTTGATTGCCATAATACTTGTCATTCATATAGCCAGAGAAACCCACCCAATCCCTAACATCACTATTGGCTTTAGCCAACCAAGGAAAGCTTTTATCATTAGATGTAGTAGCTATGTTTTTTGCTTTATTGTGGCATTGCATAACAAACTGCCTTGTTTCAGCTAACAATGCTTTGTTTTTGATATTGTCACTTAATAACTTTCCGCTCACCGCAGATAAATCTACTGAGCAGGGCAATGACTTAACAGCCATTAAACTAACTCCAGTTCCCAACCGTAATGCAAGTCCAATTAAAACAGGTACACCAACCTCTCTCTCAGATAAATTAACAATCATTCCACTTAATTGATTATCTTCTTTTGCTTCTTCTCCCTCTTCAGGTTTATCTAGCTCCCTTCGTATTGTCGCGTAGTCTATTTTTTTATTAATGCTTTGAGATACAGAGCTTTCATCACATGACCGATCAAAACTTGCCATATTATCAACGCTTAATGGCATGATATTTGGGTTCAGCACAAAAATATAAACGAATATGATTCCATACACCTTTAACTTTACGTTTTTTAATATTTGAGTATAAGGATACCCTCGACCTACTCCGTTTTTTATTTCTCCAAAAATCACAGCAATAAAGGGAATAAATATAACGCCTGTATCGATAAATACACTGAAAAGTACTTTGTACATGTAAAGCCCAATGGTAATAAAGTACAAGTCTGAAAGGCTAGTAAATGTCATAACATCACCCCCAGAAATAGCATTATTGCAAAAGCTATAAATATTGTATTTTTCAACTCTTTGAATAATAAAACTGCATCAGGGTAGTCATACTTTCGACCAATACTGCGTCCTATATTTTCCCATGAAAAATAAGCAAAACCAGCTAAAGCAACAACCATGATAATCATTACCCATCGTAATTTGTCCCAAAAAACATCTACTTTCTGAATAGATTCAACGCTAGTATTACTTGCCAAAAACAAGCTAACAGTAAGAATAACTATGGCGGCAAGGCTAAATTTTAATAATGTTTTAAATAAATACATAGAACCTCCTACTTAAATACTGATGTAGTACTAACTACGCCAATAAATGTCAGTAAAACAACGAGAAAAAATACTGATTGAAACACTGTGCCACCTAATTCAGCAAATGATGTTTTTCCATTTCGCCAAGCAATGAAAGTTGACAAGATCCCCCACGTAATAAAGATAAATGCGGCCATACCTGCATTAGATGACAACAATCCATTTATATCTGCCAATGAAAAACCAGCCCCTTTTTCAAAGGCTTCTTCTGGAGTATTAGGGGTATTAAATAACATTCACCACCCCTAATACTTGTAGAAACAAAGTAGTAAGCACTAGATATATTGTGACTCTAGGAAAATGTTTTTTTAGTTTCGGTTCGTTGAACTTAAGCGCAATAAGCGCACCAGCCTCGTATCGAACAGGGAATAAAAGAAAAATAATCACAGTAAAAACCGCGATAGCGATAAACTGAAAATTCTGAATGAGGTTGCTCAAATCCTGATCGGACATCAATAAGCTAACCAAAAAACATGCGAACATTACGCACAAAAATAATTTTAAATAAACTTTTGCCATGCCACTTCTCCAAAGGGATTAACGCTAAATTTTTTAATTGGGGCTCGATGATTCGAGCAATATGTGTTTTTGAGAATGACAACTGATTTCAATTTCCTTGAAATATAGAAAATTGGTCAATTAAATTCTGCTGAAATTTTTCTCTTGAGTCGGTGACGTAAAGCCCCGTATTTTGAAGTTTGAGGCATGAAGCCTCTTATTATCTTTACAGTAATTATACCCTAATAAAATGGGCTAAAACTCTGCTTCCATAAAAAGGTTGTCTTGATATTTATTACTACAAATCAAAGCTTTATAGTTAATTTATCACCCTCCTTGTTGCTCAATAGTTATCAGCCCTTGATAATTCAATATTTTCATTTTTAGATTCCAGTACGCTATCAATATAAAGAACCAATGTGTCTATTCGTAATTTATAAGCTCGATGTAACGACATATAAATATCAACAGTTGAATGCTTGTTTTTCATCATTGAAATGAAATCATTGTATATATTTGACCCCAACCTAACCGACACTGGTTCAGGCGCTTTACTTACATTAAACATTGAACGAAGCTGCTTAAATTTTGATAGAGATATATAGGCCGTAATATTGTCAGTGATAAACGGAAAGTTTGCCCCTGCTTTAATTAACACAAAGCCTACCTTTCTACCTTCAATTCTAGCTTTATAGGATAAAAGGCACGTTGAAAGCGCTTGTTCGTCAACCGTAATTCTTATTACTTCATACTTAAAAAATATTTTTTCTAATACGGGTATATAAGACGCTTTTAGATCCATAAATTCAGTAATAAGCTCGTTAGACACACCTTTAACTAATTTTGTATTTTCTGATAAAAGCGATTTATTAACCGATTCGTTTAAATAGATTAGATACTGCTTATACAAAGGCATTATAAAATTAAAATATTCTTTGAACTTAACATTGTCATTTACTATTAGCGTTTTAGCTTGCGACTCATAGATGTTCTTAACTGAACGTACAATTTGTAGTACTTTTTCTGAATTTATATTTATTTTAAATACGTCTCTAGCTGCAAGTATTTCAATAAGGTCAACGTTATCTAAAGATGAAACACTTCTAAAAATATCAACTGTTTCTTTAGTGATAGGGATTGTATTAGTTATATAAGAGTGGCCTTTACCATCCAAAATCATAGCAAAAACACTTTTAACTAATGATATAAAACAATCAGAGTTATTAATTTCTGTGTCATATCTTTTTTTATCTAACTCCATTTTACTCTCCCTATTTCCCATAAAAGCCACCTAATAATATGCTTTTATGGGTATACCCTAAAGACATAACCACAATAACACACAAATCACGTAATGACACCACTTAAATAAACCTATATAATAAAATACTACCTAAATAAACCATCCTAGGAAAAAATGTTTATAAAAGCCTACTTAAGAGCTTCAACCACTGAGCAAGATGCAAACAGAGCAAAGGACACATTAGATGCTTTTGTTTCTCGTTTTGATAAACGTATTGCTGCTTACTATATAGAAAACAAATCGGGTAACTCTCTTGATAGGCCAGAGCTAACACGTTTGTTCAATGAATCTAAATCGGGTGATGTTTTATTGGTCGAATCTATTGATCGCTTAACAAGATTAAGCCCAGGTGATTGGGAAAAATTAGTAGCTCTAATAAATGAAAAGGGAATAAGTATTGTTAGTTTAGATCTCCCAACAAGTCATTTAACTTTTGGTAGCTTCCCAAGTGATGATTTTATGAGCTCAATACTTAATGCCATAAATAATATGTTGCTCGAAATCTTAGCCGCTAGCTCATATAAAGAATATCAAGAAAGGGAGCGCAAGCAAAAACAAGGCATTGTAAAAGCTCAACAAAAAGGACGTTATAACGGTAGACAACCTAACTTAAAATCACACAATAAAATAGCAGAATTCACTACGTTAGGACTTAGCATTAGTGAAACTGCTGAAGCGGCTGGTGTGAGTAGAAGTACTGTAATTAGAGTTAGAAAAAAGCTCAATACCATAGAATAAAAACCGCAAATGTATTAAACAATGTAATACATTTACACCTTATTTTTTATCATGATTACCATTTCTTTTGTGCGATTTAATGAGCCAAAAATAACCAATCATTACAATTACAATAAACCCCATACCAATTAAAAAACCTTCTAAATCCATAATTAATCACCTTTAAATAATTCCATCCAATATGTTTATAATAGGTAAAATTTATAAATTTTACCTAGCCTACGAATTTAATTCTAAAAACATAGGAACCGGTAATGGGGTTTTCCATTTATTATTCGGTTTTCTTTAAATACTACCAATCACCCTTGGTAGTATTTAACTTATATAACTCAATCCAGTAAATTAATTTTGATTGTTTCGCTTGCTTTTGAGGGCTGCTCAACAACCGGTTTAATTTCCTTTTTCAATGATTTTTCAATGATTTTTCAATGATTTTTCAATGATTTTTCAATGATTTTTCAGGCTCAGTTAGTACCTTGTCTGGTCTTATTTTTACTGGCTTAACGCCATTAAATTCAGGATAAAGTTTATAGTAAGGTGTTGCTTCACCTTTCCATGATTCACCTCGATACATACAAACCATTTGCCCGTCTGGTAATTCTTGCAATTCGTGAGGTTTAATGACTTGTTCCTCTTGAAGCTGTTTTGTTTTTTGGTCGTTCATTCCCATTGAAGTTCCGCTAGAACTACCCGTACTACCACCCTCGCCACCAGTTGAGCCAGAGCTAGAACTTGACGTTGAATTAGTGTAGCTAGAGTTATGACTAGGGGTAGTTACCTCATATTCTAGTTTTGTATTTTCAGGGTGCTTATTTAAGACTTCACATAGCTTTTCATTATTATTTATGATTTATGATTTATTTTTAAGCTATTTATCAGATGTATATTCGTTCCAGTTAGCCATTGCTTCAATCATCGGATTATAATCACTTTGATCAAGTTCGAAAGGAAATACATCCAAATTTATATTCGACTTTTCGTTAAACTCTTTGTTTAAACCATTTTGAGAAACTAACTTAATTAAAATATTTAAGGCACATTCCTCATCATCAAAATAGGTAGCTTCGAACTCTTCTTTTTGCTCTTTAGTGAGCCATGATCCTTTATTATCGGGTTTACTAGTTTCAACAAAATTAAACATAAATGACATATGATTTCCCTGGTATATATTGTCTAAACACTGAACGGTCACTGTGTGGCTTTATTGGTAATCAGGTTGATACGTCTATGCCTCCTGCAAGCTCATACCCGACAGTCGGCTTCCTTCTCAGAACGCTAACTTTTGCCACACTGCGGTCATTAGCAACGGTAAATCATGGGGCGATTTTTGGTCGCTTTAGTGTCATAAGCGGTCAGTATGGTAATTAGTTTTTCAACTGTTAATACCCGTATCTTTGAGTTATAAAGTTCCACCATACCTACAATTAAAAAATACACATATACTGTATAAAATTGGCACTGTTTGGCTTAGCTGTTGTTAATTCCCATAGCTAGATTCAGCCAATTGCATGTTGAAACCTCTGATTTTTCAAACAACCTCCTCCAACCAAGGTAATGGCACAGATAAATTGTTCCAAAAACATTAAACAGTACGATCCAGGTTTTTAGCCTCAAGATGTAACTGTTCACGTTTTGAATATGGAACTCTTTACCTATCACGCGTTGTTTATCTATGTAATCAATCTTTGATGAGCGATATTTTCTTGCTTGGCAAACATCTCACACCAACTTTCGCCGTCTGTGCAAAGTATAGCGTTACCATAAACTATTGGCTTGAAACGACCTTGGATCTGCTCTTTAATTAACTCGTCTAACACAAAATCGCATACTTGCCCATTTCGGTCTCTCACAATTAACACGGATATTTTATCTTCCTTATATGACTTTTTTCCTTCTCTTCCGCGTTTTCGGGGCTTTCTGTGCAAAGTGTAGGGCACTTTTCAGTGCAAGTTAACAGACAAGACTGTCTAAGTTATGGTTTTTATGGTAATAGTTAGCAATTCGCTCAGGACAGGGTGAAAAAGTACGAAACGGTGATTCAGTGGTGGTGGACAAATATAAATAGAACCCGATAAGGAACTAGATTGTGGCTAAGAAAAAGGTATACGCTATTATTGACTGTGGCGAAAAATTTATTGTTGGTTACAAAGCCAAAATAAATGGATCCCCTGGAGGTAAAGAACAATATATTGGCGGTTGCCCTGAACCTTTGGGTGGCAATGTGGATAAAAAAAGCAACTCATACAAAACTATCAAACAAGAAATACACGAAGAAAGCGGTGGCAAGTTAGAATACGTGGGTAAAGCTTTACCCGAGCCCAATGGTATGAAACCTATGAATTATAAGGGCACTGAGTACGTATTCTACACGATTCCAGTCAAAGATGTAAAAGGAGAACCTGGTCTCAACCCGAAATTTAAGGAAACTACAAGTTATGCAGAGAACGAAATGTTCTCTACCTTAGAGATCCCGCTCAACATATTCAATAAAACCATGAAAATAGAAGAGCTGAGCATAGAAATTTTCAAGTTCGTTAACTTCACCTTCAAAGGTTCCGCTCAACAGCCAAACGAAAATCAGATGGCGGACTTTGCTAAATCATTTACGCTCCAAGCCTTGCACTATTTCGTCATCAATCACCAGAAGACGCCTCCTATTGACGACCTGGAGCATTCGGTCAATTCTTCAAAGCGGAAGGGAAACGGCGATAATGAACCAGATTCAGAGAGGGCCTTAAAGCGCAATAAACCCAATCCCAATGTTCTAGAGGCCGCCACAGACGCGGCCACAGACGCGGCCACAGACGCGCCCACAGACGCGGCCACAGACGCGGCCATTTAGAGCGCAACCCAAAACAGGAACCAGCTTGGAAAGAATTCCGCGTCAAACCACAGGCTAGATTGCTTGCGTCTCAAATCTGCCCAAACCGAAATTCCTGCCCGGTACTTTTTTCTCGGATGGCCACGCGTGCGGTCAGACCCGGTGTATCAAGCCAATGCTTTTGCGATACCGGCCATTCAAACCTGAACACATAATCCTGACTGGTATCGGCGGCATGTTCAGATACCACACGATCATCAAGCGTCAGCTGCCAATCGCCGGGAGGGATGAGCGTGTTCAATCCGATCTGCACACTCGTCCAATTGCGCAAGTCATAGTCGACGGTTGTTAGCCAGATATCGCCACTTTGACCAACTATATTGGTGATCCGCCGAGCCTGAGCATATTGCATCTGACCGCTGGACTGTTCTTTGAAAATCTCTGCGTCGCGCATTCGGATTTCGCGGTCTCGCATAAGCTCAGAATAGTGCTCTGTTGCGGGCATCTCGCCAACCTGCGAATCCATGTACACGCCACGTGAACCCACCATCAGTTCGATCTGTTCGATGATCTGGGTCGACTTAATGTTTGTGGAACACCCTTTAAGGACGGCATCTATTACCGCCTGTGTTTCATTCATATCCTTTTCCGTCAGCCCTGTATTGGTAAGTCCTTTGGCGATATCGTGCAGGATCGGTACGAAGGACAACACCTCGATGCTTGTGGACTGCTCGCTCGATGCGCTTTCACCACTCCCACTCTTTTCGGGCAAGGCATATTCTGTATTCAAAAGGCGGCAAATCTGCAGCATTACTACGCGGCGTAATTCCTGGCGCCCGGCATCGCTAATTTCAAATGGTAGTTTCACTTTTTGCAGGTGCTTCATCATGTGATCGAATCCGCCAAGCGAATAACCTGTCTCAGCATAAATTCCGCTACCTGCAATCAGTTCAACACCGGGAATAAGGCTAAAATTCAGATCTTCGACATACACGCCACCGTTATAGCGGTTGTACAGCCGGTGAAACATAAGGTTCAGCGTCCTGCCTTGGTTGATGTTATGAATTTCAGAGGCCGTTTCGGAAGTTACCGACACGGTGGTTCGGCTAGAATCGGTCACAGAGATGTCTTGTCTGTTATTACGGGTAATGGCCTGGGCTGTTTTCTTAGCCACATTTGAGATCGCTTGAGCAAAATCCTTGGACGAGTGATCGACACCCGCACTCGCGCTGGCAGAGCCCGATTCCCCCAAAAAACCCCCACTGGTAGAGGCACTGGTTTGTAGATTTTCCGATGTAGCCTGTTCGTGTCTGACAGTGCGCTCCATCTCATCCGAAAACTCGTTGGAATCGTTGCTGCTGACGTCAAAAACAGAGGTTGAGCTGTGTGTGACGGAAGTTTCGCTCTGATATTGCCGTTCCAGATGGACGGTGCGTCGTTCGCCTGGGGCCAGATTGATCGTACTGACAAGTTCCCCGATGGCTGAGCCTGACCAGACCATGCGGTAAGTAAGGGATTCCTGAATCGATAGCTTGGGCAGGGTCGTAGCGATCATCCCTGGCAGTGGATGTTCGAAGATATGGTGTTTAACTAAGGCTCGGTCGCCCGTGAACGAGTTTTCATAAACCGGCAGGACAACAACACATTGACGACGAAAATCTTCGCTTAGTTCACATCGCTGCATGATTGCACCGATGGATTGCCCTCCTTCAGAAACAAAACTGCCGCCATTCTGACGCATCACAAAAATTTCATTTTTTGGATTGGCATTAACATAGCTCGTGCGCCATTGATTCAAGGCATCCACATTTGTGTCGATCGGTGTGTAGTCGATAGTAACTTCACGGAGCTGGATAAATCCCCAAAAGAAAAAGTCAAATGACCAGAAAAATGGATCGAAGCAATCGGCCAAGAGATCAGGGCGCTCCAAATAATACTGGTTCCAACGGGCGCTAGGCTTAATCGGTTTGTAGACCCCACCTTTGACAAATTTCACAGCCTTACCAGCATTTGCGGCGCTCTGACCTGCAAGTGCTGGCGAATCAGGGTCAAGGCACAGGAGCAGCCCCATGTTCGATGCGATGGACGCGAGTCGATTGAGTTCCTGATCGACATGGACGCCATTCAGTCGCAGCTCGGAATATTTGCTCTGAAGCTCTGTCAGTCCGTCTAGGTCCATAGTCTTTAGCAAAGCTGTGACCTGGTCGGTGATAGGTTTCGCCAGCTCTTTGCCCAAACTGTCAGAAAAATCTTTCATGACCACCAATTCGGCATAGCGGTTGGCAATCACATGTGGGCGAAGGTCAATCTCAGAAAACTTCATACAGTAGGTTTCGGCTTCAGCTTCGGTCAGGAACACCAATTCGACGCCCCCGATCGTTTCCCATGCGGGATCTGCACCTAGCACGTCAATCGTCAGATCTAGGGTTTTGACTTTAGGAATCAAACGGTAGAGGCGCCCGTTCTGACCGTTATGGACATAAACACCTTTATCCCGCTGGATCGCCTTGATCTTGCCATCTGTCGATTTGGGACTGTTTGCGTCGAAAACCCATGGTTTGTCAGCCAGTGGTTTTGCAGGAGGGGCAAGGTTGCCTTGATAGATTGGGGGAATATCGGAGGCAGGTAACGATTCTGTCCTTATTTGACCATCTTGCCAGGAGGTCTTAAAGTACCGTAGAAAATCTGCACCGACCCCGACCTTCGGTGTGTTCGCCTTTTCGGCATTGGCTGCTTGTGGATTGGCAACCGCCCGCCAGTCGATTTCTACATTGCGCCTCCGCTGAAAATTAAAGACCGGCGGTGCGTTTTTGGGTGAGCTTGGAGCCTCAACGCCAAGGATCTGACCCAAAGGCACGGTATCGGAGTTATTGGGCCGCTGGTCTGAGGCCTCTGATAGATATTCTGACATGGTTGTTCCTTGTATAAGTACAATAAAACATTATGTTTCATAAAATGAGGATACACGTAGCTTTACTTTTTCCATATTTACCACTCTTTTATATTCTTGAGGGAATGAAAGTAGGTAATCCATCGTCTATTACTCAACCGTTTTCACAAAATTCAGAATTCAAAACAAGAGCCTGCCACTGTTGTGCAAACCTGTTTTGAATATTGCTGATGAAGAACTGCTTTTATTCAAACAGACTTTTCTGAGGTGGTGCTCTACTTTGTGGGAGCAAAGCTTTGCTCAATGTCTGTTGTTCGCTCTAAGAAGACATTAAGTTTTTCAACTCGTTATGTCAACTATGCGCACAAAGTGATCGTTAATAATTTAAAAATGACTGACAGCAATGGTGGCTTAGTTGTCTATCAAGATAAAGAAATAACTCGTCTTCGGCACACTAAAAATAGCTCAGGAAACTATTGATTTTAACGTCCGGTATCGTATCTTTGCTGACTGTTTTGAAGTCGATTATAAGTCTTTAATATCAACTGATACTTCTGGCTGTTCACTTCGATTTATAATCGTATTACAGTCCTTTTTATCCTCAATCAATCGAGCGATTTTA
>Ga0307492_10000511_pt1 | contig 16341 bp, 8 predicted proteins | sample SI3LmetaG_FD_202365 | JGI IMG/M metagenome (GOLD analysis project Ga0307492, IMG submission 202365) | Sea-ice brine microbial communities from Beaufort Sea near Barrow, Alaska, United States - SI3L | ecosystem: Environmental > Aquatic > Marine > Coastal | place: USA: Alaska | collected 2017-05-06 | reverse complement strand
GGCATTAAGTACTACAATTAATTCAGCACCGGTCAAGCTTGCCTGAAAATTACCCGCCACTAACGCTGCTGACGCGGAATCAGAAACGATGCGTAACTGGTCGCCCAATTTCTCAATACCGAAGCTACCGGTATCGAGTGTCAAAAAGCCGCCGATGTCGACTTGAAAGCCGGAGAGTTGAATAAAACCGTCAACAGTAAAGTAGCTAGAGAGAAATTTGCCGAACGACTTAGCGAACGATGCGGGATCGATACTGGAGGTGAAATCAGGTCCGTGGATTTCCTTGACCACGACACGCAAACCACCACTACCGTCTGGGTTGGTGTATTCCTCAAGGTCTAGGTAGAGGTTGCCGTTGCCAAATCCGTAGAGGCCGTCGCCGTCGGCAAATTTACCGTCACCATCGACACCGAATGTCGTGGAGATACTACCGCCTATCGCGTAGGTCAAAATGTTGAAGGTGTCGCCGGCGACGATCAGGTTTTCAAAAGTCGGGTCAACAACGAGTAAGATGTCGCCATCGAGTTGTATCGGGGAATTACCTAAGCCAGCATCGGTACCGGTGGTATTGATTTGGTCGTAGCCGCCCTCTGTGCCTGTGCCAGTACCAGCTGGATCAAAAGTGCCGGGGCCAACATTGATTCCTGAGATCTGGATAACAAGGGTTGCGCCGGCTGCTTGTGTGAAGCTGTTCTGGGTGACCGTACCTGGGGAGTTACCTGGGGAGTAGACGCCCTGATTGACCACATTAACGTCGAAGGTGCCGATACCGGAGAGCTCTGCGCCCTTGCCGATGATGAGATTTTTGGTATCGCCGAGGTCAGTTTTGGCGTCTAAACGCAAATTATCAGCCAGCACAAGGGTATCCTCATCGCTTTCAGCTGATTTCAAAGTTTCTTCTTGAAGGGCTGCAGCGCCCGTATCGTCTGGGTTAGCGGCTGGTGGAGCAGTTGTAGCAACAAAGTCATAAGTCGAGCGTTTGAGCTGATCCACTTCTGCCACCAACGCAGGCGCTGGACTGGAAATCTCGAGGGCTGGCGTGTTCACAGCACTACTTTCGGCCTCGCTTTGTATCTCTAGCTCGGCGCTCTCAAGATCGGATGCCACTGCTGGATCTACCGTTTCGGCGATTTCAGAAGGGGCAGTTCGAGCCACTTCAGAAGCTTCAGACACCGGGTCTTCCGGGTCAACTTCATCTGTTTCGAGACCTGCAAACAGGTCATCGAGCATGGCATTAGGATTGTAACTGAGTTTGGTAGAAGCACCTTTTTCGGCGTCTTCCTGAGCAGCAATAGAGTCCACTGCAGCGCCAGACTGAGCTGGCATTGTGTTGTTATCAGTGGATTGGTCAGTGCCTAAAAGACTCGACAAAGGGTCGAGCAGAGGATCACCGGAGAGCAAAATACGCTCTTCCAGTGTCTCTAACTCGAACTCTTTACCCGTGTGTTGGCGCAATGACTGTCTCGTTTATGCTGCTGAAAATCGTGTTTTAGGGCGTGGAATTATCCTAGCAACCCTAACCGAGAGCGATTATTAACTAAACACGGGGGGTTATGCAAGGATCAATTTCGTCAGTCTCTTGACCCCAAAGCGGCCGAATTGCCCTCCCCAACCGGTCAGATTTCTGTCAGCCAGCCACCCAAATCAGAACTGAAAGTAAGGCTTTATGCCTCTTTTAAGACCGTTCATCGACTTGCGAAAAGTACAAACCGAGGCCCAAATCCACTTTAATCGAGAGTCATTTGGAGGGTTCTAGCGCTCCATTTTTGACACAATTATTTTCCCTAAAGGTCATGGATTTGATGATCGTCGCGCCAAAACTTGGTCGGCGCTATGGAACGCGAGCCCCCAAAACAGAGAATCTGGTGGTCCATTTACATCGAAAACTGGCCTGAGATTGTTTCTGAAATAGTCAGATTTGACAGATAACCGAGCCGAAAATCGGCTCATTTCAATGCCATATTAAGGCTTTCAACCTTCGAAAATACGCAATAAGAATCCCGTAAATTGCGGAAATCGGACACCAATTAACGTTGAACCCGCGCTAAATAACACCCAACCCCCTCCCCCGAATCACGCACGAATCAGCCCCTAACCAGCAACCAACCTCCCAATCTGGGACAGTTTACTTTCCAATCTGGGACAGTTTACTTTGCCAATTAAGGTCAATTTACTCAGTGTGAATTTTATCTGTTTTGACCGGTTTTCAGCCGCCACTATCATCCTCTGCTGTCGGTCAATCCCTAGATTTTTGCTTCATATGATTGCTCTCGACGCCGAACATGAGACCGAGTATATCCATAATCTGAGACAGTTTACTTAGGACCATTCTGGGCAAACATGCCAATCTGGGACAGTTTATTTTGGGCAAATCTGGGACAAATCTGGGACAGTTTACTTACCAAATCTAGACAAATCGGGGACAGTTTACTTACCAAATCTAGGCAAATCTGGGACAGTTTACCTAGGATCGTTCTGGGCAAACCTATCAATCTGGGACAGTTTACTTAGGGTGAACCTCATCCGTTCTGCCACATTTTAACCACCGATTACGCCCTATTCTGTTAATCAATTCTAAAAATTCATTATAAATAATTACTCTCGACGCCCAATGTGAGAAGGAATCTACCCATCTGTGGGACAGTTTACTTAGGCTTCATAACCGCAAACACTCACAGCTATTTAGGATATTGCGAACAACACGTCTTTCATCCGATCGCTAGAGTATATTTTTTAAACGAGATTTGTTATGCCAAGAATGTCTAGATTGGTCGTTCCAGGCTACGCGCATCATGTCACTCAGCGTGGTAATCGCCGGCAGAATACTTTCTTCAATGAACAAGATTACGCAATGTACCTTGCCTTGATTACCGAGGCGAAACTCGCGGCCGGTTGCGATATATGGGCCTACTGTCTTATGCCCAATCATGTTCATTTTGTGATTGTGCCGCAACATGAAGATAGTCTAGCGTTGCTATTCAGGGAGGCCCATCGCTTGTACACCAGACGAATTAACCTTCGAATGCAGTGGAGGGGCCACCTATGGCAAGAACGATTTCACTCATTTGTCATGGACGAACAGCACCTCAACGCGACGGTAAGGTACGTTGAATTGAATCCAACTGAAGCAAAACTTTGTGACTTGCCCCAAGACTGGCCCTGGTCGAGTGTACATGCGCACCTAAACGGTCGTGATGATGAGTTAGTGTCAGTCAAACCAATGCTTGATACTTTCCCAGACTGGCCCGGTTACTTGCTACAGAGTTGTTCTCGAGAGATGTCAAAAAGTATTAAGAAACACTCCAAAACAGGTCGACCAGTAGGTGATGACTTGTTTATTGAAACGTTGGAAGGACTCACTGGACGAACCCTGAGACTTCAGCCCCACGGCACAACATCAAATTAGATAAGTGTCCCAAATTCGCTCAAAGTAAACTGTCCCAGATTTGCAAAGTAAACTGTCCCAGATTTGGAGGGTTGTTCATAGCGGGTTCTGGGGGCGATTTTGGGGGTTGGTACGTCTGTGAACGGTGTGTTATGCGTCCTATCGCCTGGGATTGCTGTGCCTGAAGGGGTTTCTGGGAGGTAATAGTGGTAATGGGGGGATGCTATCTGCGGACTGGGTTTAAACCACGCCATCTGAGCCGGCGAAGATGAGAGCCTCATCGAGCCAGGTGTCGGTTCGTAGTACTGCCTGACGTTGCTTTGAGGCTAAGTCTTCGGCAGTCTTTTGGGCTCGATCAAAGGCCATTTTGGCCGCGATCTGACCTTTCTCAGGATGTTCCTGCAACGCGTAGGTGATGGCTTTCTTGATAATATTCTGCCCATAACGAATTATCAGGTCATCCTCCAGCGACGCGAAGATACGGGTTGAGCCCGGATCGCCCTGACGACCACAGCGACCAATCAGCTGTCGGTCAATACGTCCTGAATCGTTACGCTCAGCGATGATGACATGCAAGCCTCCTAGACCGGCAACCTTGGGCGAAAGCTTTATGTCCGTGCCGCGACCCGCCATATTGGTAGCAATGGTTACTGTACGCTCGCCTCCGGCCTCGGCCACAATCGTGGCTTCCTCGGCATGGTTGACTGCGTTCAAAAGTCGATACGGCAGTCGACGTTCAGCAAGGCGCAAGGCGATTTCTTCACTGCTTTTAACACTCTTGGTACCCACCAGCACGGGCCGACCCGTCTCGCGGACAGCAATAATCTCGGCGGCTATTGCCTGCCACTTACTCTCAGAATCGACAAAGTGACTCGACTCCCAACTCTCTCGGACCACCGGTCGATTGGGTGGGATGGTCATGACAGGCAAACCATAGATATGCCAGAACTCACCTGAGGCTTCTTGAGCGGTACCCGTCATACCCGACAGGCGTCGAAAGACGCGGAAAAAACGCTGAAAACTCAGACGCGCTAAGGTTTCAGTAGGATCAGTTAGGGCCAACCCTTCTTTGGATTCAACCGCCTGGTGTAAACCATTACCCCAAGATCGGTTATGCATGAGTCGACCAGTGAATTCATCAACGATCACAATCTTATTGTCTTCCAGCACGTAGTGCTGATTGAGCTTGTAGAATTCACGCGCAATGATTGCCTGGCGCATTATTTCTTCACGCCGACTCGTTCCCCGCCAGATGCCAGGCAGTCGCGTCGACAACTCCGCTAGGCGCTCGTAACCTTCATCGGTGAAAGTGATCTCGCGGTATTTCTCGTCGACCGTAAAATCTGTCTTGGCCTCGAAGATGGAGACTTGCGCATGGGCCGCCTCGGCCGCCTCTACTAGCCATTTATTTTCTTGGCGCGCAGAGATAATCAACGGCGTCACGGCTTCATCCACCATGACACTGTCAGCTTCATCAATGATGGCGGTGTCGATGCCGCGCAGAACCATCGCCTCATCTAAGCGTCGGTAAGGCTCCATGATCTCTCGCAGCAAACGCCGCTGCGGATGATACAAAGCACCTAACTTGATTCGATCTCGGAGAAAGTCAGCCAACAACTCTTTACTGGTGGTATACACGACATCTGCGCGATAAATAGACTGGCGCTGACGCTCTTCCATCTGGCCGATAACGGCACCGACGCTAACGCCACATGCCTCATAAAATTCGGAAAAGCCTGTCGCATCACGACCCGCGAGATATTCGTTAGTCGTGAGGATATGGCACGGCCGCCCTGTCCAACCCGCCAGCACACCAGCGAGCGTCGCTGTCAGGCTCTTGCCTTCACCCGTACGCATCTCAGCCAAATAGCCACTATTTAATGCCAAAGCGCACATGGCCTGCACAGGAAACGGCCGCATACCCAGAGTGCGATCAGCCATTTCCACCAGCAACGCTAACGCGGCATCAACCTGTTCGGGTAACAACGGTTTCTGGCGGCGAAACAGGGTTTGCATATCGGCAAGACGTGCCTTGAACTTACTCTCAGAAAGGTTGCGATGTTGCTTGGCCTGCACATGAACCGCAGCGCCACGGGCAAACATTAACTCACGCAGACTGTCACGCCGCTGATAAACACCCATCAAGTAGTCAACGCCGGCGTCTAACCCAGCACTGACTTTATCAGGCTTTATCACAGTGGTTTTACGGTAGTCCAGACTTGGTAAGGTCACAGCTGGTAACGTTCCTGCAACAGCTGCCGCAATTCGCGGTACAACTGCCAAAGCAATGGCTGAGGCTCGAGACTCAAGCGCAATCTGCCGGATTGACCGTGCAGAAGATTCATATCCGTTGCCGGCACATCAGCTTTGATCAAAAAGAACGGTTCCGCACTTCGCAGTCCCGAATCATCTTTGCTGCTAGTCATGACCTCACCACCTGCCAGCCAACTTAACGCCGCCGACGGTAGTTGCTCGGACTGATAGGGAACAATGCGTAGATTCGTCACCTCAAGGTTGTGGCCTGCCCGACCGGACAGTCGCACCTCGGCAAGATGAATCTCATCGATAAACAGATTCGCAGCCTCGTCCTGCTGCACCACCGCGATAAACTCGAATTCGTCTGGATTATACAGCAATCCCAGTTGGCTGCCGCGCGGTAGCCAAGAACCGATCTGGTCAGTCATCTCCGGCGCAACCCACAAGCCATCACTGGTTGCTACCACCAGCAGTGCCTGCTCACTGATGCGCAAGTCTTCCAATTGCTTCTCAATCACATTGCGTCGTTGACGCAACGGTGCCAAATCGCTGGGGCGCTCACTGCTAGCCCACTGTTCCGTGGCCCGAATCTGTGCCAGCTGCGCACTCAAGGTTCTTATACTGTTCTGAATATCCCAGTCGTACAGACGTATCAGCGCATCACCTCTTTTCACCAGCGTGCCACTATCTGCAAGCACTTCGGTCACCACACCACCGGCTTCACTGGCGACATAAGAAAAATCTTTTGATTCAATGATTCCTGGTGCACGAAAACGATTCGGTAATGGGATAACCGCCGTGAGGAGTATCACAGCCAAGATCAGACCCGTTGTGACGCCGATGGCCCGATTCCGGGTACGCTCCAGACGAGGGCTGGTGGCGAGATACTTAACGAGTTTATAAGGCGGCACTAACAACCAGGTCACTGCAAGAATAGCCACCATGATCAGTCCGAGCAGCAGATACTTGTCTGCAACAAACAGGATGATGCCGGCAAAGACAACGACTCTATAGGCACCGCTCAAGGCACCATAAGAGGTGAGCCAAATATGTTCTTTACGATTGTCCGCCACTTCGACGATCTGTTTAATACCGTACAGATGCTTCTCGAACAGGTAGGCCCAGTGTCGTCTGGCACGTGTGTAGAGGTTCGGTAAATCAGCAATGTCCGACAATATATAGTAGCCATCAAACTTCAGTAGTGGATTCGCGTTAAACACCACGGTTGAGATCGATGCCACAAACATCATGTTGTAGGCCACGCTGTGCACGACGCCAGTACCGGTCGCGGCCCACACGAACACAGCCAACGCAGCGATAAAGATTTCCGTGATCATGCCCGCTGCGCCCACAAAGGCGCGATGCCAGCGGCTGCGAAATGACCAACTCGAGGTTGCATCCATATAGGGCAAAGGCGTGAAGACAAGCAACATCACCCCCAGGGTATGTACCTCACCCCCATAGTGGCGGCACACCAGCGCATGGCCAATCTCGTGCAACGACTTAATAAACACCATACCCAAATACAGCAATAACAGATTATCCGGCGCCAATACGCCTTCAGCCTGCTCCAAAACCCGGTCACTGTTATCAATGGCAACCTTAATACCAAGACTCACCACACCAAACCACAGCGCAGCACCAACCCAGCTAAACATCCACTTGGTAAAAGGCAGCACGTGACGTAAGACCCGATCCGGGTCAAACAACGGAATACGAATAAACATGATGGCCATGAGCTTAGATTTCAGCTCACGTTCTTTGCGCTGTCGATAACGCTCAAAGAACTGCTCCGAGTCCGAGGGCGTGTCGTAGAACAGCAAGTTGGCGTAGTGCAGCTGGGTTAACAGTCGGATGGCTTCTTCCTGCCCCGGTGCCCCTTCTGGGTCGCGCTCCAGACTTTCTAGCCAGACTTCTTCTATCGTACGGTCGCTGCGCAGCCGAGCGATAAACTCGTAGGCAGCTGGACGCAGGCGAAAAAATTGATTATTAAAGGAATCATGCAGCACATACCAGTATTCACCACGAAATTTCTGCCGTTGACTATCAACAGTAGGCCGCAGAGCTGCTTTGACGCCAGCTACCCGGTGCCATGACTCGCTGAAAGTTGGTACAACCACGCTCATCGCGGAGATTCCGTCACACTACCACCACAACAACATGCGGAAGAAATCCATTGTGCGATGGGTCAGAATCCAGAGCACATTGCGATCACCCACATTTACCTTGGCGATACCACTCATGCCGGGCCGCCACCAAGGAGCAATCTCCGCCGCAAGCTCGCCTTTGAGCACAAAGACATTACCATCCGCCTTCGTCACCGCGGCTGGATCGATCTCGCTGATAAGCACATCGAAGGTATCTGCAGGTCGACTAACGAAGGTGATCTGGCCGATGGCTTGTAGAGAGACTTCATGAACATCGCGTTCAGGCAGGTCTATCTCAACATACATGCTGCTGATATCGGCAACCTTGAATAGGATGTCACCCTTACGAACGGGTGCACCGAGCATTTCTTTGAGATCACCTTCCACCACGATGCCGTCAAAAGGCGCAACCAGACGTGCATTGTCAATATGATAACGCTCTCGTGCCAGCTGTGATTCAGCTTGGGCCATCAGCGCTTGAGCAATACGCATGTCCGCGAGTTGATTTTGCGCCCGGGCCTTCTCCATCTCGCGGCTATAGCGCGAGATATCGGCCAGCGCCATCGCTTCTGACAAGACTAATTCGCGTGTATCAAGATTCAGCAACACATCACCTTTGGTGACACGATCGCCGATCTCGACGTTGACATCATTGACATAGCCATCAATCGGCGCAGGAATAAATACCACCTCATCGGTACGCAAGATAAAGGGTGCCTCGACGCGATACTCCAACGAGCCAAACAATAGAAATGCCAGCAGAAGTGCGCCCACGAAACCCATCGCCTTAGCGAAGGTATTGTCGACGCCAACGAGGCCAACCAACTTGTCCTTCATCCAACTTTTGAAACGCGCGCCGATCCAGCGATCATAACGTTTAAGTTGGTATAGGTGCCGACTGGATTGATCGACTAAGAGACGCACGCCGCGAATCTCATCGAGGCTGAAGGCGCTGTTTTGACGTTCAATAGTCACCACACCTATATTTTCTCGATCGAGCCGAATGGGCAGGCTAACCAGATTACCGGGGCCCTGCTCCAGGCCATAAGCATCGTGATCACGGCCTACATAAGTAGACTCATCCGGCGCTGGCCAGACGATTTCTTCGTCTTGGTCGAAGGCTTCTTCCATCGCCGCTTCAAGACGCTGAACAGCGTCCATTTTTTTCTCAAATTTTTCCATATGACTGATGGCAAGGACTCGCACATAGGCGCCTTCGAGCCAACCTAGACTCACCCGATCACAATCATGGCGACTGGCCAATTCATTGCAGAAGGTCATCGCCGCACTCATAAATCGATCGCACTCGTTGAGCACTGTCATCAGGTCGATGGCATCAGCAAACTGCACAACATCTGTACGTGCTTGTTTAAGCAGACGTGAGAATTGATAGAAGGTGGGAATATCTGCCAGTAGTCGGAGTTTCTCTACGAGTTCCTGAATATCTCCACCCGGCATCTGCTGATAGCCGAACACAAGGGATACTGGCGGTTGGTCTTCCCCCAGATCGAGATAGTAACCCAGCAGCAGCGCCATGTTGCCGGCCTCGTCAGACTCAACTACGATTTCTTCCACGAGACACTGCTCAGCGACTGCCAATGTCGGCTGCATCGGCGCAGCCTTAGGGTCCAATTTCATCACACCACGCGGCCAGACCGCCATGGGTCGCCAGCCTATTTCTTCATCTGGCTTGCTGAGAATAACGACCTGCTCACAGAGCGTATAGTTACCAAGCATATCCAGTAATTTCGGCCAGAAGGCGCCTGGAACACCGTCGAAGTAACGCAATTCACGAAACGCCTTAAGGTACTCCTGGGTATTACGTTGGGTTTCGATCAGGCTCATAACGTAGGAGTGCTCGCGCCGCCACTTAGCTGTTGGGGACCTATGATATCAGTGCGTTCTGTGGGATCGATAGACACATAACCAGGCATACCTTGGCGAACTTCGCCTGAATCATTTTCGAATTCAATCTTGACTCGCAACAAGCCACTGGCAGGATCTACAACAGGAGCCACAAACACAACGGTGCCAACACTATGCCAACGACTGAAGCCGGCCTGAATCTCAATAGGTAGTGTCGTGCCGTTCTCAAGGATTCTACCGGCTGGTTCCTCAACATTACAAATCAAAAAACCTTGAGATACATCAACCAGCTTAACCATGGGTTGATTCGCTTCGCTAATCTCACCCTCGTGGAGCATGATATCAACAATAGTACCTGCAAACGGTGCTCTCAGGGTGCGACGCGCCAGGTTGGCCAGTGACAAACGGTATTCAACTTCTTCGCGCTTTTCCATACTCAGCAGCCGTTCGTATTCCGCCGCTGACGTTTTGCTTTCCAGCTCTGTCTTCTTCAGATCTTCTCGGCTGACCGATCCAGTAGAATCGAACAGACTTTGAGTTGACGCCAGTATTTGCTTGATCATTTCACTCTGGCTTAGCGCCGAACTCAGCTGCGAACGATCATCCAAGACCAGTTTACGTCGCTCCACCTCTAGCACTTCTAGAACGTTATCTAGTTCGACCAGCACCGTACCGGCTTTCACAGACCGACCTTCGCGGTGTTTAATGTCGGTAATTCTGCCTGAGACGGCAAAGCTCAATACCGCTTCTTGGCGCGGTTCGGTAACGCAAGAATACTCTTCTGCAGCGACCGGCAGACAAAGCCCAGCTAGCAGCATGACGCTGCCACGTATGAATGCTGGCCGCAAGAATACGAGCCAGTGATTGACTAACGAAAAAATCAACTTAATCATTATTACTCCAGGCTGAACTGTTGTAGCAGCGTGCCATCAGCCAGGCTTACACCAACTAACGCTTTCTGTAGGTTTGCTTTGCTTTGCAGCGCAATTTCAAGGGTCTGGTTGATCCGTTCTTCCAGATCCAGCAAATCACGGCTATTGCTCTGTCCAGCCTCAAAACGCGCCAGCTCAACTTGTAGCAAGCGCTCATTGGTGCTCGAGACACTGACCAGTTCATCGACCTGCAATTTCGCGGTCAGCAGATTACTGAGCGCAGTATCGATACTGTTATGTAGGCTCATCTCTGCCGCTTGAACTTCCAGCAGAGCCTGATGTTTGCGGTATGTAGCGGCCGATAGTTCACTCTTGGCCTTACGATCACCGAGCAACATCATCTTGAATTCAAGTCCCACGTACATTGTTTCGTGTTCGCGAGTGTTCAAATCATCCCAAGAGCTTGATAGGTTCCTGTCTAAACCGTTGAGACCGTAACTGGCAACCAAATCCAGCTGCGGCAAGCGAGAATTACTGGCAAACTGAATTCTGACATCTTCCTTCTGGGCTCTCACCAAACTTGCTAAATACTCAGGGCGATGGTTAAACGCGGCGACTAGTGTAGCCTGACGATCCGGGTTTTCAACCAATAAGCTTAGGTTGGCATCACCATCAATTTTTAAGTTTTCTTGATCATCCAGACCAACAACAAAACCTTTCAGACGGTTTTTTGCCTGCACCATCGACTGCCTAGCCGCATACATCTGAACGCGCCGCTGGGCAACCGCCGACTCTGCGGTCAATACATCGATGTTTGAACTCCGGCCCAAACGATTACGCTCACGCTCGTCCTCGAGCACTGACTCGACAATCGCGACAGACCGGAGACGCAGCGCCAATGTTTCATCTGCCAGATATAAATCCCAGTACGCTAGCGCAGCATTGGATATGGATTCAAACAGTGCCAGTCGGTAGGTTTGGCGCGCAATTTCCTGTTCTTTTTCGGCCACGGTAATGGGCGCTTCAACCACCGATCTACCGCCCGCGCCTTTCAGCAATGGCTGGGTGAATGACAGTCCCACGTAGGACCGACTTTCTTCGCCACTAATAGGTGATGGTTGAATATTGTTATCCAAATCACGATTGGTAAACGATACCTTAACCTTACCACCTGTGGGCACCATGCCTTCGACACCGAGGCTGTAGTCTTTGTTCTGCTCAATAAATTCTGGTGAAAAGGCGCGTCGAAATTCTTCTTCAGTGGTGTTGGGCGTATTGCTGTCGGTGTACCTATACGTGGCAATAACTGCTGGCTCGTACATACTCTTCGCACTGTTGACTCCCGCGCGAGAAATCTCCCATTCCATACGCTGGTAATTGATACGGTTGTTGTTTTGCGCGACCAGAGCGACAAAATCACTCAATGACAACGACATACTCGTCAACGTCACAGTGTTTCGGGTTGAAGAAGGAATAGCAAAATCGAATGGGGACCTTGTTTCACCGGAACTCGCCACTGCATCATCGTCTGATGCGCTAAAGAATCCGGTCACTGTGCCTATCATGCGCCGAACCCGCCCGGGCTCTTCTACAACATCGACAACAGGAGGCGTGATGATATATCCTGCTGTCTGCTGTTCTCCATCCGCGGTTTCATCGGTTACGCTGTCATCCGATAGCGTGTCGTCAGTTATCGCAGCACCGGCCAACACGTCTGCCACTGATTCGCCTTCTGTTTCAGCGTTATCGACCAGCGCGGCTTGATCCGAATCTAAGATCTCACGTTCTGCAAAAGCTTCAGGTTCTGTACTTTCACCCGCGATTTCTTCAGTACCCGTTTCTTCAGCGACAAAAGGCTCGACATCCGCCACTTCGTCATCATTTGAACGACGCGAGATGCCGGTCACGGCACCCATGAAACGGCTGACACGACCGGGTTTGTCGGCAACGACCTCTGCTGTCGTGACGGCAGCATCTGCGACTGAACCTACAACATCTGTCGCTAGATCGTCTGACTGCTGTCCGGCGTCGATGCTCTCGCTCTCGTCGACCAAGGCGTCATCGATGACTTCAGCCACTGTTTCTTCGCTGAAAGTTTCTTCGCTGAAAGTCTCTTCGCTAAGGGTCTCTTCGCTGATGCTCTCTTCGCCGACAGTCTCGTCAGCAATCTCATCGACCATGCTTTCATCAGCGAGCATGCCGTCGGTTGCGACCGCAACAGTCAACGCTTCCACTGCTGTTTCAAGGTCTGTTTCAACATCTGTTTCAACATCTGTTTCAACATCTGTTTCAACATCTGTTTCAACATCTATAACAGCGCTATCGGCTAGCATGTCTTGATTCGACGTCACTTTTTCAAGTTCTACAGACACGTCCGCGACCGTACCCTCAACCACGACGTCTTCAGCTATGTCTCCAGCAATTTCGTCAACAATTTCGTCAACAACAGACTCTTCAGCAACAACCGTCTCCACATCGGCCGCGTCGTTATCACGTGAACGACCAAAGATACCGCTCATAAACCGTCGCACACGACCTGGTTTCTTAGCTACGGCGGCCGTTGTCGTGCTAGCGGTATCGACAACGGACTCTGCAGCATCTGTCGTCAGATCATTTGACGACTGTCCGACATCGCCACTCTGATCAGCCATGGCGACATCAATCTCATCAGCCACACTCTCTTCAGTCACACTCTCTTCAGTCACACTCTCTTCAGTCACAGTCTCTTCAGTCACAGTCGCTTTGCTGAGGGTCTCTACATTGACAGCTTCTACATTGACAGCTTCTTCAACAATCTCATCGATCATGCTTTCATCAACAATCTCATCAATCATGCTTTCATCAACAAGCGCGTCATCAGTCGCGGCCGCTACGGTCAACGCTTCCGCTGCTACATCAACATCATTCAGGCCATCAGTGGCGCCATCAATGAAGAGCTCTGCCTGACTAAACTCTTCAATTTCTGGGTTTGTAGTTACTTCAGCGAGGCTCTCTTGAGGAACGGAAGACTCAACAACGGGGGATTCAATACCCGCATCTACTTCAGCGACTTTATCGACAGCAAGTGCCACGTCGACCGCCTCGTCATTGCGCGAACGACCAAAGATGCCAGACATAAAACGTCGAACACTACCTGGCTTCTTAGCTACGGCCGCTGTCGTTGCGTCGGCAGCCCCGTCGACTGACTGCGCAACATCGGACGGCAAAGCGTCTAACGGCTGCTCAACATACACGTTCTCATCGAACATGCCTTCATCAGAGCCCGTGGCATCGTTCGTGCCAGCAACAGCTGGCGAAATATACGCGTCATAGTTTACGCTGGAAGCTTCCCGTTCAGCCCCAAAGAAAAACACCATCGGTATCGCTGGCGCTGCGCTTGCGAGCGCTACGGTGTTCTCTGTCTCGGCATTGAGGTCCGCTGCTAACGCCCCAATCGCTATAGCTAGAACGCTTTTCGCCATGCCTTTACTAACTGATTTCATACCAACAACTTCCGATTGCCACACCTGCTTAAACAATGACATTAGCAGGCTCATCCACATTTATCCTGTAACAGCGCCTATAAAAGCTCTACAACGTACAACAAGTTATTTCTCTCCTCGAAAGTAACGCAGCCTACAAGTATATTCTTCTCGAGACTAATCAGCCTGTCTATGATCATAACGAGATTAAAATAAATTTGCTCAAGTATTTAAGGTTACTGGCAAGAAAAACAGAGAGCCGCACACAGCCATCTAATTACTCGACGCCAATTCTTCTTCGCTGACGAAGAACAGCTTGTTGAGGTAGACCCCTTCACCATTCGCGGTAAGGATCAACATACTGGGCCGCAACTCCTCGGTAGGAGCGCTAGGATCTACCACCTCCCCTTCAGCGGGAGCGCTAACAGGCACGAGCTCTTCGTTAATGACCACAAAACCCCGGTAGGGTTCAGCGTCAGAACTATTGCCACCACCTAGGCCACCTTCACCAATACTCAACGTCATCTCATAGGCGTTTCGTCCATCTGTCGCCTCAGTAATGCGGCCGTCAATCTGGGTCAGAGTCGACAAGATAATCCCTTCAATGTCCGCACTGCGGAGCGGGTTGGGGGGCGGGAGTGACTGAACATTTGCCGGCACCAGCGACAACTCATCCAAATCGTTGGCCGCACGCGCGTCAGTAACGTCAGCGGATGTAATCGATGCGCTAACCCCGAAGTCGCCGAAATTAGCGACAGTCACGTCGACAGTCAGTGTCGACATTGTCCCTGCCGAGAGCGTCGGCTGCCAGAATCCAGTCGCCGACTCAAAATTCGCCTCGTCGTTACTGCTGACGAACACCAGCCCATCAGGAAGCATCAACAGCACCTGCGCTCTGACGCTGTCAGGGGTGTTGCTAGCGCTAGTATTGGCAAGTTGCACGGTCAATGTCAGCGTATCGCCGGTTAGCGGCGTCTGGTTGCTGGTCTCGAGCGATAATTCAAGGTCAGCTTCGCGTTCACCCAGTCGTATCGTAACAACCGCGGTATCTGACGAGGTTGCACCGTCCTCAATAGTGTAGTTAAACGTATCCGTCGCCAACACACCTATGGGCGGCAGGTAGGTTAGTTGATCATCTGTGGCGTCGTCGGGCGTCCCCATATCATCATTGGTAACAACACCACCAAGGGACGTCACGGCATCGAATTCAGTGATCGTAATCGTGTCGTTTTCCACATCCCGGTCATTCGCCAGCACCGGCAGAGAAATTGCAGTGCCGGGGGCTACCGCATAGAAATCATCACCGGCAACGGGCCCCGGATTGTTGCTGATACTGAAGAATATCAGATTTTCTTCATCCTGATTGACCCAGGACCCCAGTACCGCTTCCAGTGGTGCCTCCCGAAAATAAAGGGTTGTAGCCTCCATTCGGACATTACGCTCGACGCCGGTATCGGTCTCAAACCAAATCAGATCCAGATTACGATCGGTTCTGTAATCGCCCCGTAACTCGATATTACCTATGGATTGCACCGACTGCCCCAGATCATAGCCGCGACCACTGCCCGTAAGGGCGACACTCACGACGTTATAGCTACCTTGGCTGGCAAACTCCCCCGCCAACAAAAAATATTCGCTCTCGTGCAGAACCAATAGTACCTCAGTACCCGCCAGACTACCAAAGAAGATACCGTTGTCGGCAAAGCCGCGGTCAGAAATAGGCACATCTTCAGCAACGATAGGCGCTGTAACGCCTCCACCACCACAGGCTGATAGTCCCACCAACAAAACAACAGACAAGATTATGTAATTGAGTAATTTCGGAGGAGTGACCAGCCTGCGCGACAGCGTATCCGCCACACAATTTTGATCACACCGTAAAATCGCGCTTAAAGACACGTTGATATACCCACATATATAAAGTGCGCATAGTAACCGCCACTAGCCGTTCGGGCCAAACCTATTCGCAGTCAGCGGCAATATCGGCGACGGTAACTTTAGCAACACACAGCTTCCTGACGCCCAGTCGCGCTTTAATGCAGCGAATACACTTAACTTATAAAGAACATCAGTTATCAAATATTAAACGGGAGTTATGAGATTATTTACCTAGCAGCCTGCCGGGTTTAGACCCAGGCAGGCTGGATTCAAAAGGATCCCTCTGCGACAGGACGGTCAGCGCGCCTCTTCGAATCGGTGATTACGCTGGGGCAGCCTAATAAAATACCATCATGCCTTCACTCATGCCTGTAATAGGCATTAATGCGGTAAATGACCGCTTAGCGTGCCATTCTCAGTACATTCATACGCTTCATATTCCACGCCAATGTCGCTAGCGTCCATTCGCCTGCAAC
>Ga0307492_10000510_pt1 | contig 16342 bp, 16 predicted proteins | sample SI3LmetaG_FD_202365 | JGI IMG/M metagenome (GOLD analysis project Ga0307492, IMG submission 202365) | Sea-ice brine microbial communities from Beaufort Sea near Barrow, Alaska, United States - SI3L | ecosystem: Environmental > Aquatic > Marine > Coastal | place: USA: Alaska | collected 2017-05-06 | reverse complement strand
AGCAGCGTAAACATGTGTTGCAGAATATCGAGAACCTGGTGGTCAAGCCCGCTAACGAATCGGGTGGTTATGGCATGTACATTGGCCCCAGAGAAACAAAGAAGCGTACAGCAGAAATGAAACGCCTAATCAAATCCAACCCGCGCAACTACATCGCCCAACCGATCATTGATTTGTCCACGGTACCGACACTGTGTGACAGCACGATAGAAGCACGCCACGTGGATCTGCGACCCTTTGTTCTGCAAGGCAACAAGTCCTATGTCAGTGCTGGAGGCTTAACGCGAGTCGCTCTGGTGAAAGGCTCTTTGATCGTTAACTCGTCCCAAGGTGGTGGTAGTAAAGACACCTGGATTATCGCCGACCGACAAGACGCCTGAGGGAATAGATTATGTTATCGCGAGTTGCAGAACGGATGTACTGGTTTGGACGCTACGTCGAACGCGTCGAGAATACCGCCCAACTGATTAGCGTCAACACCAATCTGGTGATGGACCTTCCCCGCGTGCCACACATCTGGGCAAGCACCTTGGACATCACCGGCAACAGCGAAGGGTTTCAACGCCGCTTCACCCGGGTAGATGAACGTAATGTGGTCAAATTCCTGCTTGAGGACGATACCTGCTCGATCCGCGCATTCGTCCGCAGTGCCCGAGAAAATGCCCGCACCACTCGCGAAATTATGCCGTCAGAGGCCTGGGTGCTGGTCAATGAGTTACATTTGTTTTTGCAAAAAGACCTTAAAAAAGGTCTTAATCGAGAAGGCCGACATCGATTTCTGGCAGAAATCATCGGTCATTGCCATGAACTCACAGGCTTGATGGCCGGATCCATGAGCACCGATGTCGCTTACAATTTTATCAAGATTGGCCGTAACCTAGAGCGCGCGGACATGTCCTCGCGTATCGTTGATGTCGGCACGCTTAACCTCATCACGGATCAGGCTAAGGGCACCCAAATGGAGTACGACAGTATCTTGTGGATGAACGTATTGCGCTCATTAACGGGCTATCAGATGTATCGTCAGCATGTTAAGGACCGAGTCAACGGTGAGGATGTGGTGGACTTTTTGCTCAAGAATCGCAAATTTCCCAGAGCAGTGGCTCATTGCTTAGCGGAAGTGCAACATTGTTGTTCTGAGCTGCCTCTCAATGACCTGCCCCTACGCAGTATCTCGCAAGCCCTACGCAGTATCGAGAGCAATGACGTCATCAAGCTGTTGAATGACTCCAAGCTGCATGAGTTTATCGACGAAGTGCAACTAGACTTTGCCGCGATTCACGAGCAAGTCGCTAACACCTGGTTCGGTTATGTGGTTGAGCCATCACAACCCCAAAGCACTGCTGCCAGCTCCTAGGCAAGACGCTCTGGCGACTCTACAGCGGCTATTTCCGAGGCTATTCTCGACGGTCGGGCCAGCGTAGGTCCAGCGTTAGGGGCTGGTCTGGATGCGCTTCATCGGGTGGAATACTGATCCGACCCTGAGTCTTGCCAATACTCCAGAAGCGCGCGTGACGGCGGGCTTCAGCCTCGGCCGCATTGACCGGGAAGCTATCGTAGTTACGCCCACCAGGGTGCGAGACATAATACGTACAGCCACCTAACGAACGATGGTTATCCACATCGATAACGTCAAACACCAGAGGATTGTGGGGATTTATACTCGGGTGCAGGCTTGATGATTGCTCCCAGGCTTTGTAGCGTACTGCTGCCACCTGACGCCCCTTGGTACCCGTCGCGCGCAGAGGCACCTTGCGGCCGTTACAAGTGACTATATAGCGGCCCACTGCGGCATTATCGAGCGTGATCTGTATCCGCTCCAGGGTGGAATCCACAAATCGCGAGGTTCCCTGGGTTGAAGACTCCTCACCCAATACATGCCAAGGCTCAAGCGCGGCATAAAGCTGGAGATCGATACCAGCGACGTTGATGCCACCAATGCGCGGAAAGCGGAACTCAATGAAGGGGTCAAACCAAGCCTCGTCAAAGTCATAGCCCGAGCGCCGCAGATCATCAATCACCTGTTGAAAATCATCTGTTATAAAGTGCCGCAGCATGAACTTATCATGCAACTCTGTACCCCAGCGGATCAACGGACGATCATGAGGCTTGCGCCAGAACATGGCGATAAGGCCGCGAATCAGCAGCATCTGTACCAAGCCCATACGTTCGTGTGGAGGCATCTCGAAGGCGCGAAACTCCACCAGACCGCGACGACCGCCCGCTGAATCTGGCGAGTACAGCTTGTCGATGCAGAACTCTGCACGGTGGGTGTTACCCGTCAAGTCCACGAGAAAATTACGCAGCAAGCGATCTACCAGCCAAGGCTGCTCTACGTCGCCGTCAGGAATACGCGCCAGCGCCAATTCCAACTCATACAAATTATCGTCACGAGCCTCGTCGACACGAGGCGACTGGCTCGTTGGGCCAATAAACAGCCCAGAGAACAGGTAAGACAAACTCGGGTGGTTCTGCCAATAGATGATCAGACTCTTGAGCATGTCGGGTCTGCGCAAAAACGGGCTGTCGATGGGAGATGCGCCACCGAGGGTGATATGGTTGCCACCACCGGTGCCCGAGTGACGACCATCAAGCATAAACTTCTCGGTGCCAAGCCGGCACTCTCTCGCCTGGGCATACAGATTCACGGCAATTTCCGTGAGCTCATCCCAGTTGTTAGCAGGCTGTACATTGACCTCGATAACACCGGGATCTGGCGTCACCTGCAGCATCTGCAAACGACTGTCTGCAGGAGGTGTGTAGCCTTCAATGATAACGGGCATGCCGACTTGCTCGGCGGTCGTCTCAATCTTTTCCAGTAACTGGGTATAGACTTCCAGCTGGGTCTGGGGTGGCATAAAGATATAGACATGGCCGCACCTGACCTGCACGCACAAGGCGGTATGGACAATCTCTACCATCTCTTTGCTTTCCAGCGTTTCGACATCACCACTGACCGGCGCATAGGGATCAGCTTCCGCGTCAAATTCCAGCGGGTTCGGCGCCTCCCACGGCAAGGAGTTCAACGGCAAGCGCAGGCCCATAGGCGAGTCACCGGCTACCAACAACATATGCTTGGTGCGAAAAGGCCAATGACTTGAAGCCCAATGCCCCTGCTCGTCGTTGATAGCGTGCCATTTAAGGGGTAAGGCGTAGCCCACAGCCGTCGTTAACTTGCCATCAAACAGCGACCTAAAACGCTGCCGCTCAAGCGGGTCATTAAGCTTGTTGTTGTCTGGATCAAGGTTCTCAGGCAGCTGGCCTTCTTTCCACAGGTAATAACCCACATCCTCAAAGCCTGGCACGACGAGCTTAGGGTTAATGCCCAACTGTTGCGCCAACGCTTCAGCAAAGGTCTTGCCCTGCTCAACGGTCTGCTTACCCTCACTGCTCTCGCCGGCTAACCACTGATCGTTCTGCCATAGCGGCTGACCATCCTTACGCCAGATAAGTGACAAAGCCCAGCGTGGCAAGGGTTCACCGGGATACCACTTACCCTGGCCAATATGCATCAGCCCACCACTGGCATAATGCTTTTTCAAGCGCCAAAACAACTCATCTGCCAGCTTGCGTTTATCATCCCCAAGGGCGGCAGTATTCCACTGCGCACCGTCCATATTGTCGATGGAGACAAACGTAGGTTCGCCGCCCATCGTCAGACGCACATCATCGTCTAGCAACTGCTTGTCTATCTTTTTAGCCAGACGCTCGACCTTGCTCCACTGCTGATTATTGTAGGGCTTGGTGACACGCGGGTCTTCATAGATGCGGGTGACACTGTTCTCGAAGTGAAACGTCACCTCAGCGGCTTCGATAGCGCCTGTGACTGGTGCTGCAGAGATGGGATCAGGCGTACATGCCAGAGGGATATGTCCCTCGCCAGCAAACAGGCCAGATGTCACGTCGAGACCGATCCAGCCCGCGCCGGGCAGGTACACTTCTGCCCAGGCGTGCAGGTCAGTGAAATCTTCCTCGGGTCCGGAGGGCCCATCCAGCGATTTTTGATCCGCTGTCAGTTGCACCAAATAGCCAGATACAAAGCGCGCTGCCAGACCCAAATGTCGCAACACCTGCACCATCAACCAAGCGCTGTCGCGACATGAACCGGCATGGCCCTGCAAGGTTTCTTCGCAGCTCTGTACGCCTGGTTCCATACGAATCAGGTAATTGACGTCGAGCATCAAACGTTGGTTGAGCGCCACCAAAAAATTGACGGTTGGGGTTGGGGTTCGGTCGACCTTCGCCAGCCATTCGGTCAGCAGCGGACCGCTTTCCTTGATTTCCAGATACGGATCGAGATCACGACGCAGCTGCGCCTCGTACGCAAACGGAATCTTCTCTGCCTCTTCCTCAAGAAAGAAGTCAAAGGGATTGATGACCGTCATATCGACAATCAGCTCGACATGAATTAACAACTCACGGGTTTTTTCCGGGAATACATAGCGGGCCAGGTAATTGCCAAACGGGTCTTGCTGCCAGTTAAGGAAATGATCTTCTGGCGACACTTTGAGAGAGTACGACTGGATTTCGCTCCGGGCATGGGGCGACGGTCGCAGACGGATCACATGTGGATGCAGAGTGATCGGTCTATCAAAGCGATATTCAGTAATATGGTTAATGGCGACGCGAATCGTCATGACGACAGACTCCTCATAACGAATAGTCAATAGGCTGGGAATTAGGCAGTAGTGAGAATACCACAGAATCTAATAACGAAGATTAGCTACGCCGATTCTGAACATCATCCCAGTTGGCGCTCCACGCGATCGGTGGCATACCGGCAAACGCTTCCTTGAGCTTTGCGTCCCAGGCACGACTCACCTCACGCAGGTACTCGCTGCTTTCGTCAAATCGATAGTAACGGTCACACATCAGACTATCTTTCTGGTAGATCAACACCTCGATAGGCGGAGCCACGGTCAGATTACTGCGAATAGTCGAATCCATGGACACAAGGCCACTGAGGGTCGCCGTTTCCAGCGTTGAGTCAAGGGTTAGGATACGGTCAAGAATAGGCTTGCCGTATTTACTCTCACCGATCTGCAAAAATGGCGTGTCGGCCGAGGTCGTAATATGATTGCCCTGCGGGTATACCAGATAGGCATTTGAGTTCTGCCCGGTGATCTGACCACCGATGATGAACGAGGCTTCGAAGTTGGCATTGCCTGCCGTATGTTTGGCCTGCTGAGCGACACTCACCTCTCCCAGGTAGTCAGCAGCATCGGTCAGGTGCGGCAAGTTCAACAGATGCTGGCTCGCCCCCATCTTGATATCTTTCTTTAGCTGACTAATAACACCCTGGGTCGTGGCGAGGTTACCTGCCGACAGGATCACGATCTGGCGCTCGCCGTCGACGCCAAAAATGTTCATCTTTGAATAACTGCTGACGTTATCAACGCCGGCATTCGTACGCGAGTCAGTGATGAAACATATCCCGGCATCAACCGAAATGGCAACACAATAAGTCATTGATATTTCCAGGGTTGTTGAACCCGTTGTGAGGATCTCAGACCCAGATGGTTGTCACCTGCATCGATCCTGACGGTCTGCTACGCGCAATCAAACCGGAACACTAATGATAACATCATCCGTGATTCTTGCCTTACATTGTGTACAAAAAAGAGGCGCCGCTTACATGGTTGCCGTGGCGTTGGCTGAACCGATCGAACCCACCAAATAGGTCTCGATTTTATCCTTGGCTGTATTCTCCGGGTCGCTGAACTGTATGCCAACACCCGGTGTGTGCGGACTTTTCACGCCTTTCTTGGCGATCCAGACAACCTTGCCCGCAACGGGGATCTTCTCAGACTCGTCCATCAGGCTAAGCAAAATAAAAACATCATCGCCAATTTCGTATTCCGTCCGATTGACGATAAACAAACCGCCATTTTTGATGAATGGCATATAATAATTGTGCAGTACTACCTTGTCCTTGATCGTCAATGCGATCATAGTTTTCTTGGCACCACCACCGCGCGCGAGCCTACCCATTTCTAACGCCTACCGTTGAAAGTCTTGAAATATTGCCTGACTGCCTGCCAATCTACAAGCTGGAAACAGACCAATCACAAAATAAGCTCTAATCGGCGCTGACTGATATCGATCAGCAGCACCTCTAACAGCAAGTTGGCATCAGGATTTGATGTACTGGCCAAATGTCGTGCCTCCTGAAGCAGTCGGCCTTGAATAGCGAATAAGAAATCGGCACCTGAGATGTCGCCCAACAATTTGATATGCGCCTTCATATCTCGATTCTTAATCACTTTTTCATCTTTTGAAAAACACCAACGCAAGGCGTCTGCAAGCATTCCTAAGCTGATCTGGATGGTTTCCAAGGGCTTATGCTCCTTATCGGCGTTAAGTCGCTGGTAAGCATCTGCTGGTAATATACGACCGCTGACCAGCGCCGCCATAGTCACCATAACGATTTCACGCCGATGCAAATACTTCTCGTTGTAGTCCCGCACCACCGTCAAGGGTCCACCCCCGGCAATACTCAGCAACAAACTAAGGTCAGGCCTCCCGGGTAACTGGCCCTCAAGCCACCCGAGGGCTTGCTCTGCAGCGGGTATCGGGAACTCAACCCGCTGGCATCGACTGCGAATCGTCGGTAGTAGCTTCAACGGCTGGTCGGTGACCAACATAAACAACGTCTTCCCAGGCGGCTCTTCCAGACACTTCAGCAAGGCATTCGCCGTGGTAATGTTCATGGTCTCGGCCGGCTGAATGATGGCCACTTTATAACCATTTCGCTGGGCCGTCTGCAATGACCAGTTGATCAATGAGCGTACCTGCTCTACCTTGATCTGCTTCGAGTCTTCCGGCTGCACCACGCGATAGTCGGGGTGCGTACCTGCTTGAAATAGACCACAACCGGTACATTTTCCGCACGGCACATCCGCCTCAGGCGTATCGCACAACAAGCGCCGGGCAATGGCACCAGCAAAAGATCGCTTGCCAAGATTAGCCTGGCCCACCAGCAACAGCGCATGGGGCAACTTGTCTTGGGCATGCTGACGAAATACTTGTTCCCGTGGCTTGTCCTGCCAGGGATAGAACTCAGCGCTGCTTATCATCTGATCAACCATTACGGGGCCGAACTCCGTTGCTCGGCTAGACGGATGATAACCTGTCGAATTTGTGCCTGAACATCAATCAAGGGCTGGCCGGCATCTATTAGCTGATAGGGCGCCCCCTGCTCGGCTCGATCTAAAAACACTTGCCTGACCCGATTAAAAAACGCTTCGCTTTCACGCTCAAATCGGTCCAGTGCGGCCCGTGCTCGTGCACGCGACATACCCGCCGCCGTCTCCAAATCCAACACCAGGATCAGGTCAGGTCGAAAGTCACCCAAAGACAATTGCTCGAGCGTCTCAATGGCCTGCATATCAAGCCCACGACCGCCTCCCTGATAGGCATAAGTAGAGTCAGTGAATCGATCACAGATCACCCATTGGCCTTTCGCTAACGCAGGACGTATGAGCTCTTCAACATGTTGGCGCCTGGCAGCGAACATCAACAGCAATTCGGTCAAGGGATCCATGACTTGCTCGTCCTTGTCCAGCAACAGTGTGCGCACGCGCTCAGCCAGTGGCGTACCACCGGGCTCGCGGGTCGTGATGTGATCGATCTCAAGACTGTCGAGCAACGACGTAATGAACGTTACATTGGTCGACTTACCAACGCCCTCAGCACCCTCAATGGTAATAAACAAACCGCTCACTCATTCCCCTCTGGCGCTGGTGCTTTGGCTGGAATACTGGCTGGCGCACTGGCTGGAGTGCTACGATAGCCCTCGCGCCCTGCACGGCTCTGAAAGCGAGCCACAGCGGCATTATGCGCTGCCAGGTTGGTGGAGAAATAGCTCTTGCCGTCACCTTGGGCGACAAAATACAGGAATGCCGTCGACTCTGGATTCAAGGCCGCCTCAATCGACGCTAACCCTGGATTACAAATCGGTGTTGGCGGCAGCCCCTTGTTGCGGTACGTATTGTACGGTGTCACCTGGCGCAGATGCGCTCGGGTCAAGTCACCGTCAAAGGCCGTCAGACCGTAAATGACAGTAGGATCGGTCTGCAGCCGCATGCCTTGCCTCAGTCGATTAATGAAAACACTCGAGATCTTACCCCGTTCAGGGCCGAATCCCGTCTCTTTCTCTATGATCGATGCCAAAATCAACGCGTCCTCGGCAGACTTCAGTGTATCGTCTGCCCGGTTTTGCCAGGCCCGATGCAATGCCTGCGTCATGCGCCGATGAGCCCGCCGCAAGATCGAAATATCGGCTTCACCCTTTGAATATTGATACGTGTCAGGAAAGAACTGACCCTCGACATGCTGACCCGCAACCCCCAATAGTGCCATAATGTCGGCATCACTACGCGCTTGTATCGACGCTCGAATTCGCGTTTGTGCGGCAAGGTGCGCACGCCAGTCGTTGAAGCGCCAGCCCTCGGGAAAGGTGACTTGGTGCTGAATGACTCGGCCCTGTCGAAAATGCTGCAACACCTGGCGTCCAGTGAGACGCTCTTCGAGCAGAAACTCACCGGCTTTGAGACTACCCTGCCCACGTGTCACAAGGCCATAGACCCGAAATAACAGGGCTGGCATCCTGACAATATCCCGCTCTACTAGGTCCGAGGTAACGCGATTGAGGCTTGCGCCCGGCTTAACCTCATAGACAAGCTCCCTGTCCGAGAGATTAATTGGCTGACGCACCTGATATGCCACGTAAGCGACAATCAGTAATGTCAGGCTAATACCCGCACTGATCGCTATGGCTATTCGGCGCATGTCTATCCTGTGATCCCTGTCGCCTGACGAAGCTGTGCCTGGCAAGCCCTCGTCGTCTCGCCAATCTGAAACGGGGTAATGCCCTCAACAGCATCGCGATGAGCGCCACGAATGCTCGTCACTGGATAGATGCCAAACACACTATTGCCCACAAAGATCTCCTGCGCAGTCAACACCTGCGCATAATCAATATCTCGAACCTGCACACTCATGACCTCACAGAGCCACTCACGCAGCACACCATCAATACCCGCCTGACTCAACGCCGGCGTACAGAGCTGCCCCGCTATCACAAAAAACACATTACTGCGCGTGCCCTCTATCACCAACCCCGCGGTATCCTGCATGAGGCCTTCGCGACAATCAACAGACAACTCGGCAGACGCCAGCACTTGCTCAAGGCGATTCAGATGCTTGAGGCCAGCCAATAACGGCTGCCGGGCGAGACGCGTCTGACAAGACAACAACCGAACCCCCAACTGCGCTGGGCTTGGGTCAGCAACATAAGTATTGAGTAGCAAGATACGTTCAACACCTTGGGTAACATCAGGCCGATAACCGCGCCCAGCAGCTCCCCGAGTAATGATAATCTTCAGCACCTGGTCGACGATCGCTTGTTCAGGAGCACCCTGGCACAGGGTCATAATTTCTGAACGCAACAGGGTTTCGTCAAGATTCAATTTGAGGCGTTCACATCCCCGGCGCAAGCGCGCCAGATGCCAGTCTAACCAGACGGGACTTTGATCGATGACGCGAATTGTCTCAAACAGCCCATCACCATAGGCCAGACCGCGATTGCCTATATGTATCGTGTCAGCGGTTTGGCCGTTGATCAAGGACTGAACCACGTCTCAGGCTATCCCAGCTTTTTGAATATCAGCGTACCATTGGTGCCGCCAAAGCCAAACGAATTGGACAAGGCCACATCGATATTCATTTCACGGGCGGTGTGCGGAACATAATCGAGATCACAGTCCTCATCAGGGTTGTCTATATTAATGGTCGGTGGAGCCACCTGACGTTCGATCGCCAACGCCGAGATCACCGCCTCAACGGCCCCAGAGGCACCTAACAGGTGTCCAATCATCGACTTGGTCGAGCTGACAGCCACCTTGGTTTGGTGATCACCAGTGACGGTCTTAACCGCTTTAGTTTCAGCCACATCGCCCAGTGGCGTTGACGTGCCATGAGCGTTGATATAATCGATGTCTGAGCCATTGAGGCCCGCATCACGCAATGCATTCTGCATCGACATGGCGGCCCCAGACCCATTCTCTGAGGGAGAGGTCATATGGCTGGCATCAGCACTCATGCCAAAGCCTGCGAGTTCGCAATAAATTTTGGCACCACGGGCCTTAGCATGTTCGTATTCTTCCAGCACCAGTACGCCGGCACCATCACTCAATACAAACCCGTCTCGGTCCTTGTCCCATGGGCGACTGGCCCGGGCAGGGTCGTCATTTCTGGTCGACAGTGCTCTCATGGCCGCAAAACCAGCTATGGTCGTCGGCGAAGTGGACTTTTCAGCGCCGCCCGCCAGCATTGCATCGGCGTCTCCCGCAGCGATCATGCGAGCCGCGAAGCCGATGTTGTGGGTACCCGTGGTGCAGGCGGTCGTAATAGCAATATTGGGACCTTGCATGCCATACATAATCGACAGATGCCCGGCCACCATATTAATGATGCAGGACGGCACAAAGAATGGCGTGACTTTTGTAGGACCACGATTAACAACAATGTCATGACAGGTTTCAATAGTGACGATGCCACCGATACCAGAGCCCACTGCCACACCGATACGATGACGATTCTCATCGGTCACTTCCAGGCCAGAGTCTTTCACCGCCTGCATACCCGCCACCATACCGAACTGGATAAAACCGTCCATGCGCCGGGCGTCTTTAACTGACAGGTACTCGGACATATCAAATTCTGGCACCGCGCCACCGAACCTGACGGGAAAGCCTTCAGTATCAAAGGTTTGTATAGGTCTGATACCGCTATCCCCAGCCATCAACCCCGACCAAGTACTTTCCATGGAGGCACCCAACGGCGTGATCATGCCCATACCAGTGATTACGACTCTACGATTATTCACGCTTCTCTCCTCGCCTTCTGCCAGTGACACCACACCGAAAAATGATCGTGCACATCGAAGTCACGTGCGGCTCACGAAACATCCATGAATAGTCACTTTACTGGAAAATCATATCGGCTATAAACGAAAAAGCCGCACTCACGTAAGTAAATGCGGCTTTTTAGTCAGAATCGACAGACTAGGCGTGCGATTCGATGTAATCGACCGCTTCTTTCACCGTAGTGATTTTTTCCGCTTCATCATCAGGAATTTCAGTCTCAAATTCTTCCTCAAGCGCCATGACGAGTTCAACGGTGTCAAGAGAGTCGGCGCCAAGATCTTCGACGAATGAAGCTTCCAGGGTGACTTCTTCTTCTTTTACTCCCAACTGTTCGCAAACCAGTTTGCTCACTCGTTCTTCTATAGTGCTCATGTCTATTAATTCCTCTTACACGTTGCAGTCAAAGCTGCGCTAGTTTAATGAAATGCGGGCTAACCTATCAAGCCTTTTGTTTGCCTGGCCATCGGTTAACTAATTTCAAACAAAAATACACAATTCCTCTTGGCTAGATTCAACCAGGCTGACTTGTGGTTTTCTTTTCCGGTTTTCTATTGCTCTTTACAGATCCCTGTCAACTGCACGAAGGGGCGGTTAAACCAAGGGCCAGCTAACATCCTGGTCAGACTGACAGCGATCTTAATTCATGTACATGCCGCCATTGATATGAATGGTCTCGCCGGTAATATAGCCCGCGCCTTCGCCGGCCAAAAAAGTCACCAGCGCGGCAACCTCACTGGACTCACCCAGTCGCGCTAAAGGCACACGGGTCAATAGTGCTTGGCGCTGCTCCTGGGGTAACTCAGCGGTCATGTCTGTATTGATAAACCCTGGCGCCACGGCGTTAACCGTAATGCCACGAGAACCGAGCTCACCCGCCAGAGCGCGACAATAGCCCTCAACGCCAGCTTTAGCCGCCGCATAATTGCTTTGTCCCGCATTACCCATACTGGCGACCACAGACGTAATATTAATCATCCGACCCCAGCGAGCCTTGGTCATACCGCGCATACACGCCTTGCTTACGCGGTAAATAGAACTCAGATTAGTGTTGATAACGTCGTCCCATTCCTCACCTTTCATACGTAACGCAATATTATCTCGCGTAATACCGGCATTGTTGACGAGAATGAGAGGCGCATCATGGGCACTCTTTATAGTCTCAAAAAATGCCGCGACCGAATCATCGCGGCTCACGTCGAGCACGTAGCCTGCGCCCTGGCTTCCCAAGGTCACTGAAATTTTTTCTGCACCGGCGGCACTGGTTGCTGTACCAACAACAAAAGCGCCGGCAGCTGCTAAGTGCTCAGCAATGGCGGCACCAATACCGCGACTTGCGCCAGTCACAAGCGCTACTTTTCCTTCCAGATTCATTAGCTCAACTCCTGGCATGCCGAGTCGAGGCTGGCAGCTGAATTAATCGAGTGAGACGTCAGGGACTTGTCGATACGACGATTGAGACCGGACAACACCTTACCCGGACCACATTCTACCACGACCGTGACGCCATCGGCTGCCATGCGTTGCACAGACTCAGTCCATCGCACGGCGCTGTACATTTGTTTAACCAGATTTTCTCGAATTAATGTGGGGTCGCTGCAATACTGCGCGTCAACGTTTTGAATAATATCGATGCTAGGCACCTGGAAATTGATACCCGCTAGCGCCTCGGCCATTTTGTCTGCCGCCGGCTGCATCAACGCGCTATGGAATGGTGCGCTCACCGACAATGCCATGGCACGCTTGGCACCCGCTGCCTGACAGGCGTCGATAGCCTCTGCCAGCGCGTCATTAGTACCGGCAATCACAACCTGCCCTGGCGAATTATAGTTAGCCGCCTGAACGACACCGTCGCCGGTTATCGCTGTGGTAATAGCGCGACAGATACTACTGACTTTTTCATCGTCCAGCCCCAGCACGGCAGCCATACCACCAACGCCGACGGGCACTGCAGACTGCATGAACTGCCCTCGTTGCTGGACGAGCCGTACAGCATCACCAAACTCGACGACCCCCGCCGCAACTAGCGCAGAGTATTCCCCTAGACTGTGACCTGCGACGAGATCAACACTGACGAGACCTCGTTGCTGCGCAACGCGCCACAATGCCACACTCGCCGCTAACAGCGCGGGCTGGGTAAATTCAGTTCGATTAAGTTGTTCCGCAGGGCCTTGCTGGATCAGTTCCCATAAATCGTAGCCAAGAACGGCCGACGCCTCAGCGAAGGTCTCTGATACCAAGCTCTGCGTACCGGACATATCCTGTAGCATGCCTACTTCTTGAGACCCCTGTCCTGGGAACACAAACGCCAACTTGGCCATGGGTTACTTCCTTTTACGTGACCACACTATACACGACACAAATCAGGCGCGTCACACGGCATTAGGGGCCGAATTCGAGCCGGTCCTTTTCGTGTCAATCGCCTGACTCTGGGATATTGCAAAGCTTATCAATCAAAGCGTTCCGGTCGCTCTCCGCAGGGAGAGTGACCAGTGATCGCGACAGCACTAATTTTCCTGCCGCGACTCAAAAGATCTAGTCTTCTGCGCCGTGAATGACTTTCTTACCACGGTAGAAACCGTCAGTGCTCACGTGGTGGCGACGATGAGTTTCACCGGTGGTGGTGTCTTCAGACAACGTTGGTCCCGTGAGTGCGTCATGTGAACGACGCTGACCACGCCTAGAACGAGTCACCTTGCTTTTTTGAACTGCCATTTCGAGATCCTTGATATAGTCATTGTTTCGTGGCTTCTCAGCCTTTTAAGCACTTAAGCTATCTAACCCACACATGTTATGCAGCGGTCATACGACTTAAGCTATTCTTCTTTCTTCAACACCATGTCGGCGGTTAAATCAGCCAACCCAGCAAAAGGTCTGTAGGTATCTTTGCTCGCGCCTTTTTGGCTCTCTTGCCCCTCTTCACGCTCTTCACATTCATCACCAGAGAAGGGCTTCACCGCTGACAGTGCCTTGACCGCATTACCTAATGCCGACTGACACTTGCCTTCCTCGTGCTTGCCTACCATCGGCAACGCCAAGATCAACTCATCCTCCAGCAAGTCGACCAACAAAATCAGCTCGTCTTCGCACACCAAGCCATCGTCGTCTTCATGCAATTGGGCCAACGCCTCTTCGGAATTAACCACCAGCACACTCAGTTCAGTATCGAGTTCAATCTGCGTAGGTGCCATACAGTTCTGGCAAATCACTGAAACCTTCGTTCGTAGCTGACCGATCACTAAAGATCGGTGCTTGCGGGCCTTCTTAAACTCCAGCTGCGCTTCTACCTCGCCAGCTTCGTCTTCCACCAATGCAATAAACCTTTCGAAGCGTTGTAGAGGGATGATACCCTGCAATTTGGCGTTATCGCTGACGAATCGACGATGATTAATTTGTACTGGGAGGGTGGTATTCAACATAAGTCGCGCATATTAGGCGGCGAGTATCAGCCTGTCAAAAGAAAATTGCAGAAATTCAGTAACCTATGAGCATATTACGGCCCCCTTTGGTGCTTGCATCGACCTCAGCGTATCGACGAGAAATACTCGCCAAATTACGCCTGCCTTTCACCCAAATCAGCCCGGATTATGCTGAGGTTGCGTTACCAGGGGAGGCAGTCGACGTCATGGCTCGGCGTTTAGCCACTGGCAAGGCCCTGGCTGTCGCCTCTATAGGCGTTGGCGCACCTGATCTTGCGCCACTCGTCATTGGCTCGGACCAGGTGGTCTCCGTCAATGGCGAACGCCTGTCAAAGCCCGGCAGCGTAGAGAGAGCCGAGGCGCAATTGAGTCGTTGCAGCGGCCAGTGGGTCACTTATTGCAGCGCCCTGAGCCTAGCGACCCAAGGCCGGACGCTGACACTCGACCATGATCTGTACCACGTTAAGTTTCGCAACCTGACAGCCACTGAGATTCAGCGCTACGTGGCGCTGGATCAACCCCTGGACTGTGCTGGCAGCATCAAGGCCGAAAGCCTAGGTATCGCCTTGTTCAGCAGTACCCGTGGGGAAGATATTAATACGCTATACGGGTTACCGCTGTTACGTCTCGCACAGCGCCTCAGAGAGCACGGACTCGACCCTCTCATATCACATTAATAAAACATTCAAGCTATTGTAATATAAACCTATATTGAGTCCGTAAGTTTGCGCATATCGGCGCCAGGCTCGGCTTTAACATGAATAGGCTTATGACCTTTCTCCAGGGCAGGAATATATAATTCTGAGGCATGCAGCATCAAACGATCACAGCCCTGTTCTTGTTTGAGCGTGCTGTCAAGCGCGTCAAAGCCGTACTTATCATCCCCCACCACAGGATGATGTAGGTGCCGGCAATGAACACGGATCTGGTGCGTTCTGCCCGTGATGGGTTTGACGGCGAGCACACTAAATCGCTGGTTCTGCCGAACCACTTCGATTTGAGTCAGAGACGGTTTGCCATCGGCTGCGACGATACAGATACGCTCGCCACCATTGACTGAGTCTTTACGAATCGGCACATCGACATGCTGACGACGACGCGGCCACTGCCCGTGCACCACCGCCACATAGTGTTTCTCAAATTTCGTCGCATCGCCCTGAGACTTGGTCCGCAACAGATCCTGCAAGCGCCTCAACTGACTACGCTTGCGGGCAATCATCAGACACCCTGAGGTACCTCTGTCGAGCCGATGCACAAGCTCCAAAAACTTGTCGGTGGGCCGCAACTGCCGCAAACCCTCGATGACCCCACTACTCACACCACTTCCACCATGCACGGCCAGCCCCGCAGGCTTGTTAATAATCAACATTCGATCATCTTCATATATTATTGATTTTGAAAGACTATTGATCACTCCACCCGGGATCGGAATGGGTTCACCCGGCGCCGCTGTTCGAATCGGCGGGATGCGTAGCTTATCGCCGGTTTTAACCCGGGTATCGGCTTTAACGCGCCCACCATTGAGACGCACTTCGCCCTTGCGAACAATACGATAGATTCTCGATTTCGGTACCCCCTTCAATATCCGTAACAACAGGTTATCAACCCGTTGGCCGTCAGAGTTCTCATCGATTTCTAGCATTTGAACTGAATCACTCATGATCACATATCTTCATCGTTTTAATATTTCAGCCGCAATTTCATCGTGGCACCGTCTAAACCGTCTAAACCGCCTTAACCTACTAGTCCGACACACCACTTATAAGGCCTTGACGTACATGGATTTATTGCTATGATACTCTTCGGTGATGTCTAATCTCCATGAATACAGACAACCGCCCGCATGCGTTTTTTTATTACGTTTTGCTTGGCCCTAAGGCTTACTCGTTAAGCCTCGGATGCGCGTTAGCAACTAGAGACCATGCCGGCAACACCAAGGTTAATTTAATTGAGAATTTCTCACAGTTGAATTTATACAACTTTAGCAAAAGACGTACA
>Ga0307492_10000509_pt1 | contig 16369 bp, 17 predicted proteins | sample SI3LmetaG_FD_202365 | JGI IMG/M metagenome (GOLD analysis project Ga0307492, IMG submission 202365) | Sea-ice brine microbial communities from Beaufort Sea near Barrow, Alaska, United States - SI3L | ecosystem: Environmental > Aquatic > Marine > Coastal | place: USA: Alaska | collected 2017-05-06 | reverse complement strand
CTATAGGGTATAAAATAATAAGGGGGATAAAACCCCTTTTTCATTGAATAATTGATCTGGCGGTTTATCCTTCGTTTTATAGATCATCAAGCGTTTCTCCAGCAACTTCATCAGACAAGGCACGCATTAAATAAGCTTCGAACTCACTCACCGGCATTGGTTTTGAAAAGTAATAGCCTTGGCCTTCAACACAACCTTCATCTCTTAAAATATCAGCTTGCTCTTTATATTCAATACCTTCTGCGATAATTGATAGATCTAGAGCTTCGGCTAGGCCGATAATCGTCCTAACAATTGCTAAATCTGCTTTTGAATCATGAACATGATCGATAAAGGCCTTATCAATTTTCAAACGATCAACCGGAAACTCTTTTAAATAACTTAAGGATGAATGACCGGTTCCAAAGTCATCGATTGCCAGTTCAATACCTAAGGCCTTAAGATTATGAAGTGTTTCTGTTGCCTTAGCCATGTCGTTCACTAATGCAGTTTCTGTAACTTCGAGTTCTAATAATTCTGGATCAAGTCCCGTATGTTCAAGCGCTCGCCTAACCACATCAGTAAAGTTATCCTCAGAAAATTCACTTCCAGAAATATTAACGGCAATTCTAAATCGTCCCAAGCCCTTGTTACACCAACTTTTATTCAAGCGACAAGCTTCGCGAATAATCCAGCGAGTAATATCATTGATCACTCCCATTTGTTCAGCAAGTGGTATAAATTCAGCAGGAGAAATAAAGGTTCCATCTTCCATTCGCCAGCGAAGTAAGGTTTCAGCACCAATTACCTTAGCCGTTTTCAAATCAACTTGCGGTTGGAAATAAAGCATGAAATGGCCCTTTGCCATTGCTTCATAAAGTTGCTGAACTCTCTTAGTTTTTTCAGTCGTCGCAATCGTCATCCGAGAATTATATAAAACCCAAGAATTACGGGCTTTATTCTTGGTATGGTTTAAAGCGATATCCGTTACCCTACTAGCTTCAGTCTCTGATTGAGCATGCTCAGGGATTAATGAGACTCCCATTCTTATTCCAGCTAAATAAGAATGCTCAAGCACCGTAAAGGGATGATCAAAAATATCTAATATTTTATTAACCAACTGCTGTAATGATTCAGCTTGGTAATTAATCTGCTGGGCGATGGCAAATTTGTCTGCGCCTATTCTAGAGACAATTTCAACATCCGGCAGATCTGCGAGTATGCGACTGCCGATATCAACTAACAATTTATCCCCTGCTGCAAATCCAAAAGTACTATTAACATCACTAAAGTTAATAACGTTAATATAGACAACAACTGCACTTTTATCATTCATATGCAACAGGCCTAGTAACATATCCTTAATACGGTTTGAGAATGCTACTCGATTAGGCAAATGGGTTAAGCTATCAAAATAGGCCAATTTATGAGCCGCATCGGATGCTGTTTTTCTCTGGTGGATATCGAGTTCATTCACTAATACTACTCGGTGATTGTTCTCATTTAAAATAATTCGTGCGTCGAAATGATGCCACCTAGGACCTTGACGTGTTTCTGTCATCAACTCCTCAGAGAAAGGGACACTTTTATCCATAGCGGTAAGTAATTTTTGCGTTACCTGAGGATCAATTATCCTATCAAGCAAAGAGTCCGGTAATTCAGGATCGAGAAATCCAAAGCAACGCATAGCGGCCGGATTTCGCATTATCGAGACTCCACTCAATCGATGAAGAGAAACCATCGCTGGCGTGTGTTGCAGAGCTTCTATGCTTGATTGGATGTTACTATCCATTGAAGATGATGAAACTTGCCTAACTTCAACTAAGACTACTAGGTTATATTCTGGAATCTCTATGCCTTGGCATTGACAGGTGACAATACTAGGCTTGCCATTCATAGTAAAAACCTGTTCTTCTTCTACTGTCTCACCTTCACGAAATCTTTCTGCCATGGCTCGAAATTTTTGGCAAAGCGGTTCCTTGGAAAAATCCATAAGAGTTAATTCTTGCAGACTGTTTAAGCCCCAAAGAGCAACACCTGACGCATTCGACCAAATCACTCTCTGGGCTTCTAGATCCCAAATCCAAACAGGTGTATTTAGTAATTCTAGAGCATTATCGACATTAATACTCCACCGCTCATCATCAACCATTCAAGCCCCATTAAACTTACACATAAAATACTATAAATACTTATCGTTCATATAACTAACACGTCAACTAGTCTAGTCTAGTCTAGTCTAGTATGGCAATGTATGTAGTTTACAGCCAGAAAATTTGCTGTTTAATTATTTTCAAATTGATTATCTACCATAACTTTTAGTGCTTCAATCCAAGGCTCAGAACTATTTAAACTCTCTACTAAGGTTAAATTATCGCCACCTAGTTCCTTAAACATCTCTTTATAGGTGTGACCAATTTCAATCGTTGTCTCTAAACAATCTGCCACAAAGGCCGGAGAAAAAACTCTGATATTTTTGATGCCCTGCTCAGCTAGCCTCGTTATTTCATCATCAAGATAGGGTTGTATCCAAGGAATATTTCCCGCTCTAGATTGAAAACAAACGGTATAGTCTCCCTCAGCTAAATCGAGTTCTTTTACTAATTCTCTTGTGGTCGCAAAACATTGGGCTCTATAACAATCTTGATTATTCTTTGTTAGTTTATCGCAACAATTACCAATCAAGCAGTCTGCATTTTTATTCTTCAATTGTCTTTCAGGTAAACCATGATAACTAAACAACGTATGCTCAAAAGATTCATCACCTAGTAACGTCGATTGACTTAAAATAGCTTGAATAAAATTCTTATCAGTGGCAAAAGTATTAACCGATTTGGTATCCACTTGCCAATCCATAGCTTGTAGTTCTTCAGACACTTTATCTAGGATTGACTGAGTAGTAGCTCCGGCGTATTGAGGGAATAAAGGAAAAATTAATAGTTGTTTACAGCCTCGTTTTCTTAAATCTTCTAAGCCTGCTCGAATAGATGGAGATTGATAGCGCATTGCTAAGGCAATTTCATATTTTCCTTTAAACTGCTCTGTTAATCGATGTAACAAGTCAACACTATGGAACTTTAAGGGGGAACCTCTTTCTGTCCATAACAATTTATATTCAGCAGCTGATTTAGGGCCTCGAAAAGGAACGATTATGAAATTGACTAACAACCATCTCACCACCAAAGGTACATCGACAACTAAAGGATCTGAAAGAAACTCCTTCAGAAAACGTCTAACGTCTTTTACAGAGCTAGAATCTGGGGTACCAAGATTAACTAGCAGCACACCCTTTTTTTCATCAATCAAAATACAATCTCCTTCTGACTTATAATTAGTTTCTTCGCTTTAACTCTCCATCCTTTTTTGATCTTTATCAAACAAAAAATCACAATTATAGAGTACACTTAAACAAGAAAGTGATACTACCCTACTATTTATTGATAAAAGACGGCTAGGATTATAGCAGAGTCAAAGGAGTATTGAGATGGTTAAAATGAATAAGATCATTGTAATATTTGATGAGAAAAATGAACAACAAACAGCAATGGAAAGAGCCTTAGAATTAGCCAAACTTAGTGGGGCAAGTATTCATATAGTTGCCACTATTTTCTCCACCCTTAACTTTTCTTATAGCCAACTTCAAATTGATACCGAGTCGATACTCAGAGAGAGTATGCAAAGTCGATTGAGCAATGATCTAAAAAAATATATTGCCTCTGTTGATAGCTCAAATATTGAGATAAGTTACGAAACTCTTTGGAGTCCTAGGCCTGCCGTCGACATCGCCCAATTATGTTCTGATCAATCTTTTGATCTGCTTATTAAAACAGCCAATAAACACCATCTTTTCGATGGGATTTTTCATACTCCTCTCGATTGGCATCTTCTAAGAGAATGCCCTTGTCCGGTTATGCTAGTGTCAAATAATGCTCATGCACCTGATAGTCCATTAATCGTCGCCATTGATGCCAATACTGACGATGAAGATCACTCAAACTTAAATACTAAACTATTAAATTCAGCTAACTTTTTTTCTAAACTGTTTAATGAACAAATTCTGGCTGTCAATGCTTGTCCACCACTTCCAATTATGACCGGTTTGGAATATGCCTCAATTGACCCTTCGAGTTATTTACAAGAAATGAAAGAAACAGCCTTGGAAAATACCCTTAAGATCATTAAACACCATAACTTAGATGAAACGAATATAAAGATTCTTGAGGGTATACCAGAAGAGGTAATTCCTGATTTTGCAGAAAAACGCGATAGTCGTTTAATTATTCTAGGCACTGTATCACGGTCGGGATTAAGTGGCATGTTCATGGGAAATACAGCAGAACAACTGCTCTATAATTTACAATGCGATATTTTAGCGATTAAACCGGATAACTTTCAGACGGATTAATTAAGTGTATTTAACGTAGGGTCAGGATAAGGATCCATTTCGATGGCTTTCAAATGTTGGCCGTGCATTATTACTCTACCCTGATATCGATGTTCACCATTGGTAGCAAATTCAAAATAGTAACTACGATACCAAATAGGATTATTTCTTGAATCTCTAGTGAGACGAAGAATAACTCTCTCTACCGTTTGATCTAAAAATTGAACCCTATGTTCGGCGCAATGTGCTTGGCCAGCTTGCACTGCAATCTCCTTACACCGTATCCCTGACCAGAAAAACCAGAGAATTAAAAATAGTACCATTAAAGTAAGTAAATCATACATAGAATATAAGCTTTTTAGGATTAAGGATTTAATACAAAAACGCAGCCAAAAGGCTGCGCTTTACAGACATACTGAGAATAGTTTTTAGTTATTCGTTTCTGAAACCGACACTGTTTGAACACCAGCTTCACGAGCTGCGTTTACAACTTGAATCAAAACGTCTGTTTCAGAATCGCTATCTACACCGATAATAGCGATTGCTTGAGGGTTTTGAGCTCTTTTTTGCTCAACACGTGCTCTTACCGCTCGAATATCCACATCAAGGCCATCCATTGTTACTCGATTGGCACTATCGATTTTAACAAATATATTTTTCTTTAATTTCTTATCTTTAGGTGGTGGCGCCTGGTTAGGGTCTGGACGTGTTAGATCAACACCTGACTCCTTAACAAAAGACGTCGTTACAATAAAGAATATAAGCATGATAAATACAATATCAAGCATAGGTGTCATGTCGACTTGAGTTTCATCATCATCTTTAAAATGTTTTCTGCGCATACTTCTAACCTTGTAATTATATTGGCTACTTTCTTATTAGTTAGACCTTCTTATCATTTTTTCTTAGGTCTTCGACTAGCTGACGGGTAACTATATACCGACTAAGTATATGAGTCCAGTTTAAATATTCGATAGAACTATCATTCTTAGAGCTTAAAGCTAATGCTGGCAATTTTTACAAAATACCGATGATCTAGACGACTGGCGAATTTCGACTAAAATCGTCTCACAATTTACACATTTTTCGCCAGCTCGACCATAGACCTTTAATTCTTGGGCGAAATAACCTGGTTTACCGTCAACTTGACTAAAATCATTTAAGGTAGTTCCACCTTGTTTTATCGCCTTATCTAAAACAACTTTAATGATATCAACCAGTCGCTGGTAGCGCTTAAAACTAACTTGATTAGCTGCTCGACTAGGCTTTATGCCAGCTTGGAATAATGCTTCATTGGCGTAGATATTGCCCACACCTACTACAAGATGACCGTCCATAATAAATTGTTTAATCGCTACTTTTCGGTTTCTTGATGCTTTATAGATATAGTCTGCATGAAAATCAGCCTCAAGGGGTTCAACGCCTAAATTAGCTAATAGCTTATGCTGTAGGGGCTTTTCACCTGCCCATAAAAATGCACCAAAGCGTCTAGGATCATTATAGCGTAAGTATTTTCCATTACTGAATTTGATATCGAAGTGATCGTGCTTGGCAACATCACCATTGAAATTTAAAATACGCATGCTGCCTGACATACCCAGATGAATCATCGCACTGCCATGATTAAAGCCGAGAAGAATATACTTACCACGTCTAGAAACGTTGAGCAGAGTATGATTTACCAGCAGTTTTTCCATATCAGATGGGATAGGCCAACGCAGCTTAGACTGACGTATCGTTAACGCAACGACTTGTTGCCCCTCAAGATGGGGTGCAATTCCTCTACAGGTTGTTTCTACTTCGGGCAATTCAGGCATTTTTATTTTCGAACCATTTTTATTGAGAAACAGGAATAAATAGTGCTTTGCTCGAGATTGGAAAACTAAAGCGCTTTTGGTCAATCATCCTAAAAAATTGGATCTCATTACCCTCTTCTACGACACGAAACACCAACGGTTGAGAGTCTTGTTTTACAAAAGCGAGAACAGTTTGGCCTTGTAACGGAAGTTGCTCATAAACATTCACGGATGTGGCTTGGAGGTTCTTCCATGAATTTGACAGATTGTTGAGCATAGACGGGTCGTGATTATCTACATTACTCGACCAGTTACCCAACGTATCTTGCTGAATAATGACCGATGATATTTCAAGTCGTATTAAATGCCAGGCGTTGGGCACAAGAAAAGGCTGATCCCAAACCACAGGGTTGCTTTGAGGTTCACTATCAGGTTGATCAAGAAATCGATTATAAACAATGTTGAAGATCATATAGAAAGTCAACAGAGCGATTATCATGACATTAAGAATCAGGCGTTTGTTCATTTGAGTATTATCCTTTATTACTCTTTGAACTGCAAAATAAGCGTACAAAAAAACCCGCCATAAGCGGGTTTTACGTAATAGCGGTATGCGGAGGCAGACCCTATTACTTAATAATTACCATTCAACAATCTAAAAGTAATGAAAATTACTTAATTTTTGCTTCTTTGTACATAACGTGTTTACGTACAACAGGGTCATATTTTTTAATTTCCATTTTTGTAGGCATAAGCTTCTTGTTCTTGTCAGTTGTATAAAAATGACCCGTTCCAGCACTTGATACCAATTTAATCTTATCTCTCATAATTCCATCTCCCGTCTATTAATTAGACTTTTACGCCTTCAGCGCGGATTTTCTTAAGCACATCTTCTATGCCTACTTTATCAATAATTCTTATACCTTTTGCTGACAAGCGAAGCTTTATAAATCGCTTTTCGCCTTCTACCCAAAAACGATGGGAATGCAAGTTAGGCAAAAAACGACGACGAGTCCTATTTTTTGCATGTGATACGTTATTTCCTGCAACAGGACGTTTACCTGTTACTTGACAAACTCTAGCCATTTTTTCTGCCTCCGATAAAAAATTCTTTGGGTACATTCACTACCCCCGACCAACCAGCTATACTGGAAGGCGGCACTTTATACCAGAACCAGAGTTTTTAGGCAAGCTGAATCGATTTAAATCTAAATATTTTGTCAATTCTGTACAAAACATCAGCAAAACATCGTCAATGTTTAAAGTAAGCCTCTTTCAGCAAAAGAAACTGCCTCGGCTTCACCAATCACAAAATGGTCTAATACTCTAATATCAACTACTGATAACACCTGACATAAAGTATCGGTGATTTGCTTATCCGCTTGACTCGGTTCAGCAATACCAGAGGGATGATTATGAGCAAAAATAACAGCAGCAGCATTATGAGCAAGAGCACGTTGTAATACAACTCTTGGATGAACACTAGCGCCGTTAATTGTTCCGTGAAACAGCTCTTCAAATGCTATAACTCTGTGTGCATTGTCTAAAAATAGCACGCCAAAAACTTCATGACCATGATGTCTTAACTTAGCTGATAGATATCGCCGCGTTATAGTTGGATTTTCAAAGGCATCTCCTCGACTAATTGTCTCAAATAAATAGCGACGCCCTAACTCCAACGTTGCTTGTATTTTTCCATAACTAGCTATACCGAGGCCGGGTTGTTCACAAAAACTTTTATGAGAAGCATCACAAATCTCTCTCAACCCACCAAATTCTTTAATTATCCTTCTTGCAAGAGAGACCGAGCTCTGACCTTTAACACCTTGACCGAGTAATAACGCTAGTAATTCTGCATCCGATAACATTGAGCATCCCTGTTTTACCAACTTCACCCGGGGCTGTTCATTCATCGGCCAGTCTCTAATTGTCATAAAAGCTCCTTTTTTTTGTTTGCGAATGGCGAATAATTTCTTTATCCTGATTTATGAAATCAACTCTGAGCAATAATAGCTTGGCGATGAACCTTGAAGTAGCCCTAAAAAATGAAAATACTTGTAGGAATTAGTGGCGGAATAGCCGCTTATAAAAGCCCCGATTTAGTACGTCAGTTGAAGAAAACAGGTGCAGAGGTACGAGTTGTGATGACAGCTGCCGCCACGTCCTTCATTAGCCCTTTAACACTTCAGGCAGTGTCTGGTAATCCAGTTTCAACGGACTTACTTGATCCTGAGGCTGAAGCAGGTATGGGGCATATTGAATTAGCTCGCTGGGCAGATCTAATATTAATTGCACCCGCCACAGCTGATCTCATTGCAAGATTAGCTGTAGGTATGGCAAATGACCTACTCAGCACCATCTGTCTGGCTTCAACAGCCCCTCTAGCCGTTGCACCAGCAATGAATCTACAAATGTGGGCCAATAAAGCGACTCAACATAATATTAAACAACTCCAACAACGCGACATTTCGATTCTAGGTCCCGATACAGGAGAGCAAGCCTGTGGTGAAATAGGTCTTGGGCGAATGCTTGAACCTATACATTTGGTCGCAGAATGTGAACGTTTTGATAGACAAAATGAGCAGACATTAATCGGTAAAAAAATACTCATCACTGCTGGTCCCACACGAGAAGTTATCGATCCTGTTCGCTATTTATCAAATTACAGTTCAGGAAAAATGGGCTTTGCGCTCGCCAAAGCAGCCCTCCTAGCAGGTGCTGATGTAACCTTAGTTGCAGGGCCCGTTAATCTGGAAAGCTTTTCGTCGGTAAACCGAATCGACGTTATTAGTGCAAGAGATATGTATCAGGCTGTCCATCAACAGATTGCCGATCAAGATATCTTTATTGGCTGCGCTGCCGTGGCAGATTATCGAGTTTGTGAAGTTGCACAACACAAAATAAAGAAAAATGATCAACAGTTAGTACTTACTATGGTTGAAAATCCAGATATAATAGCCTCAGTATCAAACTTAGACGATAAACCTTTTTGTGTAGGTTTTGCAGCTGAAACCACTGACGTTATTGAATATGCAAAGGACAAGTTGGCACGAAAAAATCTCGATATGATTTGTGCGAATGATGTTTCTAACTGTGAAATCGGATTTAATAGCGATTGTAATCAGTTAACCGTTATCAGTGCGAATGGCGAAAACCGAATTTTTGATAAAGAAAGTAAATCATCACTTTCAAGAAAACTGATTAACTTGATAGCTGAGCAGTTAGACAATAAGTAATAACTGGACTCTTAAAACTATTTAACTCTACTCTGCATATCGGATATAATAATTAAGGATAATAAAAGTGAAGCGTAAGAAGCAGTCTAAAAAAATCACCCATAAGGCACCACCAACTAAACGTTTACACCGCTCAGGTAAAGCCTTATCGAGCATATCAAGCAAAGTTTATTTTGCTGTTGTAATTCTTTCTGCAGTAATCTCTACAGCTCTTTATATGATGGTTATTGTCATTCCAGAACAAGAAAGAAGTCAGCGTTATCTTGATTTTGTATTTTCTAATTATGCGGAACTTGCAGAAAGCAGTGTAACGGCTGTTAGTAAGAAGTTAGAGGTTATCGCTCATACTTCAGAAGTCGTCAATAGCTTCGATAAATCGTCTGATATTGATGTAAAAGCATTGGAATTGAATCTCGCTAATATATTACCTAAAGCTAAGGGGGTTAGACTTATATCGTTGGGCACCAATGATATTGATGAAAACAGCAATCCGCCAATTTCAAACGTAACACTTGAGTTACTGAGAAATTCAAGCCGCGGAAAAAAACTACCTCCAGAAGTTGTTAAAGTTGGAAGGCCTGAACAGTACATTGCAATGGTTGAAAATGTAGTTAATACCAAGGGGGAGGTCGTTGGTTACGTTCTTGCTGGCATTGATGTTTCTATTATCAATGATGGTTTACAGGATATACGTTCAATACCTGGCTATATAGAATTTAGACAAGAGTTTTCAGGTACAGTGCACCTCCTAGGATCGGTTGGAGATGCTAATCTAAAACAAGGGGCTCCTTTAAATATATCGAGTTTAGAAAATTCTCTCTGGCAGATGGCCTACTGGCCAACACCCGATGAAGATTTTAGCGCTGGTGATGAGCAAATGATTTTCATTGCTGGATTAACTGTTATTTTTCTACTGATTTCCATTCTTGGCTTTTTGGGATATAAAAGAATCAACGATACCTTAAGTAAAGATGCATTATCATTTATGCGTTTGATACTAGAAAATCCAGATGGCAATATTGTTGTACCAAAACACGGTTTTACATTGAAAATATTCTTCGATATGGCTTACACCCTGAAACGAACGTTGACCGAGCGTGATAAATCCATACCAATTACCAATGAGCCCAATTCAGCCATACCAAAAATCACCGATATCACTGAAGGCGGAGTACAGGCTAACTCTCCGTCAGAATCAGTTCAAAGAGTCGCCTCGGTAGAACTTGAAGAAGAGTCCTTAGAAGTCGTTGAAAAATTAGCTGACTCAACCACCTCCATTCTTCCCGCCTCAATATTTCGTGCCTATGATATAAGGGGCATAGTGGGTGAGACTCTTACAGCAGAGGGTGTACGTTGGATAGGCCAAGCTATTGGTAGTGAAGCTTTTGAAAGAGGCGAAAAAACCGTTATTGTCGCTCGAGATGGACGTAATTCCGGTCCTGAACTTATCGAAGCTCTTAAAGAAGGTATTCTTGCCTCAGGTCGTGATGTTATTGATATCGGTATGGTACCAACTCCATTACTTTATTTTGCAACACATTACCTTGAGTCTCGTTCTGGAGTGATGTTAACCGGTAGTCATAATCCTGCCGAATATAACGGTTTAAAAATAGTTTTAGCCGGCGATGCCTTATATGGTCAAGAAATTACAGAACTGTATAATCGAATAACAAGTCGTAACTTATTGAAAGGTGAAGGTCGTGAAAGTTCAAAAGATATCATGGCTGATTATATCAATAACATCACCGGCGATATTGCACTAACTCAGCCTTTAAAGGTCGTTATTGACGCAGGCAATGGTATAGCAGGAGCGGTTGCTCCCATTCTTTTCCAAGCCCTGGGTTGTGAAGTCATTGGATTGCATTGCGAAGTCAATGGTAACTTTCCGAATCATCATCCTGATCCGAGTAAAATAGAGAACCTTAAAGATCTTCAAGAAATGGTCATTAAAGAGAAAGCGGATATTGGTATTGCCTTTGATGGTGATGGCGATCGAATCGGCATCGTTGACTCCCATTCGAAGGTTATCTGGCCCGAAAAATTAATGATGTTATTTTCAAAAGATGTACTGAGTCGTCATCCTGGTGCAGACATTATTTTTGATGTGAAATGCTCAAGACATCTAAAAGGAGTAATCAAAGCCAATAATGGTCGGCCAATAATGTGGCGAAGTGGCCATTCCTATATCAAAGCAAAAATGAAAGAAACAGGAGCCTTGCTTGCAGGTGAGCAAAGCGGCCATATATTCTTTAAAGAGCGCTGGTACGGTTTTGATGATGGTCTTTATGCTGGCGCTAGATTATTAGAAATTCTTGCTAATGAGATGGAAAAATCAGCAGAAATATTCGCCGAATTACCTGAATCAATTTCAACACCAGAACTCAATCTTGAGATGGCAGATGATGTGAAATTTGATTTTATTGATACCCTTGTCAATGAAGGCTATTTTGCTGGTGGAAAGGTCACCGATATTGATGGTCTCAGAATTGATTATTCGACAGGTTGGGGACTCGTTAGAGCATCGAATACAACACCCTGTCTGGTGATGCGTTTTGAAGCTGAAACCGAACAAGATCTGTTGAATATTCAAGCCGTGTTCAGACAACAATTATTGCGCATCGACCCAGATTTAGTACTTCCTTTTTAAGGAGGTACTGTTAGCTATAAATTTGAATACTTACTCTTAGGAATAAAAAATGGTCACTAACACTACTAAGCCATCTAGACGACAACAGATCCTTGAATCTTTAGCCTATATGCTTGAAGAGAATAAAGGTGGTAGAATTACTACCGCACGATTAGCTGCCGAAGTGGGTGTTTCTGAAGCCGCCCTTTATAGACATTTCCCCTCTAAAGCAAAGATGTTCGAATCCTTAATTGAATTTATAGAAGAATCGATTTTTTCTCGTATTAACATCATCGTTAATCAATCTTCAATGGATGATGATCGGGTAGGAAAAATTATTAACCTTATTATCACTTTTGCATCACGCAACCCTGGCATTAGCAGAATTTTAACGGGTGAAGCCCTCACCGGTGAACAGGACAGACTAAGGCAACGAGTAGCTCAACTATTCAATCGACTTGAAGTACAAATTAAACAGGTGTTAAGAGAAAAGGCCGCTAGCAGCAACAAGGAAAACATTGATGCTAGTATTATTGCCAATCTACTGATGAATATTATTGATGGTCGACTTCAGCAATTTGTTCGAAGTGACTTTAAACGTTCCCCCTTAGAAAATTGGGATAAGCAATGGCAATTGCTCCACCGACAGCTTCTCGATTAATCATATTCAGAAAAAAAGGAGCTTTTATAAGCTCCTTTTTTAGGTAATAATTATAGGGTTTAAGTCGTTATTTAAGAAAAGAAATAAATCCGTTTTCTAAGCTTTTAACGATTTCAGTTTTACAAAAATCTTCACCCTCTTGAGATTTATGACAGCGAACTTCCATAATGATACTTGAGTCTTTACCATTTCGATTGTTAACCCGAGTTACCATTATTGATATATCCGTTTTTTTTCTTGGCTTGCGCATCATAATAGTCACTTCATTAGCCCAGGCAAGATCTGTGGTTGAGTTTTCACTGGCATAAAGAAGTGCTGCTTGCCAAGCTGAATCACATTGAGCAACGCTGCTGCATTGATATATAATCACCCTTGGGTCATTTGTAGCCAGTTCACCTGGTCGATAACGTCCTAACTGCTCAGCAGCCTTTAACTCACTAAAGCGAATTATACTGCTAGCGTAGCGCTCAAAAATATTTCTCTTGTGTTGTTCAATTTTTTGTACTTCTATGGATTCTTCATCTATTCTGGTTTTATAGCGTTTTATTTCATTCAAAAGCTCTTTACTCAGATCACGCCCAAGACGTTCATCTCTGGCAGCACGGTTTTGTGTATCTTCTAGCAAACCCGTTAATCGACGAATATTTAGTTTTAATAACATTATCGACCGATCTTTACCGACTATTTCATTGTCTCTAGCTCTTTCAATATCAGAAATATCTGTATAGCTATTAATGAGAATAGTATCGAGTTGCTCTTGTTCTTTTCTTTTAAGTTCTTCTTCTTCAATTTTAACTTTATCAATAACATCTTGTCGAAGCTGTTCAGCCGTTTTACGAGGTGCAACGGTTTCAAGTAGAGTGCCATTGTTAGCCAATATATCATAACCACCTTGGGAATATTCTGGAGGAAGAATAGAGCTAACAACCGTTTTCCCTTGAGCATTTTTGTATCGATACATTTTTGCTTCTAGCGTTGCAGATGTCAGAGCCATAACAACAAGTAAACTACAACATTTTATCAGTATTGGTTTATTCAATTTGCATCATCCTTAAAATTTATTCTCAAGCTAACTACTAACTACTGATTCCATAATCGATTCTATATTGTTGAATTCTATCAACCAGACTATCGTCCAACTGTTGTTTGAGCAAATATTGGTAAATATTTTCAAGTTTTATAATCGATACAACCGGTATTCCAAATTCATCTTCGATCTCTTGGATCGCCGATTTTTCACCTTGACCCTTCTCTTGTCTGTCTAGCGCAATCACAACACCAGCTGGTTTAGCACCTGCAGCAATGATTAAATCCATAGCTTCTCGAATCGCTGTTCCTGCCGTTATAACATCATCGATAATCAATACATTGCCCTGCAAAGGTGTACCTACTGTAACCCCACCTTCACCATGAGCTTTCTTTTCCTTGCGATTAAAGCACCATGGCGTATCTTGCTGATGATTGTTACTGAGGGCAATTGACGCGGCTGAAGACAAGGGAATTCCTTTGTATGCTGGTCCAAATAAAACATCATAGTCTAGGCCAGAATTTACAATGGCATTAGCATAGGCATCACCTAAACGAGACAAATCACGGCCGGTATGAAAATTTCCCGAATTAAAAAAATAAGGACTGACGCGACCAGATTTTAATGTAAAACTACCAAACTTTAAGACATCTCTTTCAATTGCGAAGTTCAAAAAATCTTCTTGATAGGATTCCATGGATTTATCCTGCACTCAAGGCGGTTTGTTGAATATCAACTATTTCGCGGATACCTTGCTTTGCATAAGCAAGCATTTGAGCTAATTCTTCAGTACTAAAGCTACCATCTTCCGCCGTTCCTTGGATCTCTATTAATCCACCATCTTCTGTCATAACAATGTTCATATCGGTACCACAGGTGGAATCTTCAATATAATCTAAATCGAGAACAGCTTCTTCTTTATAAATTCCAACAGAAATTGCAGCAATCATCTGCTTTAAGGGATTGCTTTTTATTTTATTATTAGTACGCATCCAAGTTAGCGCATCAACGAGGGCAATGCAGGCACCTGTAATAGACGCCGTGCGAGTACCACCATCGGCCTGAAGTACATCACAGTCAAGGTGGATGGTATATTCACCTAATTGATTTAAATCGACTGCCGCACGGAGAGAACGGCCGATTAATCGTTGGATTTCTAGAGTCCTTCCTCCTTGTTTGCCTCGAGTTGCTTCACGCCCTGACCTTGAGTGGGTTGCCCTAGGTAACATACTGTATTCTGCAGTAAGCCAACCTTGTTTTTTACCTTTTAAGAATCTCGGTACACCATCAATAACACTGGCGTTACAAAGCACTTTAGTATTTCCAAATTCTATAAGAACAGAACCCTCAGCATGGCAGGTAAAATTTCTGGTCACAGTTATAGGTCTAAGTTGATTCACGGTACGTCCATCGGGGCGCATGGCATTTCCTTTTTATTCAATTTAATAACAAGGGGCTAATTTATAGCCTTATTTCGATCTATTCAACCATTTTTGTGTTCAAAAGAATGTAACTTTTAAATCTCAAGTCCAAAACCTTAGAAAATATAAGTCTTCCAGACTGAACTAACAACCAAAATACAATTAATTGGGGTACAATCTCATTTCTTCTCAATCAATTTTAGATACACAAATTAGTATCAAATAATCAACCGGAGTTATTAAACCAATGATTTATAGTATGACCGCCTTTGCCAGAGTTAGCGAAAATATTGATATTGGAAACGTTCAATGGGAAATTCGTTCCGTTAACCAACGATTTCTAGATTTAAACTTTCGCTTTCCTGAAATACTACGACATCTGGAAATGCCGATCCGAGAAAAAATTCGCAAAAAACTCAATCGCGGTAAGCTTGATATCAATTTAAGATTCACACCTACCGATAATGTAACGTCCAGTCTTTCAATTAATGAAAACCTTATAAAGTCAATCCAATTGACCCATTCTAAAATTGCTGAAATTAGTAACAACGACGATAAATTATCAACCCTGCAATTGATGCAATGGCCCGGTGTTTTACAAGAAGCTGTCACCGATGAAAAGCAAAGAGATAATACTATTCTTGAATTATTTGATCAGGCAATAGTGCAACTTCTTGCAGCACGAGGTCGTGAAGGTGAATCGATGGGGCAGCTGCTACTCGATAGAATTGTTTTGATCAATGAGCAAGTAGAACTAGTACGTAAAGAATTTCCAGCCATTATTCAGTGGCAACGAGAGCGCATTGTCACAAAATTTGAAGAAGCAAGAATTGAACCTGATCAAGAACGTCTAGAACATGAATTGGTCTACCTTGCACAGAAGGCAGATATCGCTGAAGAATTAGATCGCCTTGAAACCCACGTAAAAGAAATCTCTAGGATTCTCAAAAAAGGTGGCAACATAGGACGACGATTAGATTTTCTTTTACAAGAATTAAATCGTGAAGCGAACACCCTAGGTTCTAAATCAATCAATAAAATCACCACAGCAGCGGCAGTTGAGTTAAAGGTAATCATCGAGCAAATGCGTGAGCAGATCCAGAATATCGAATGATGGTGCTCGCTATTAAATGTTCAGGTACTGGCCAAAGACCATCTTCAGGCATATGACACAACCGTTCGAGAAAAACTTAGGAACACTTCAGAGCAGTAAATAGCGGATACGCTAAATTAATAATA
>Ga0307492_10000508_pt1 | contig 16384 bp, 10 predicted proteins | sample SI3LmetaG_FD_202365 | JGI IMG/M metagenome (GOLD analysis project Ga0307492, IMG submission 202365) | Sea-ice brine microbial communities from Beaufort Sea near Barrow, Alaska, United States - SI3L | ecosystem: Environmental > Aquatic > Marine > Coastal | place: USA: Alaska | collected 2017-05-06 | reverse complement strand
AATCAAGGGCGACAGTTACCGTAAAAAACAAGCGTTAGAACGAAACTCAAACCGGCCAAGTTAATTGACGCGAACCGGCCAAGGTAGTTGACGTCTTATACCAAGGAGAGTACACCGATCTTGGCAGGCTGGCGGTTTACGTCAACGGGCGGCGTACCGGATGAACTGCCAGCTTCGAAGACATCAGCCGCGCGTTCGCGCATCTGGGCTTTCATTGGAAGATCTGATTAGCGTGCAAATCAAACTTCCGCGCCATTTCGGTTACTGTCATTTCCCCCTGAATAGCTGCTAAGGCTACTTTAATTTTGAACGTTGGCGAATGATTACGTCGAGATCTTGTTGTCATATTCTGCTCCTCCTACGGCATCTACGATGCCAAAAAAACGAGCATTTATCCTCTTATAGGCCTATCCAGAATCCAGGGGCAGGCTCTGTTTTGCAAATTGCGACGGTTTGATCCCAATCTGCGAATGACGATTGCAGATTGCAACGATCGAACAAAAAATCACCAACTGATAAGCCTTCCTGGCGATGAGCGACGCCTCGACGTACCCGCAAGGTAGCAAAGGGACGAAATTTGCTCGCCAGTGAATACCTGCATTGACCTGCCTGTCTGGAATGTGATCGATCCGCTAGAACAAACAAGTAGCCTAGGTGGATGTTTTTAGCCGGTTTTATATTAACTGGTTTAGATTTTTTCGTTGTTGTGCGCTATTGGCTTGGATGTTGCGTTTCGTATTGCAACAAGTAGTTCGCAAGTCTGTCGAAGGTTGAGTCGAATGGCGATTGGATACAGCCACACGACCGAGGTAGACGAAGTCTTCAAGCGGAATTGCATACTACAAATTCAAACTAGCGCCACTAAAGGGCAGGAGGCGATAAGAATGATGGTCAATAGATATAAGGTGCTAATCGTAGAGGACAGCGAATCTTTGGCGGCAATATTCTCCAGTTATCTGGGCGATGACTGTTATGACATTCGCATTTCCACAACCCTGGATGAAGCCCGTCGAGACTGGGCTGAATTCGCGCCAGAGTTTGTACTGTTGGATCTCCAGCTACCTGATGGTGATGGCCTCGAGCTTTTGTCCGCCCCTGAACTGAATAAACAGGCAGTCGATATTGTCGTCATGACGGCCTTCGGCTCTAGTGATGTTGCCGCAAAAGCTATTCGCACAGGTGCCACAGACTACCTGTCCAAACCCTTTGACGCAGACCGCTTGAACACCACGGTAACGAACTTGATTCAAAGGCGGGACCTCAGTAATCAAGTGGCTCGCTACGCCCAATTGAATCGGGAAAGTTACTGCGATTTTATTGGCGCATCAATGCCCATGCAGTCCGTATACCGCATTATTGAATCTGTTGCGCCGAGCACAGCCACGGCGTTTATCGTCGGAGAAAGTGGCACAGGCAAAGAGCTAGCAGCGAGTGCGATTCACCAGTTGAGCGATAGAAAAGGAGCGTTTCACGCCTTTAATTGCGGAGCTATCGCTCATGATCTTATGGAGAGCGCTATATTTGGCCATGTCAAAGGCGCTTTTACAGGGGCGATCAACAACCGGGAAGGTGCCGCTGGAGCTGCAGACAATGGTACGCTTTTTCTAGATGAGATCTGTGAGATGGACTTTGCGCTGCAAAAGAAAATGCTGCGCTTTCTACAGACCGGAGAATTCCAGAGGGTTGGGAGTAATGTCACTGAGCGGGTTGACGTGAGGTTTATCTGTGCGACTAATCGAAATCCCCAGGAAGAAGTGCGAGCCGGCAGGTTTCGGGAAGATTTATACTATCGGCTGCATGTTGTCCCGATTGAATTGCCACCCCTGAGGCAACGAGGGCAAGACATTCTATTGCTAGCAAACAGATTTCTGCTGATGTGCAGCTTGAACGAAAATAAACAATTTGAAGTATTCTCGACAGCGGCGACGGAAAAGCTACTCGCTTACCCTTGGCCAGGCAATGTCAGGGAACTTCAAAACGCTATTCAACATGCGGTGATTTTGAATAACGGCAAGGTCGTAGAAGCCGACATGCTATCGATGACGACCTCTCAAAATTGGATCGCACCTCAATCTGTTGTTGACCATCCGGTATACGCCGGGCTCTCGGCTCAAACAGGTCAAGCAGACCAATGGGAGATCGAACCTTTGTGGCTCGTTGAGCGAAGAGCGATCGAAAGCGCTATCAGCAAATGCGCAGGCAACGTCCATAGGGCGGCCGACTGCCTGAAAGTCTCTCCATCTACTCTGTATAGAAAGCTGCAGTCTTGGAGTGTCAGCGCCAACCAGAGCAGAGGTGCCGCATAGCATGTATGGACTTATTCATAACGCTTTAAAGAACATGGTTGTACGGGATCATGGAGAACCGCTTTGGAAGCTGATTCTTGAGCAGACGGATATGGAAGCCGACGTTTTCCTCAGCATGCGACAGTACGACGACAACACGACGCTTACGCTGATCGCAGCGAGCGCCCAGGTAACGAACATGGACGTTGAGGCATTCCTCAGATCGTTTGGATTTTACTGGCTGACGGTGTTTGCCCCGACGGACTATGGTGCGTTGCTAAAACTGACGGGCGATGACCCTTTCGAGTTTCTACGGAATCTCAACAGTCTTCACGAAAGAATCAGCACCTCGTTTCTTGAATTTAGGCCGCCAGCGTTTAGTGTGAAAAATGTGAGTGATGAATGCATCGAACTCCAATACAACAGCACGAGAAAAGGCCTGACGAGCTTTGTTGAGGGAATTCTAAGGGGGCTACAGACCATGTTTAATATGACCATGGTCGTTGAGTTAATAGAAACAACTGAGGTACAGCAGGGTGAGCAAAGTCGATTTCGAATTACTAAAGTAGATCAGCAGCGTGGTGGATCATGACGGATAATAATGTGGCGCACTCACTCGATGTTTTGTTCACCATGTGCTTTACCATAGATGGTGATCTTCAGGTCTCAAACCTAACATCAGCGCTGAAAAATTATTTTCCAGAAATCAAACCGGGTAAGTCACTACTCGACCTATTTGAGGTGCAAAGACCCGCGCTTATGCGCGGAAATATGACCCTGAAAGACCATTTGAGCAGCTTGTTCCTGTTAGTGGCAAAAGATCATTCTATAGCGCTTAGGGGGCAGGTTGTTCAGTTAGCGGGTGACAGAGTGTACCGATTTGTCGGTGCACCTTGGCTTGCCTGGATGTCCGAGTATAAGCCGCAGACCTCTTTGAAGATCAACGATTTCCCTATCTTTGATTCGCAACTGGATCAGCGCTTTCATGTGGCCACTCAAGAAATCATGGTTAAAGATCTCCAAAAGCTTACCATTGAGTTAATACAAGCACGTGATGCTGCAGATGAAGCCAATCGAATGAAAACGGATCTATTCGCCGTTATGAGTCATGAGATGCGTACGCCGCTACATGGGGTCATTAGCGCTTTGTCTCTGGTAGGAAACAGCGACAATGAAGCGGAGCGTGAACAGTTAGTCGACGTTGCCCAAAAATCAGCGTTGGGGCTCCTTAATGTCATAAACTACGCGCTGGACTACTCGAAAATCGAGGCGGGTAGAATGAAGGTGGAATATATCGAGTTTGGAATCATGGATCTGACTCGAAGTGTCGCGGACATGACTACGGGCAAGGCCCAAGAGAAAGATATCGAACTGATCATCAATGTGTCTGCAGATGTACCTAGGTACTTCAACGGCGATCAGGATAAGTTGAGACAGGTGCTGGTCAATCTAACGAGTAATGCACTAAAGTTTACCGATAATGGGCGTGTCGTCGTGTCGATAGGTATCGACGAGCCTGTGCACTTAGACCTTAATGCTGGTCATACCCTGATAAAATTTTCGGTATCGGATACTGGTTGTGGCATTCCAGACAAGGATTTGCAAAATATCTTTGAGCCCTTCTGGAGTAAAACAGGAGCGGCGAACACGGATTTGGGTACCGGGCTAGGTTTAAAAATTAGCAAGCAACTCGTCACTCTCATGGACGCCGACATTCTGGTGACATCGCAATTAGATGTAGGGTCGGTATTTTCGTTCACCGTAGCGCTGGAGATTGTTAGCCGTCCGACCGTCAAAACCTTGCAGTTTGATTCTAAGGCTCTCCCAAACACTTTCTCTGGGCGCGTCATGATCGTTGATGATAACCAAACGAACTTAATGCTTACCGAATTGATTCTCAAAAATTTTGGCTTGGACGTCAAAGCCGCAGGTTCTGGCCAAGAAGCCATAGACTTGGCCAGCTCTATTCCCTTTCAACTGATATTGATGGATATCACCATGCCCGGCATGAATGGTATTGAAGCAGCTCGACAGATAAATCAGCAGATGTTTAAGCCCCCGATTGTAGCCCTGACCGCCCACGTACAGCCTGAAATGATTGATGATTACCTCGCCAACGGCTTTAAAGGTTATCTCAGGAAGCCCATTGAAAATCTGGAATTAATCAGGGAATTAAACCTATGGTTACCAGCGGGAAAAAACACGCAGCCGTTGGCTATTGAGCCGTCAAAATTGCCTGTTATCAATTATAAAACACTGGATAGACTTAAGGATCAAATCGGTGAAATTAACTTTGTTCGAGTGCGAAGACTATACCTTGATGAGACCAAAAGACGCCTTTCCAGCCTGCTTGCTGCCTGGGTTCGCCGCGATCACGATTCGCTAGCGCTAGAGGCGCATACACTCGCTAGTAGCGTATCGAGTTTCGGATGTGATGATCTTGCCTGGCGAATGAAGAAAATTGACAAAGCTATTCGAGTGATGGATATGTCCGATGTCATATCCTACATGAAGGATATCGAAAAGCATGCAAAAGAATCGCTCAGTGGGGTGGAGGCGTATGTGTTGAAAAGTGGCTCAACTTAATTGATGGCTAACCGATGACGGTGACTAAGATGGAATCTTCAGAACCCAGACCACTTATTGCCATTGTTGACGACGACCTTGCGAGTGCGAATCTATTGGCTATGGTGTTAGCGACAGATTATGACTGTTTCATCGCCACGTCAGGGATAGAGGCGATAGCTATGATTAGAGGCCGACAACCGGATCTGGTGTTACTCGATATTATGTTGCCGGATATCAGCGGTTACGAAGCCTGCGTTGCCTTGCAGGCAGAGCCGGCGACCTCAAAAATACCTGTCATCTTCGTCACCGGTCTAGAGGAAAGTGAGAACGAAGAGCTCGGGTTTGTGGCCGGCGCTGTCGATTATCAGAGTAAGCCGATCAACCCAGGCATCCTGAAGGTTCGAATCGCGCGAATATTGGACAATACGATGTATATAGAGTTTTTAGAGGTTATGTTGAGCCAGAAAGATTTAACGCTCAGCGTCTTTAGAGATAGTGCGAAAGCCATGTTGAACCGAACTGTAGATTCTGTTGATAATATTGAGCACGATTAAGCAAGTGATCAACCCGGCCGCCTGTCAGACAGTAGATCATTGGCTATCCAAACTTTGGGCTTTCTCTACCAAAAATTTGCACAACATAATTAATTTACCAAAACACGCCAATCAGGCAGTGAGTGCTGAGCTTACCGTTCCCCTTGCGTTACTTATTCTCTACTAAGCGCAAGGTCATGAGTCGCGTACTGACCATCGTGTACGCGGTGATTATTACGTTTCTGATAACGCGGGCAGAGACAACTGTGAAGCCTGGTCCGCAGAGTCGGTGTGACACTGATACAAAGGCTCGGATCTGCGCTCAATGTAACCTTGCACTTCCACATGTTCTATTTGAAGGGTGGGTTCAAATTAGAGCAGGTCTTTGCCGAACGATATCAGACGCTAGCCATCGACAAACAACCAGCGCGGGATGAGCGCTATACGCTCAATGAGTCAGCATGACTGGTAATGAATCTGGGTGAGGCTTGGTGGGCTTCATGAAACACACCGCATGGCACTGAGCCTGGATTTGATCGCCCTGTATTGGTTATTTCATCCAATGAGTTTAATCAAAGTCGAATAAATACTGTCAGTGTTGGTGTAATCAATTCAAATATGGATTTGGCTGATACACCGGGTAACGTTACATTGGACAGCAAAACCTTGCACCTTAATAAGGATTCTGTCGTCAACATTTCGCAAATCTTGACGTTGGAAAACCCTTTCTTATTGAAAAGGTGGCACGTTGAACGCTGGTGACATTCGCTAATTAAATGATGACTTAACGCTGAATTTGAAGCTTCAAACGGTATTTTTGTCTTAAAATAACTCGATTTCACCATCACGATGATCGGTTTTGCTCAGAATACTTTCTTTTTCTTGATCACTTAACGGTGGGCCTTCGAAACTGGCTTCGATGTAAAATTGGCCGATGTCTGATTTTACCGGAATGCGCAAAATTGGCGCTTTGGTTTGATGGGCGACCAAGTAGTCATAGCCACTCATTACTGTTGGCAGGGTGATCTCAAATTGATAACCTTGTTTAATCAACTCAGTTTTGGCACCACCGATGATCATATTGCTTATTTCACAGACCAAATCAAATGCCAAAAATTCATTCATTGGGGCCTCATCAGGCAGCATTCTCAAAGCAATATTTTCAAGCACGGGATTAGTAAAAACAATAGCAATGGAGGCACAGCGATTGTTGCTTCGCATACAGATGATCCCAGTCGTGGTACTTCCAATCTCAGGATCATTCGCTTTTCTTAGCTGAGGGCTACTGGTACGCACATGTAAGTCGGCCATGGTCAATATCACGTTTTGACAGGCTTTTAGTACTATATTGAGAAAATCGACTTGCATTTGTCATCGTCCCATAGCGGTGAATTATGGAGGCCGGCATTGTTTTCGCTGAATCTCAGCCGTCTTTTAGTGTAGTCTATTTTCGGGATAATTCACGGAATGGCGCATGATTGTACCTTTGGATGATGCTAGATTATTACGTCGTTATTTTGCGTTGGCTAAAAGCGCTGCAACGTCTTCGTTGGAACACCCAAAGACTCATCATGTCACGGCGTCTTACGTTTGACTGATCATCCGCAGTGACCATACATAACTGTTTTATGGAAAATGGGGTTTATCCTGCTTATTTTCTTGATCTTTTATCGCAGTGGCTACTCAAGCTGCCAGCTATAAAGCGCTCAACGCGCCTGCCTCCGACATTTTCAGCGGGTTAATTGACCAGACTTAGATCTAATAACGTTGACGTGACATCCGTCACGTAAGGAAATGCATTGGATACCGGTTGGCTTACCGACAATGGATCTACGGCAACAACCAGAGGAACACGCATCCTCCCTGCACCAGAATAAAATTTGGCGTAGGCCAGTGGCGACGTCGCAGCGCTCGCGAAGCTGCGTCAAATAGCCTTAATGTACCTTAGAGTACCAGCGTCTCACCATCGGTGGTGTAGACTTGCATGCCGTAAAGAAAGCCACGTACTGCACGAGTCGTGGACGTCGACCCTGATGCTTCGCTACCGTTGTCGGAAGCGAAAATGACAATCGTATGTTGATACTGACCTGCTTGCTTTAGGGCCTGGGGAAAAATGTTTTATCCCATTTCTGTCTTCGATAGTATCGTGGTGAATCATGGTTTCAGGCCTACTTTTCTTGATTGTCGAACTTCAATTTCAGGCATGAATTTCTTTGCTATTGTCACGCCTTTTGCGTAAACCAGATTCACTTTTCTAACGGTAGGTTTGGTCTGTCGGAGTCGCATACTGCTGACTAAATCAATCGCTTTTTACACTGAATCGATAAATTCTCCGCGCCAATGATTTTCTAACACAGCTCATCATCTTTCAACTGGATTGTATTTGCTCTGATAAGTCGAGTCATACGCGAGGTGTATTTCTATGTCGCGATCATCACGTCAAATGGTAGCTACGGGCTGACTGAACTACCGACCCCAGTATGATGAACACTTTGCCCCCTGAATCAGCTGTCCTTATCCACCTGCCCTTAAACACGTGACCCGAACCTGGCGTCCGGATCCGGGCGCCAGCTCAGGGGAATAAACGCACTAAAAAATCACCGTGATAATGTTAGAGCAGGTAGCGCCAGAACATACCTGGTAGTACAGGGTCATACCGCCTTTGCCTAGGCCATCATCAAGATACTGGCCATTGCTCGATGAACCTATCGCGCTCATGGATTGAGACGTCAAGCCGCGGGACACTGTGTAGGTGCTACTCGCATCACTCCACAGTAACGCCACACGATTGGAACCTTTAGCCTTAGATGTGCTGCTGCTAAGGGTGAGATTACTCACAGGCTCTGTGGTAACACTCGCCATGTTGGAAGCGGCGCTGTCGCCCGCGCCATTCAACGCAAAGATCCTGTAATCATAACTCATGCTAGCAGCGAGGCCACTGTCATTGAAGCCAATGCTGTCAGCCCCTAGGTCTGCAGCGGTCAACCAACTCGCGCCAGCAGCGCGTCGCTCCAGCCGGAAGCCAAATTCATCGCTCGCTGTATCAGTCCAGCTAAGGCTGACTTCACTGTGACCGACGACACTGGCTTGAAGACTTGTGGGCGCACTTGGAACCGTCGTCGCACCTCCGCTATCTGAGCGAGTACGCACGAATATCTGGTCGATATACGCAGTATCAAGCGATCGATTGCCAAGGGCCTGATCGGTGTCCTCCAGCGTTATCGTCAATGTGCCCGGGCCGTGCTCAAAGGGCGCGCTATTGACTGTACTACTGCCGCCAGCAAGGGTACCGACGGTACCACTGTGTACATCCAGACTATATGACAAACGAAAAGTTTCACCATCGTTGGAAGGGCCTCTGTAGCCGTTGACCGAAACGGTAGAGTTACCCGCTGGCACGCTCACCTGCCAGCTGTGCTGAGCATAGCTATAACGGCTGTTTTTCTTACCACCAGACTCGCGCTCTGTAATTTCCTGACTCGTACCATCACGCACGTGAGTGGCAGTATGTGAGCGCAGTATCGTACCGGCGATAAAGATGTCCGCTGACGTCACGCTGTCGATAATGGACGGTTGGGTCACATCAATAGTGGATACGGCGAGTGTTGAGTCGCCGCCCAGATTATCGGTCACTGTTAACGTTGCACCGAAAGTGCCGGAGCTCGTGTATGTGTGAGTCGCATCGGCGGTGAAGGCACTGCTGCCATCGCCAAAGTCCCAGCGATGCGCAACGATGGAACCATCAATGTCGGTCGAGCCCCCGTCGCTGAAGTCTACACTCAACGGCGCCTCACCAGAGATTGCACTACTATTTGCCAAAACCACAGGTGGTTGATTAATTACATCGATGCTAAGCCCAACAGTGTCGGTCAGCCCGTCAGGACTGGTCACGGTAAGTCGCGCATCAAACAGACCTGATTGCGTGTACGTATGACTGGCGGTCACACCAATGGCAGTATTGCCGTCGCCGAAACTCCACGACCAACTTGATGCATCTACTGAGCCCACACCATCAACGTTAATTGTGAGAGGCGACGTATCCGTTACGTAATCGCTACTGAAAGCAGCAACCGGCGGCACTAGGCCTGCTCCATCAGCATAGCTGGCGACAATTTTATAGCCGCCCAAACTGCCGTAATCTGTGTAGCCCGTATCCAGCGGATCGCCCTTGCCAACGCCGTCGATGGTGATGTAATAGTTGCCGCCACCGACGATCACGTCAATGCTCGCAGCGAGCAGATCAGCAGGATTAGCCGACGCCAGAAGCGCACCACTCTCATCAGTCAGCGTGATTTGGATGTCCAGATTTGGGTCTACGGCAACCGTCGTCGCGGTAATACTGACAGGCCCAGCACCCGCGGCGATGACAAACACATCCGCATCAGCGGGCGTCTCAACAGTACCCGTTGCTGTTGACGTGGCACCCCCATCGCTCACCGCATAAACCGGTGTTGTAGCAGACGCGGGATTGTTGCCGTGATCATCAACTGAAGGGTCTAGACCATAACTGCCCATAATGCCGTAATCATCTTGTGATTGGCTGGCATCTAAATACTCGCCCTTGCTCCATTGCACCAGAGCCTTGTAATAACCGACACCCATGATGGGTGCCCAACCGGTCTCGCCGGTGCCGTGCCCTTGATAGTACCCTACGGTGGACGTGCCATCGTGATTTAGACCCAAATTATGGCCCACCTCGTGGGTGATGGCTTCGCCAGCCCCGTTGACACTGTTGTTGAACACTAGCGCCGGTTGACCGTCTTGACTGGTACGGCCAAAAACCCCCACATAAGCAACACCACCGCAACCGCAGCTGTAGATTTGCCCGGAGGACGTCACGTAACTGGCGTCCAGATACGCCGTATTGGGCGTGATCAGCGCACGACTACCATACTCATTGTCGGCGGCATCAGATCGCGCCAGGGCGTCAAAACCCGGATCCGCGGTGGTGACATTGATATCGAATGGCGCAAAGTCTTCAGCTACCTGGCGCCACATCGCCTGTATGTTGCCTAGCTCACTGTCTGAAAAGTTGTTTATATCAGCATCCGCCGACCAGGGAGCAGCATACATCGGGTCAACTCCGGACGACGCATTCCACCCAGCACCCGTAATAATATGGCCATTGAAATCGAGATAGAGCGTTTTGCTGGCACCAGGGCGACTCTGCAGCAGAAAAGTCTGATCCAGAGGATAGTTAGCTTGTGCATACACATCAACGTTAGCTGGACTGGCCTGTTCCAGTACTTCGACATAAAACAGACGACCGCGTGTATCCAACCAGAGCGTGCGATCATTGCGCATCTCCCGCGCAAATTCCGATACACCCATGCCGTAACTCGCCGCGACAGCAGGCAGTCGATCTCCCAACGCCTGAATGGCACGTTCACCGCGCACAGCAGAAGGCAAACTGATATCGGGCATGGGCGGTTTGGCGGCTTGCGCACCGAGATTTAAGCAGAACAAAGAACAGAGAAAAATTAGGGATAGTTGCTTCTTACGCACGGCTAGTACAATCATTACTTCACCACCACTCACGTCAATGAATAGGCGACTTCATGATAAAACCGCCTTTCTCTCGGCTCTTTTCTTGACTTAAAGCGTAGTAGTACGAAAGAACTTGGTCGGGGGAAAGCAGACAGACGGTCACGAGAGATCGCAACTGGCGCGAACACACGGCACAAAGATGTAAACCGAGATATCATTATGCCGGCAAAATCCATCACGTGATGGATCGTGGAAAGACGGTTGATTTGGAAGGATTTGTGCTCTCCCAGAGCGCCAGCGCTTATGACATCAAGAGACTATGCAAGAGGCGATGCAAGAAAACTCGCCAACAGATCACTTCCGTTTGCCCTACGGGGTCATATAGATTCAAGGCTAGCTCGACACCCATTGATCCGCCGCGTATTCTGCCGACGCTGCTCAAAGTAAGGCGTTAAGCATACGGCGCAGTTTGTATGCACAACCAAATTTTTGAAATCACAGAGACCCATGGCGTCACAGCCACGCGCTTCCTGCTATCACCTCACTGGACCGTCGTCAGGGCTGCGGCCGCTGACATTCGCGCCCACTTCCCGAGTGAAATTAAACGCTGGGATTGCAGCTGCGGACTCGCCCTGAGCGCAGAAGAATGACGCGCTATAGCTGATAACGCCAAACGCGTGGATGCTAAAACCCTGAAGGTGGCGATAGTCGCTGCCCAAAACGACGTATACGGTCTTGCTCGCTTGTTTTCAGTCCATCGCGCTCAGGAGCATTTACAACTGCAGGTTTTTCGAGATCGGGATGTTGCTTTTCAATGGCTCGATAGCATGGCTGACAGTACCTGAAGGTACCTGTCACTAACGTCTTCCATACTTAGCCATAAGCCTGGTGACTTTTTTGACGTAATGCATCGATTCTTTTCGAACATGTCGATGCGTTAAAAACCAGTAGAACTCTTTAACCGTCATTGCGTTAACACGATCAATGGCCGCTTGTCTGTTGCCGGACGGCACTAAACTTTTAAAAAGGTTGCCCGATCCTCCGTTATAGCTAGAGATAATCGCATACTCCAGTTTCTGCGGGTGGTAAATGCCCGCAAGGTAACGGTCGGCCAAAATACTTAGGTAACCGGTTCCCACCTCTATATTGCTGGCTGGGTCGTACAAAAAGGCTTTAGATGGCGTATGGTTATAGCCGCTAATAATAGAGAAATAATCTCGACCCGCCGTATCTGCTTTGATTTGCATCAGCCCGAGCGCATTAGAGCGAGAACGTGCCAAGGGATTAAAAGCACTCTCGGTTTCGATAATTGCCATAATTAGCGGGACTCGAATCCTGTGCTTCGCACTTGCTGCCCTGGCAAAGGCTAGATACTTGTTGCCGGCGATGGCTTTATGCTGGCCAATCATGGGAATCACCAAGCGGGACGTGTTGATGCGTGCTTGGCGACCGATCAAGTAATCGACAAACCGGCCCGCTCGCCAGACCGAGGCAATAGCCACACCATCTTGATCCACCACCTGCTCATAAAAGAAGGGCTTTTGGGTCGTCGAATTAACTAAGCCTAAATCGTGCGCTGTCCTCGCATCAATGACGGCAGGGTCAATTTGCGTGAGCAGAATTTCAACAGCAGCTTGCTTTACCCCCTTAGCGTCGATCGCACTGATGGTGATAATACCGCGTTCAAAATCGATAAGTGTTTCCGCATCGCTAATGCCGTGATAGGAGAGGATTGCTGGCGACATGCTCCCAAGACCGTCTGACTCTCCATGATATTCTTCGAGCAGCGCCGCAACATCGGGGCTATAGCCGCTAAAATCAGGAAGCTGTTCGGCGAACGATGCCGTGGCGGAGTATAGCCAGCAAATGAGCAGCAAACGGTACACACGTCTCTGAAAAAAACACGGTAACCGAGCCACAGCAGAGTCAGTTAGAAGTATGGGCATCCCGGTATCTTACATTGCTGCAGGTTTTTGAAAAAGACAGGTTGCGCAGACCGATGGCCGAGTTCTAGTGACATCCTGACCAGTATCTTTGTAACGGGGTATTGCCCTTTATTTTCTGTTATATTCGCATCAAAATCCACAGGGTTTCGCAGACATTGATATTTACATATCTGTAAATGCAACAAGTCTCTGGAGCTTGGCCTGCTGGTATGAACTGTGACCCTAGTCTCCAGTCTTAAGACCTTGTTGTGTATCGATGCTAGCAACATAATGGACACATAGAAGCGGGTAGCAGTAACAAACCGTGCGTTGTTAGCACAAGGCGCGGTCACTACATTAAGGAGTGAGTAAATGAAGTTTTTTGATCTGTCAAATATACGGGGCGATGTGTTTGGCGGCCTTACCGCTGGCATCATCGCCTTGCCTTTAGCGCTAGCATTTGGCGAAGCCTCCGGTGCCGGGCCCATTGCTGGCATGTGGGGTGCCATCTTTGTTGGCTTTTTCGCATCCTTGTTCGGCGGCACGCCCACCAACGTATCGGGCCCAACCGGTCCCATGGTCGTCGTTTTTGCCGCGGCCTTTGCCTCACTTTCAGGCAGCCTGTCATTGATATTTGCAGCGGTGGTATTGGCCGGCATACTGCAGATTGTTATGGGCGTCTTTAAAATGGGGCAGTACGTTCGACTGGTACCCTATCCTGTTGTCTCCGGCTTCATGAGCGGTATTGGTTGCATCATTATTATCCTGCAAATGTCGCGCTTATTCGGCAGCGAGCCTGCGGGCGCAGGCACTATTCCAGCGCTGCAAGCGATTCCAGATGCCATTGCAAACCCCAATGTTCCGGCAGTAGTCATTGGCGTGTTGACGCTGCTCATTGTTTTTCTATGGCCCTCAAAACTGGGCAAATACGTACCCGGACCTCTGGCGGCGTTACTCATAGGCACCGTGGTCAGTTTATTTTTAACGGGAGCACCTGTACTTGGTGATATCCCAACCGGTTTTCCATCACTCGTCGTACCTGAATTTACTTCAGCGACCTTCTCGATTGTGCTGGAGGCCGCCATCCTACTTGCAGTGCTGGGGTCTATCGATAGCCTGCTCACATCTTTGGTTGCCGACAATATGACACGAAGCCGCCATGATTCTGATCGGGAATTGATCGGCCAGGGAATTGGTAATACGGTCGCAGGACTCTTCGGTGCTGTGCCTGGCGCCGGCGCAACAATGCGCACCGTCGTCAACATCCAGGCTGGCGGCACGACAAAAATATCCGGCATGCTGCATTCTTTGCTGCTGATCGCCGTTGTCATCAGCCTTGCCCCGCTAGCGGAGAAAATCCCCCATGCGGTATTGGCCGGCATTCTGATAAAGGTTGGCTATGACATTATTGACTTCGCCTATTTGAAGCGCTCCCACCAGGGACCTCGCCTGGATCTCGTGCTGATGGCGATGGTGCTGTTGATGACCGTGTTTGTTGATCTGATTACGGCTGTTGCCGCCGGCGTTGTCCTTGCCGCGCTTGGGTTTATCAAACAACTCGCCGACCAGCAGATAAAGCAGTTTAGTGGTGAAGATACCAGCTCGCTGGTGACCACTGATGAAGAGGATGCATTGATGGCGAGGGTCCTTGGTAAGGTAACCATGTTTGATTTTGGCGGTCCGTTAAGCTTCGGAGCGGCAGCTGATTTGGGACATCACGTTCGAGAGCGAGTCAAAGGTCAAACCAGAGCAATCATCTTAGATTTCTCCAGAGTGCCATTCATTGATGTTTCTGCTGCGCGAGCGATCGAGACGATCATTCATGATTCCCACGATATGGGCATCACAGTCTTTGAAACCAGCATGAATGAGGACGTGCGTAAGACGCTGATCAGCTTGAACTCGCTACGAAAGCTGCCGGTAGACGTAACCTACAGCACCCGCGTTGAAGCCTTGCGTGCAGCGGTTGAGCTCGTTGAAGCCGAGCACAGCGCTGCGACAAGCACGCAGCCAGCACCTACATAGAGGGCTTTACCCCTCATACTTAGCACGAAACATTAGCCTGATTGATGTATCTTGATCTGCGGTTAATGTTTCATGTAGGTGCGCTTTTTCAAACTTATTTTTAAGACTCAAGGGTGATTCATTATGGAAGCTGTTGCGCTAGACACGCTGATAAAGGAACGACGCAGTATCCGCGGCTATAAAAAAATGCCCGTTTCTAAAGAACTCATTGCGGAGGTTATTGCCGTAGCCAAAGGCGCCCCGTCATCAATGAACACCCAGCCGTGGTTTTTCCATGTCGTCACGGGCGAGCCTCTTGAGCGTATCCGGGAAGGCAACACTGAGAAAATGATGTCAGGCGCCAATGTAGACCGTGAAATCAAGATGAATCATGGCTATGAAGGCGCTTACCGCGGACGTCAGGTTGATATTGCGAAGCAACTTTTTGCCGTCATGGGTATTGACCGTGAAGATAGAGACAAGCGTCAGGACTGGGTGATGCGCGGCTTTCGTCAATTCGACGCGCCGGTATCCATTGTTATGACCTGTGAGAAAAGCATGGAACATGACACCATTTGCCACTTTGATTTAGGTGCCGCTGTGTATGGTTTAGTTCTCGCGGCATGGACGCGTGGTCTGGGCACGGTCATTAACGGCCAAGGCATTATGCAATCATCCGTTGTACGCGAGCATGCAAAAATCCCTGATGACCAAACGATTATGACGTGTGTTGCGATGGGCTGGCCTGATTTTGACTTTCCAGCCAACGGCGTTAAATCTGTGCGCGAAGACAATGACAACTTCGTCACCTATACCGGATTTGAATAAGGCGGATTTATGACAGAAGAACTACGATTCGATGGACAAGTCGCCTTGGTAACAGGGGCGGGTCGAGGACTCGGCCGGGAGCACGCATTGTTGCTGGCCTCCCGGGGCTGCAAGGTCGTCGTCAATGATTTGGGTATCGCCTATGACGGCACTGGGGCGGGTGAGCATCGTGTCGCTGATGAGGTTGTGGATTTAATTCGGGCGGCTGGCGGTGAAGCCGTAGCCAATTTTGATTCAGTTGAACAAGGCGAGCTAATCGTTGCGGCCGCGATTGCGGCCTACGGGCGGCTGGATATTGTCGTCAACAACGCAGGTATCCTGACGCCAGAAACCTGGTCAGAACTGACCCTAGAGTCATGGCAGCGAACCATCAACGTCAACCTGACGGGCGTGTTCACGGTGATGAAAGCCGCCTGGCCAGTATTCGTCGAACAACAATATGGACGCTGCGTGATGACCTCCTCCCCCGCGATATTTGGTGCTGGCGTGGCCGCTTATGCGGCGAGTAAGGCTGGCTTACTGGGCCTGGCAAATTCCCTGCAATTTGAAGCGCGCAAGCTCAAGCTCGATATCAAATGCAATGTGTTGGTGCCCCAGGCAGACACTCGAATGGTGCGTGACTTTGCTTCGGCTATTGATGACCGACGCGTTCAACAAGGTCGATCAAAGGCGCGTACAGCGCCAGCTGAGATGCTCGCCAGACTAACCCCCAACAAGGTCTCAGCCATGGTTGTGTGGTTAGCACACGCCTCCT
>Ga0307492_10000507_pt1 | contig 16405 bp, 7 predicted proteins | sample SI3LmetaG_FD_202365 | JGI IMG/M metagenome (GOLD analysis project Ga0307492, IMG submission 202365) | Sea-ice brine microbial communities from Beaufort Sea near Barrow, Alaska, United States - SI3L | ecosystem: Environmental > Aquatic > Marine > Coastal | place: USA: Alaska | collected 2017-05-06 | reverse complement strand
CTAACCAGCCTAATCCAACAATTAAATAACCCTCGCGTTTTTTTACTTCATCATTTTTGTTCTTTCTCGTCAAGATTTTTAATCCTGAACCCGCTAATAAAGTAATGGCTGAGGCGAAAGATATTGCTTGTAAATCTTCACTGTTGTAATAAAGAGAGAACGGAATTGCCAATGACATTAACACTCCAGTAATGATGATTAAACCACCAACAATGTTGGTCACTACTTTAATGTTAATTAAATTTTTAGGCATCTTACTTGTGGAAAAATTTTTCTATTTCTTGAATGGATTGTTTAAGGGTAAATATAATTACTTTATCGCCTTCTTGCAGTTGAAACCCTCCAAAAGGAACAAAACCTTTGTTATCTCTGATTACTCCTGCAATTTTAGTTGATTTTGGCATTTTAAGATGACGTAGTGGTTTTGAAGTGATTTTTGTTCCCGCTTTTACGTTAAACTCAATGATCTCTCCATCTACACCATGTAAACTTGCAATTTCTTCTACTTCACCTTTTCTAATAAATTTAAAGATATTACTTGCCGCAATCATCTTTTTATTAATCAAGGTATCTATACCGATGTTGTGAGAGAGGTTGATGTAGTCAATGTTTTCTACCCCGGCAATTGTTTTTTTAACGCCGTGAGATTTTGCCACCAAGGACGTAATGATATTGGTTTCAGAATCTCCAGTTACAGAGATGAAAGCATCCATGTCTTCAATATTTTCCTCTTCTAGGGCCTGAACATCTGTGCCATCGGTATTAATTACTAAGGTTTTCTTTAGTTTTTCTGCGATTTGTTCTGCTTTTCTGCGGTTTTTTTCTATGAGAATTACGTTGTAATCTTTTTCAAGAAGTTCGGCTGTTAAAACGCCCATTCGGCTTCCTCCTAAAATCATTATGTTTTTTATTTCATAACATTTTTGCCCGCAAATTTCAGTAATTTGATCGATACTCTCTGGAGTAGAAATAAAATAAACGATATCATTTTGACGTAAAACAGTGTCGCCTTCTACCAAAATCGTTTTATCGTTTCTCAGTAAAGCTATAGGCTTAAAGGATCGGTTTGGATTTAAATGAGTCGTATTTACTACTGATTTATCCTTTAAAGGAGAGTCAGGGGAGATGGTAATTCCAAAAACGGTGAGTTTACCTCCCTCAAATTCATAATCATTGGTAAATGCAGATTGACCGATGAGTCGTTTTATTTCTTGAGAGGCTAATTCTACTGGCGAAATTACCGTATCAACACCTAAGCTGCTATAGAACTCTCGCATTTCTGTACCGATACCTTCATAATTACTTATTCTGGCGATGGTTCTTTTTGCACCTAACTTTTTACCGTTAATACAAACTAAAAGATTTGTCTCTTCCGAGGAAGTCGCTGCAATTAATAAATCACAACTGCTTACTTTAACTTCTTTAAGGATGTTGATGTTTTTGGCATTTCCTTTAATTCCAAAAACATCAATTTGTGATTGAACATAGTTTAAACGATCTTCATTGTCATCAATGATATAGATGTTTTGAGCTTCCTTACTCATCATTTTTGCCAAATGGAAACCTACCTCTCCAGCACCGGCAATAACTATTCTCATACCTCTAAATTTTGAACAAAAATAGTTTTATTTTCTTAGTTGACTGGTTATCTCAATTGATAATGAGTCTAAAATCTAAAGTTTATAGATTTCTAGTACTTTTGCAAGGTGAGTAAATTCAATTTTTTAATAAGATACATCAAGTATCGTTTGGTTTCTAAGAACGAACACAGCATTCATTCGCCCTATTTATTTCGCTTTTATTTAGACGTAATCAAGGATGAAAATCCTTTTTATATTTATGAAGACATTGAATCTATTCGATCCAAGTTGCTAATGACGGATATGGAAATTTCCATTGAAGACCATGGAGCTGGATCAAAAGTGAATAATTCCAATAAAAGAAACATTAAGGACATTGCAAAAAACGCTGTAAAATCAGCAAAATATGGTCAGCTCCTGTTCCGCTTGGTCAATCATTTTAAGCCTCAAACTATTTTAGAATTGGGAACTTCTTTGGGGGTAAGTACGTTGTATTTAGCAGGAGCAAATAAAAAGAGGAAGGTAACAACTGTAGAAGGTTGTCCCAATACCAGTAAAGTGGCTCAAATTAATTTTGATAAGATAGGTTTTGAGAACATCAACTTAATTACGGCTAATTTTGATCAGTTCTTGCCTCAATACCTCGCTAAAACGGAAACATTAGATTTCGTTTTTTTTGATGGAAACCATCAAAAAGAAGCCACCCTTAATTATTTTAATTGGTGTGTGGACAAAGCACATGGCCAAACCATTTTTGTTTTTGATGATATTTATTGGAGCAAAGGAATGACCGAAGCTTGGGAAGAAATACAAAAACATCCGAAAGTAACGGCTACAATAGACCTGTTTTTTGTGGGGATCGTCTTCTTTAATACAGACCTTAGTAAAGAAGATTTTGTGTTGAGGTTTTAGAGAAATGGCAAGAATAACCGGAGAAGAAAACCCTCTTAATCCGCTTGATCCGCGAATAGAATTACGCGGTTGGAGTTCGTTTGCTTAACGTTTGGGTAAACGGTGTTGGAATGCCGTTTAGTTTTTTTTCGTGTTTACAAATGGACAAGTCTAATGCGTTTTTCATTGATAAAAATGAATTGTCCTACCCTTGATGTTTTGCCCTCTACAATCTGATTAAATCTCATTTTTAAATTTTCGGGAACTTCAATTTCAACTTTGTCAAAATAAAGATATGTACTATCATTGATTGGTTTTAAGGTGTTGTTAACGAATCGTTCACTTGAATCAACTTGATGATGGTACTTTGGTTGGTTAAGGTATAACTTAAACTGAGTGGTGTCAGGCACCTTGGTTTTAGAAATGACATGATTTAATGCATGTTCATATTGTGTGCCATCAGTCAGCGTTGACTTTAGTTTTGTTTCTCTAACACTTACTTTATAGGTATAGCCCCATTCAAAGTTAAATCCAGATAAGTATTCAAGGGGTGAATCGGAAGATTTTAGCGTTAACCTGTTGAAATGTTCATAGTTTTGAAAAGATAGGTGGGGGGCGATGGTAATGATCCTGTCTGAGACGGTTTGACCAAATGAATGAATAGAAATGAAGACGATGATATGGATTAAAAATAATTTCATTTTTCAATTTATTAATGCGAAGGTCCTTGTAGGAAAGGTTTTATATTTTTTTCAAGCTGTTCAGCGAAGTTCGTTTTTTTTAGGATACTGTCAAGCTGTTTTTATTTTGCTGCTCCATCTAAGATCAGTTGTTTATATTTGAAAACTCAATGAAAAAAGTAATCATTATAACTTATTATTGGCCTCCTATGGGTGGGGGAGGTGTGCAGCGTTGGTTAAAAACCACAAAGTACTTGCGCGAATATGGTTGGGAACCCATCATATTTACTACTCAAAATGGGGAAGCCTCAGTAGTTGATGAAAGCGCATTAAAGCAAATACCTGAAGGAATTGAAACGCTGAAGGTGCCCATTTGGGAACCTTTTGGGTTGTATAAAAAGTTAACCGGTAAAAAGAAAGGCGCGAAGTTAACCCCAGGAACGGTTTCCGAAAAAGAAGCTTCCTTTACCCAAAAACTATCGGTGTGGGTGAGAGGAAATTTATTTATTCCGGATGCTCGGATGTTTTGGATACAACCAGCATCTAAAGCCTTAAATGCCTATTTGGCGACTCATAAAGTAGATGCCATCGTTTCTACAGGTCCGCCACACTCAACGCATATGATCGCATTGAATGTGATTAAAAAAAATAAAATTCCTTGGTTAGCAGATTTTAGAGATCCTTGGACCAATATTGATTTTTATGATAAACTCAGGTTAACCAATTGGGCAGATAAGAAACATAGACGGTTGGAACAGGAAGTTTTGCAGCATGCTGATAAGGTGGTCACCGTAAGTTGGAGTTGGGCAGAAGATTTTAGAAGAATTTCTGATGTGATGCCTATGGTAATTACCAATGGTTATGATCCAGCTGATTTTGTTACCGCAGGATCGGTAACCTTGGATGAGAAGTTTACCATCACGCATGCAGGCTCGTTAAATGAGGATAGGAATCCTCATGCTTTATGGAAGGCGCTGGAACAATTGTCTAAAGAAATTAAGGGCTTTAGTGCGGATCTAGAAATTAAATTTATTGGACAAGTTGCTCCAGTTGCAATAGCAGAGTTGACCACTTTTAAATTGGATAAAAATTTAAACTTGATTGATAACCTCCCTCATCAGGAGGTGATTACTGAAATGATAAAATCACAATTATTGCTATTGCCATTAAATGATACGCCTAATATTGATGGCGTTGTTCCAGGAAAACTGTACGAGTATTTAGGGGCTAAAAGGCCCATCGTTTGTATTGGTAAAACAGATGGAGATGCTGCAAAAATAATTAAAGAAACGAATGGCGGAAGTGTAACTGATTTTGGCGATGTTGAGGCCTTGATTTCAAGCTTAAGATCATTCTATAGTGATTTCAAGAAACAGGAATTGAAGATAGACAGTAAAGGCTACCAAAAATATAGTCGTCAACTATTAGCAGGAGCAATAGCTGAAGAACTCAATAAAATTGCTAATTAATCTTGATTTCTTCTTCCTCTTTTACTTCTGATTCAGGAGCTTTTCTTCCAAAGGTATAACTTAAGAATAACTCATGGGTACCTGAAGAGTATGCTTTGATATCTGTAAGGGTTATATCATAAGAATAACCAAACCTGAAATCTTTGAACTCTAAACCAAAAAGGGCGACAATAGATTCTCTATCTCTGTAAGAAAATCCTAACCAGTATTTATCTTTATATAAAACTCTTGCATTCAGATCAACTTGAGCAGGAGCACCAGTAACATATTTTATTAAAGAAGAGGGAATAAGATCCACCTCATCATTAAGACTAAAGGTGTACTCACCATGTAAAAAATAGTGCCTAACCAAGCTGTTTAAATTATCGTTTTGTTGATTTTCAAAAACACTATTCTGAAACAATTGCGGAATTGAAATGCCAATCTTATACTTATCGGAATAATAAAGGATACCAAAATTTGCATCCGGAGAAAAAGAATTGTTGCTCAGGTTTTGAGTCGCTGCATCAGAACCTTCTTCAAATTTTAATTGATTGACATCTAAAGAATGAACAAATAACATGGCTCCTAAACCAAAAGATAAATGCGCTTCATTTTTTAGGGGCAGGTGGTAAGCATAAGATAACTGAAGTCCTTTTTCGCTAACAGGACCAGTAAGGTCATTAAATAAAAACCCACCTAAACCGACTCGCTTTCCAATTTTTTTATGAGCACTTATCGTTTGAGTTTTTGGTGCCCCATCTAATCCACTCCATTGAGAGCGGATAGAAGTTGAAATTGGCATGTAGTCTAGACTTCCTCCAACTGCTGGATTAAGCACATAATCGTTAAACATGTATTGACTTGTAAATGGTAATTGTTGCGCCATTAACGGTGTAGACAATAGCATTAGGATAAATAGTTTAAATGTATTTCTCATGTCTTTATCTTTTATCAATTATCGAATAATATTAATAGTTCCTGAACGAGCTTCTTCTCCATTCCCCAATTCAATAATATAGTAGTAAGTAGCAGGTGTTGCATCAGTACCATTATACGTCCCGTTCCAGGGCGTTAAATATCCTTGGTTAGAGGTGAAAACTTCACTTCCCCAACGGTTAAATACCTTAACAATCATTTGTGGATAGGCTGCTTTTCCTGCAATGTTCCAAAGGTCATTTTGACCATCACCGTTTGGTGAGAATGCGGTGGGAATATCCAAACATGATTCTTGACGAATTGAAACCACTACCTCACCAGAACTGCTGCATCCATTATTGTCAAAACCAGTAACTACATACGTTGTGGTTTCATTTGGATGCACAAGAATACTGCTGGTGGTTCCTAAGCCGTTACTCCAATTGTAAGTAACACCTCCTGTAGCAGAAATGGTTACGTTTTCAGATTCGCAGATGAATGTATCAACACTTGTTGTAATTGTTGGGTTCTCCAAAACAGTAATAAAGCTGGTAACTTCTATGGAATCACTTCCAAAACTATTAGATACAACTAGTTTTACTGGATAGGTTCCTGCAACAGGGTAACAAATATCTGTTGGCAAAGCATTTCCTGTAACAATGGGTTGGGAAGATCCCGTAAAATACCACGTCCAGTTCGTTGGAACGTTTGTACTTAAATCTGTAAAGAGAATACATTCGTCTTCGCATATCGTGCTGTCAGAGGCACTAAAACTAGCCAGTGGAGAAGTACAGTTTATAATGGTAATAAAGGTGGTAAATGTGTCTGGACAAACTCCTAAAGTAGTATATAATATTCCGTAAACTGCTGGAGTACTTAAACTCAAATCAATCTCCCCAGAAGTTGAGTTGATACTTAAGCCCAGAGAACTTGTGAATGTTCCCCCCAGATTTCCGGTAATCGTAGGCGTAGGGTCTGAATCCGTTTGACAATAACTTCCTGCTGAATAGTTATACGTAGCATCATCATGTGCGATTCCATTGACTACAAATGAATCGATAGCAACACAGCCAAGACCTGAAGTAATAGTAAGGGTATAAGTTCCTGAACTAAGCCCCGTAAGGTCTTCAGAAGTGGCACCATTACTCCACGCAAAAGTGAAAGGAGTTGAACCTCCTGTAACGGAGAGGTCTATAGCTCCAATGGCAAGATTGCAACTGTCATTAGTAACATTTGTGGTGTAACTAAATGTAGTGTTGTTATTAATGGTGAAAGAATCGATGGCTGTACAACCTGAAGCATCAGAAATGGTAACCGAATAAACTCCGGTACTAAGAGCAGAAATGTCCTCGGTAAGCTCACCATTGCTCCATACAAAAGAATAGGGAGTTGAACCACCAGCAATGCTGAGGTCTATACTACCTAAGCCTAGATTACAACTGTCGTTAGAAACAGCTCCGAAGGTCGTAAACGTTGTTGTATTTAGCACGGTAAAGGAATCTATAGCCGAACATCCTGTTGATGGATCTACAATAGTTACCGAATAAGTTCCCGCTAAAAGGTTGGAGATGTCTTGAGTAGACACGCCAGTACTCCATGAGTAACTTATAACTGGAGAAGAAGGAAAACAGTTTACGGTAGTTGAAAATACGGAACCAGGAACTGGAGGCGACGAAGCGTTAAATAAAGTGGTTCCTTCCCCATCTAATAAGGTATAAGAATGTTCATCTTCCCATTGGCCAGGATAGTAGACCAATTCAATGGCGTCTCCATCACAAACCGGAATAGATTCAGACGAGCTGTTGCCATTGGTAAAGGTGAAATTTCCAAATAAACTGCCGTTGATGTTCACATCTATTGATGCTCCATCCCAACCGTCACCAAAACTATCTTGTAAATCTAACGTGAATGTACAACATGAAAATTCGTTAATTACTGATAAATCAATCGCTCCATTTGCTAATCCACAATTATCATTTTGGATTGTTGCAGAAGTAGTGAATGTTGCAGAACTGTTTACGGTAAATGTTGTCTGATCACTACATCCACTAGCGTCAGTAATTGTAACCTGATATGCTCCGGCGTTAAGTCCAGAAATATCTTCGGTAGTAGCACCGTTACTCCATAAAAAAGTAAATGGAACTGTGCCTCCTGTTACGCTAAGGTCTATGGAACCATTGAGAAGTCCACAACTGTCAGGAGTACTTGTTGCGGAGTAAGTAAATGTGGTAGTATTGATAACTGTAAACGTATCGATTACAGAGCAGCTTCCAGAATCATAGGTGGTTACCATAAATATTCCTGCATTTAATCCCGCAAGATCTTCTGTAATTTCTCCATTACTCCAGCTGTGGGTAAATGGCGATGTCGTACCCGTAACCGTTAGGTCAACGGCACCAATTCCTTGAGTACAATTGTCGTTTGTTAGTACTCCAGCTGTTGTAAAGGTGGCTATTGAATTTACGGTAAAGGTATCTATGGCTGAACATCCTGAAGCATCTGTTGTTGTTACTGTATAAGCACCTGAAGAAAGGTTTGAGAGGTCTTCGTTAGCCGTTCCGTTACTCCAAACAAAAGTGAATGGAGCTGCTCCTCCAGTTACAGACAGATTAATTGCACCAGTTCCAAGGTTGCAACTGTCATTTGTAATGGTAGCGGAGGTTGTAAATGTGAAATTATTAATGATGGTGAAAGTGTCCACTACCGTACAGCCACTCCCGTCTGAAGTACTTACAGAATAAGCTCCTGCGGATAATCCAGAAGCAATGGAATTCGTACTTACGGCTGGACTCCATAAAAATGTATATGGAGTCGTTCCACCAGTAGTGAAAACATTAATGATTCCATCCCCCAAGCTACAGTTCTCATCTGTTAATGCTCCTGTTGTAGAAAATGAAAAGGTGTTGGCAACAGTAATGGTATCAGAAATTAAACATCCAAAACCATCTGTAACCTCTACAATGTATTCACCAGCAGAGACATTATTCAGAGATGATGGATTGTTTGATGTTGAAGGACAGTTGGATACCCCATTATAGATGGAGCCTGGAAATGGGTTGGGCCCTTGGCTGAATAAAACAGCTCCAGAACCGTCTAGTAAATCGAATGATACCTCATTGTCAAATAAACCAGGATTCCAGATGAATTCAAGAGCATCACCAGTACAAATGTTGAATGTTTCGATGTTTGAACCTCCACCAGGTACGGTGTAATTTCCAATGTTTAGTCCATTTACTAAAACATCAATAGAAGCTCCATTCCAGCTATTTCCCGCGTCTTCCATATCTAGTGTATAAGTACAACAGTCTGTTGGCGTTCCTCCAGTCCATGAGATCGTATATGGAGAAACTCCTCCGCTGACTAGTGCCGTAATGTTTCCGTCAGAATTCCCACAATTTTCATCATTCATAGTAATGGCAGTGTTCAAGCCATTACTGTTATTTATGAGGTTGTAAGCAGCCGCTAAATCACATCCAGTAGCATCCGTAATTATTACAGAATAATTTCCTGTACTTAATCCTGATAAATCTTCTGTTGTAGCTCCATTGCTCCATAAATAGGTAATTGGAGTAGAGGCTCCAGTAACTGATAAATCGATAAATCCTGAACCGTCACCACAATTTTCATTGTTGATCACCACATTGGTAATTGCTAAAGTGCCACTTATATTATTTACAGTAGTATCTAAAGTAGTTGAACATCCATTGGCATCGGTAATGGTTACAGTATAAGAGCCTGCAGAAAGGTTGGTTACATCTTCGCTAACAGCTCCATTGTTCCATGCGAAAGCGTAGGGTAAATTTCCACCAGCAACGGTTGTATTAATTGTTCCCGTTGTGTCACCACAATTTTCATCAGTAATGCTTGTAACATTGGCACTAAACCCTCCCGTAATATTTTGAATTGTACCCGTAGAATCTACTGTACATCCATTGCCGTCTGTTACCGTAACAGAAAATAAACCAGCACTTATTCCTGATAGGTCTTGAGTGGTTGCTCCGTTTGACCAATTATAGCTAACAGTTGTTGAGGTCGCTATGGTTAAATCTATAAATCCAGAACCATCACCACAAGCTTCATCGTTTGTGGTAAAACTTGTAATTGCAAGAGTTCCTGTGTTTTCATTAATAACATATGATCCATTGGTACTACAACCATTTGCATCGGTGATGGTAACACTGTAATTTCCAGCAGATACTCCTGATAAATCTTCAATAGCATTTCCGTTGCTCCAGTTAAATGTAAATGGAGCATCTCCACCTTGAATGCTGATGTCAATAGCCCCCGCAGAATTTCCACAGATCTCGTTGTTGATGGTTACGTTTTGGATGTTAAGATTTTCGCCATTGTTAATGATGTCAAAAATTTCTGTTAAAGTACAACCTCCATTATCGGTAATCGTTACCGAATAATTTCCTGCTGATATTCCTGATAAATCTTCAGAAGTTGCGCCATTGCTCCAACTAAAAGTATATGGGGCTGATCCTCCTTGAGGGTTTAAGTTGATTGCCCCATTACTAGTTCCGCAACTCTCCTCTGTTACAACATTAGAAATGGTATAAAGAGAACCCTGTGTGTTTTGAACCGTAGCCTGAACTAGAACAGAACATCCGTTTGCGTCAGTAACCGTACAAGTGTAGTTTCCAGCTGATAATCCAGTAAGTAAATCTTCAGTAGTAGCACCAGTATTCCATAGGAAAGAATAAGGTGTTGCTCCACCAGAAATGGTAATGTTAATCGCTCCTAAAGCATTTCCACAAGCTTCGTCATTGATTAAGCTATTATTAATCATTAATGTTCCCGCATTATTGGATACATTAATGTTTCCTGAATTGATCGAACATCCATTGGCATCAGAAATTGTACAAGATAAAATGCCTGAAGATAATCCTGATAGATCTTCTGTAGTTGATCCATTGGACCAAAGGAAAGAGATTGGTGCCGCACCACCTGAAACGGTTAAATCAATTTCGCCTAAATTATTGCCACAAAGTTCATCAACAACACTAAAGTTGTCTAGGGCAAGTGTTCCTGCATCATTAAGTATTTCTAAAGAATCGGTAATGCTACATCCGTTAAGATCTGAAACCGTAAAGAGGTAGGTTCCTGAAGTTAAATTTGTTGCCATAGCATTTGAACTAACATTTGGAAACCAAGTGTAAGTGTAACCAGGATTTCCTCCAGTAGCAGTTAAGCTAATTGAGCCAGATCCATTTCCACAGGATTCGTTGGAGGAAGAAGAAGCTAGAATTAAATCACCTGGATTATTAGTAATGGTGATGTTTCCTGTTAAAACTATACAGCCAGGCACATCAGTTATTGCACAGGAATAGGTACCTCCAGCAATTCCAGTTAAATCTTCTGTTGTCGCTCCGTTACTCCATAAGAAAGTGTAAGGCCCTGTTCCTCCAGTAACTGTAAGGTCAATTGCTCCGTTATTGTTCGTGCAAAATTCCGCAGTTCCTAAAGTGGTTGCTGCTAATGTTCCGGTTAGGTTATTGATGGTGTAGTTTTCAGTAACTTGACAGCCGTTAGCGTCTGTAATTGTCACCAAATAGTTTCCTGCTGATAGCGCGCTGAGGTCTTCTGTAGTTGCTCCATTGTTCCAGTTAAATGTGAAAGGAGCATTTCCTCCACTTCTTATTAAGTCGATAGCTCCTGATCCATTATTACAATTTTCATGGCTGAGTATGGCATTGTCAATTTGTAAGGTACCCGATGTGTTTGAAATGCTTTCAGAATGATTAAAAACACATCCATTTGCATCCGTTACGGTAAGGTGATATGATCCAGAAGTCAATCCCGAAATATCTTCAGAAGTAGAACCGTTATCCCAAGAATAAGTAATCGGAGCTGAACCGCCTGTGGTTGTTACAGTTATTGCGCCTTGATTATTCGCACAGGTTTCATTGGTGATTAAATCCGTTGCAACTGTTAAACTTCCTGGAGAATTAAAAAGGTTTACAATTCCTGTTTGTACTTGGCAACCATTTGCATCGGAAATTGTACAAGAGTAAGTTCCTGCAGAAAGAGCAGAGATGTCTTCGGAAGTTGCTCCGTTATCCCAAGCAAAAGATAGAGGAATAGTTCCACCTTGAAGCGTAATGTCTATATCCCCTAAACCATTGTTACAATTCTCATTATTGATCACCGTATTGCTTAACAATAACGTGCTGGATTCGTTGATTAAGTTATACTGTTGTGTGATTAAAACACAAGCATTAACATCTGTAATGGTACAAGAATATAAACCAGCCGATAAGTTGGTAATGTCTTGAGAAGTTGCTCCGTTACTCCATAAATAAGTAAGGGCTCCAGCGTTACCTGTAGGGCTTAAGTCTATTGATCCACCTGAATTGCTACAAATTTCATTGTTTATGGCTACTGTTGCAGTAAGCGAACCTGTATTATTAACAATGCTAAAAGGAGAGCTGAGAACACATCCGTTTCCATCTGTTACTGTTATTGCGTAACTTCCAGCAGCTAGAGAAGAAATATCCTCGGTAGTTGCTCCATTGTCCCAATTAAAGGTATAAGGAAGAGTACCTCCAGAAACATTTACATCAATAGATCCATCCGAATTTCCACAGTTTTCATTGTTAATTTGTTGAGTTGAAACGAAAAGGTTTCCGGTATTGTTTCCTACTTGAATCGCTACATTTTCAACACATTGGTTCGCATCGGTAACAGTTATCGTGTATGTTCCAGCAGTTAAATTCGCTAAATCTTCTGTAGTTTCTCCAGTATTCCAAGAAACAATATAAGGTTGAGTAGCCTGAGTAACTGTAACCTCAATCTGTCCTGTTCCATCACCACAATTTTCATTGGTAACTGTTGGGCTAAGGGTTAAAAAACAATAGGCACTACAGTTTGAAACATCATTTAAGATGTCGAAACTTTGAACGGATTGACAGCCATTGGCATCAGTAACGGTTACTTCATATGTTCCGCCAGAGAGGTTAGATAAATCTTGTGTACCTGCTCCATTGTCCCAACTGTAGCCATAAGATCCAGAACCACCAGATACATTAATATCAATAGAACCATTGGCTTGTCCACAAAATTCGTTTAAAGAATTATTAAGTGAGATGACTATGGAAGGTAAAGTTCCAACCGAGATACTTTCTGAAAATTGGCAACCAGCACCATCTGTAATTGATAGCAGGTAATTTCCAGCAGTAAGAGAAGTGATGTTTTCTGTTGTCGCTCCATTGTCCCAAGAAAAAGCATAAGGCATTGTGCCTCCAGATGTTGTGATGGCTACAGCTCCGTTATTGCTTCCAATGCAAGTAACATCTACTACTGTTGAGGTGATGTTAATACTACTAATGTTGTTCAAGTTAAAAGTTGTAGAAGCAGAACAACCTGAAGTGTCCGATACGATGACCGTGTAATTTCCTGCACTTAATCCAGAAACGTCTTCAGTGATTTCTCCATTACTCCATAGATAAGTAAAAGGTTGATGAAGGCCAGTTGCTGAAAAATTTATTGCCCCATTATTTCCGCCACATTGAGTTTGAGTAATTGCCCCATTCATTTGAATAGAATCGGGTTCATTGATAATCAATGTCGTGTCAGGAAGAGCTCCTACAAGACTGATGTTCCATTCAAAAACATATCCATTGTCTAGCCCTAAATTATCAGTAATTTCCATTGTCCAGTTACCATCCATAGAGGAGCCTAATAAATTACTTAGCGGTTCGAAAGGTTGGTAAGAACCCGAAGGCAAATAATTATCAGTATAGGTTCCTCCAGTAGAGGATGGGATGGTGTGTGTGAAGTTCGATGATTCTCCAACCATTGTCACATAAGTTGGGGTAGAGGTCCAACAGTATTCGTAACCAATACCAGGATCTGTTAAGTTACTGTTTGCTCCGTCAACAGGAGCCGCAGCAAAGGGTTCTCCTAAATCACACGAACCTCCTCCAGGGAATTCTTTTAAAATAACACTTTGACCAGTAGGAGATATAATTTTCAACTCTAAATCACCCAAGTAAGAATGTTCCATAGTGGCACATATTTGCTGAATTTGAGCTAAACTATCAATAGTTTCTCCAGTACCAAAGCCAGAAATTGGAACTTGAGTAGTGTAGGTTACTCCTGATCCATCTGGTAAAAATAAAGTGTCAGCATCAAAAACGCCACCAACCACTAAAGCTTGCGCTTGACACCCGTAGATGTCAAACACTTGAACCGTATAAGTTCCTGCAGAAAGCGCTGTTATTGGGTTAATGGTATCGATTACTTGACCTTCAGGACCATTTACATCATAAGTGTAAGGAGGAAATCCTCCAGTAGCATTTACTAAGATTTCTCCAGTACTATTTTCAAAACAAGTTAAATCCGTTTCATCCAAAGTAAAGATAATTGGTTGAGCATCGTCAATATATAAAATAGCAGTATCTAAAGCAGAGCATAAATCGGGTTGATAGACAATTAATACAGTTTCTTGTCCTTCTGGAATACCATCTTGAATTGAATTAATAAAAACGGTGGCTTGTGTCTGTCCCGCAGGAATAGTAAGTGAAGTATCAATTAAACTATAATCGATACCATTCGTTGCACTTCCCCATATTTGATAGGTTAAAACTGTTGGCGTAGAAATTGGGGCATCTATTCCAAAGGTGAAACTAGCGGGAATACATCCTTCAAGACCAATGTTGTCGCCATTAACCGAGTTGGTTTGAACATTAAAATCTTTTGTAAATCCAGAAAAATAACCAGAAGCTCCAATATTTCCACTCAGGTTAATTAAGGCCACTCTAATTAATTGATCACTAGTAATGTGTACATCTCCACTAAAACCACTGGTTAGTTTATGAGTAACATAAGCTGTTGTTCCAATTACAGGGTCCCCATTTCCTTGAAGAACTCCGTTAACATAGATATTTGCTCCGGTATTTGCTATTATATTAATAAAGGCTGTACCAATAGAATCAACATTTGGTAGGAAAACATCTTTTCCTCCAGAACATCCTACTGGAGGCAAAAACATTAAGCCAGACTGTCTTTCATTGTCATCGATATAGCTCGCTCCATTTGTTGTTTGGTATAAATATACTGGTGACGATGAGGTTAGGTAAAGATTTTTATTGGTGGTATTGAAGGCTGTTCCTTCAATAATATAAGAATCACCAGCATTAGCCAAATTTGCAACGGGTACGGGATTGCCGTCTAAAAAAAGAGCTGTATTATTTGCTGTAGCAATAACAATGGTTCTTTCATTATCAATTCCTTCTCCTTTGATGAGGACGTATTCATCTCCAACGGTTTCAACGGGCACGATTTGATCGATACCAATGTCTCTTCCGTTTGTGACTAGGCCCGTTGGTGAGGTTCCACTTCTTGCATTACCTCCCAACCATGTTGCGCAGTTGACAACAATGTCTTTGTTCGACGTTATGTGGGTTCCATTGGCACCATTCGTATTGTTAGTGGCATTTGCTTCATCCATAAAGTTGGCGATAACATAGCTTTCTCCTGCATTTAATGTTACGGTAACGTTTGGTGAAGTGAGCGGTACTCCTGTAGGCGTAGTTCCTCTAAAGATGACTCCGGGACTAATGTTTGAAATGTTAACAGTTGTGTTGTTCGTTGTGGCCATAATCCCAAAACTGTTACTTTTTCCTTGAGTATATCCATTGTTATTGTACATGCTTCCAGCCCAAAAATCTTGTCCGAAAGCCGCTTGTGAGCCTTTGGAGGTTAAAGATCCAGCTTGTGAAACCTCAAAAACTCTAAGATTTGCATAAAATGGTTCTGATGCAGTAAGGATGAGTCCTTCGGTAGTCATTACCGTATTTAACTCTGCCTCAGTTACCAGAAATTCTGTAGCTTCTCCTGCACCCAAATAATAAGAATAAGAGGTTGCACTTGATATGGTAGGTGTTGCAATAATAGTTCCTGCGCCATTCGTAATTGTTACCGGAAATGGGCTTGTGTTTGGCGTGCTCAGCACGATAAAATGGGTTCCTTTATTTTCTCGGCCAAAAACTGGAGGAATATAGTGTTCAACATCTAATTGAGCTAAAGCCTGTGTTGGAACTAGAGAAATGATGAATAAGATTAAAATAATCGATAATTTTTGTGGTATTCGATTAGAATAAATAGCAGGTAATTTCATAGAACTATATTTTAAGAAATGTAAAATAAAAAAAAAAGATGACAAATTGTAATTGTTGATAAATTAATTTTTAAAACGCTTATTGTTTTATTTTTAACAAATAGGGGTTTTGAAGCAAATAAAAAAGCTTTTAACTAGGGGTCTTGGAATCGATGAATGAAGGGAAGAAGGGAGAGTGAATAGTGAGGATGGAGGAGTGAATAGTGAGTGTGTAAGAGGGAATATGAAAGATGGGAGAGGATTGACACTTATGATTCTTCAGGTGATTTAATGGCAACCTATAAAAAAATAAGCTTCTTTAGCCGATAATGAATTTACTGAAGAACTGACTCATAATGAATCACCACTCTATGGAGGCAGTCGTTTAGGATTACTGTTTGTAGCTTTCAGCTACGAACTGAACCACTAACAAAAAGGAGACTACAAAATACTGTTAGGTTTTTTTAAAGCGTAATCTGCTTCTCTATACTCCCATAGAACACTTACGGTCCTTTTCTGTTGACACGTCCCATAGCAATTAACTCTTCATTCATTTTTCTAGGGGGGTAGGGGTAGTTAGAAATATCATTTTCATCAATTTATTCTCTATCTTTTAATACTCTTGCTCGATGTATTTCATATGTTTTGAATAGTTCTTTTTTAATTGGTAGTACAAGAAATATTCGAGTATTCAATTTCATATCTAATGAACGCTGTTATTTTTGATGGAGACCAAGTTGAAGGTATCTTTTCTATTTCATCAAAAGCTTTATCGTAATATTCTCT
>Ga0307492_10000506_pt1 | contig 16406 bp, 16 predicted proteins | sample SI3LmetaG_FD_202365 | JGI IMG/M metagenome (GOLD analysis project Ga0307492, IMG submission 202365) | Sea-ice brine microbial communities from Beaufort Sea near Barrow, Alaska, United States - SI3L | ecosystem: Environmental > Aquatic > Marine > Coastal | place: USA: Alaska | collected 2017-05-06 | reverse complement strand
AATAACTTCAATGTTTTTACATACTGCTTAATTAACTCAGGATGCTTTTTAAAAAATTTTCTTTCACGTTTCGCATAAGAGACTGGGCGAATAAGCTCAAATGCCATTGCTAATCTCTTTCTCTAGCGTTTCAGCATAATTATCAATATCGTCAATAGTACTATAGTTGCCATTAGCTAAACTCACTTCCGCTTCCGCGATTGCGACATCCAACTGGTATTCACGATATAGGTTAAATTCATCCGCAGACAAAATGACATATTTTGTCTTACCTCTAACATCAATCATAACGCCACTTTCATGGCTCTCTGACATTACTCGTTCGATACCCGCAACACCATTACGTTTCAAATCATTGGCAGTAATTGAATTCATGAACCCTTCCCTTATTATTTAGATATTATTATAATAGCACAAAAAAAAGCACTCTCAATAGCACGCAAAAGAATTCACCTTATCTATCTTGCTAGGGATTAATGATGTAACCAGAAGGAACGAGCTGACCTCAAGCGCAAAATTCAAGTCCTGCCCCATGAATTTCACTAAAAAAAATGGTGACTATTTTGACTTACACTATTCAACGGTGAGCGGGATAGTAAAAAATCATAAATCAAAGAACCCCGTAATATGCCCTTTAGTGCGAACCGCTAAGATCAATCAGAGTCATACCCACAGATTTTGCTTTCTTATCAAAGGTCAACACCGTATCACACCCCGCCTGTTTGGATAAAATAGTAATCACTGCGTCAGAATAATCTGCATTAGCTTGCAAATAACGCTTCAATGCCAGGTAAGCAATATCAGCCTTCTCTATTTGTAATTGTTTACTTTCAAGTAAACCTGATATCACATTGGCAACTTGTACCTTTGGCTGTATGTAGGCTGTTTTCAACACCCAAGTAAGCTCAATTAAGGTAATTAAAGTAACATAGCCAGGGTTGGTCGAAGTCAACTGAGTTTCAAATATATGATTAGCAACTTCAGATTGTACTTTGTCGTCCTGAGTTAAATAACGAACCAGTACATTGGTGTCCAAACCAATCACAACAGCGACGCCGTTTTCAAAATAGCGGCGTTCATTTCTTCAACCGACAGCACTTTGTCGGTTATAATCATACCCTTAAGGGTCTTTACATCCCGCGTAATAGCAATCATTTCATACTTGCCAACAGCCATGGGAATAAACTCAACCCGATCCCCCGCTCCAATGTTCAAATCGGATCTAACTGAAGAGGGTATGGTAATTTGCCCTTTACTTGTCACTGTTGCCGTTGTCATATACTTACCTTTATCAATTACCTTACTTACTGGTAAGGTATATTAAAAAAAACCAAAATAAAAGCTAATTCTGACCCAAAGCTAGGGTAGAACTATTAGATGTCTACACAATACTTCGATTAATTGATTGAGTCATTGAGTTAAACGGATGCTGCGCGTTAAGAAAATTATCGAGAATTACTGACAACAAGTGAGGATCGCAATACGGCTATCTGCAAAGCCTATCAAAGTGGCGGGTATACCTAAAGGAAATCGGTGACTATTTCGCCTTACATTATTCAACGGTGAGCGAGATAGTAAAAAATCATAAACCTGACCCCATGAATCTGATAAATAAATTCAACTCTAACGCCACTATCGGTCACAATTGCAAACACCAAAACACCTTTAAGAACCTATCGGTTTCACTAGAAACTTCAGGCTAATAGCGCCACATAAATATTAAAAAACGTTTCGTTAAACCACCAGAAGATACTTTTAATAATCTGTTTAAGCAATTGGTCTAATCAATAGATAATTGAGTCACGACTTACCTTTAGTCAATAAACTGAGTAACTGTCAGCATTGGAAAGCATTAACATGAAGCCGGAAAGGCCTCTAATAAAACAGCTAACTCCTCTTCCAACCCTTCCCAAGGTTTCAAAGACGAAGTGTAAAAGCCTTGCCTTACTTGATGCCGACTTGAAGTACGTACCGTTCTAGATTGCTCTTCAAACTTCATACAACTCTCTTCAAAAGGTAAGTCGCAAAATTCTAACAAGGATCGCACTTGTGTTTCGGGATCACTCACTAACGCGTCATAAGACAACTCATATAACTGCCCTTCGGGTACAAATTTCTGCATTTTCTGCATGTAGGTTTGATATTGCTGGTAATAACGAATAAGAGTGTCGATCGCGCTTGCATAACTATGAAAAGAGGTGAAATCCTGTTCGAAAATAGATAAAACATTAGCGATAGGATTACGCTTAATATGAATTATTTTTGCATTAGGAAACAGTTTAGGAATAATCGCAGTGTAAATAAAATTATGCGGCATTTTATCAACGAGACGCGCAATACCGCTACCTTTGGGGCGAAGTTTTTTTAAATACTCATTCGCTTTTCTGTCCATGTCAGCTTTGTCAATATTTTGTATTGTTTGCATAAATGAAAACTGCCGACGCTGTCCAATACCGTTGCCGCCTTTAGTCAAAATAGAACCTAAAATAGTTGATTCACCACGAGCTAAACATTCACTATGTGCGCCTAAAATGGATTCAGTTAGTGTAGTGCCTGACCGTGGCATACCAATAATAAATATAGGGGCAGTAGATTGATTAGTTGAAGTGGGTATTGTGTTATACGCAAATTCCATTGCTTTTTCAAAATCAGCTAAAATATCTGCTTCTGCATATTCATAACCACGTGGTGTAATATTATTTGCACGTAGTAGCCAACTAAACCAAGTACTTCGATTAGACTTTTTATAATATTCAGCTAGGGCAAATGCAATACGCCTTTTCAAGGCTGAGCCTATTTTATATGAATCAAACTCTTTAATTATACGTTGTACACCCTGCTCATCTATATTCTTTGACCTTAGGTTTAGCAATAATTGGTAGGCTAGACTCGACGGTTGTCGTGCTTTTAGGAACGTATTTGCGACATCAAACAAGCCTAAAATATTATATGCATTAAAGCAGTATTCTAATTGAATATCAGATAGCACCTTTTTGGATGCAAATTGATTTAAGTAGGTTACAGCCTTTTCATTGTCGTTTAACCCGATGTAGGCATCAACTGCCATTTGCATACGTTTCATAGAAGATTGAGGGATTTCATCTAAGTATTCTAAACATTCGATATAACGGCCTAACTCAAGTAACACAAAACACAACGCTTCCCAGCCATTCACGTAATTTGGAGACTTGAGCACGGCCGATTTGGCATGAATAAGTGCATCATCACTTAAACCATTGCTTAATTCAGCTTTAGCCAGATTACTAAGATGTTCAGCAAGTGGATTCAATTTCACCGCTTTCTGGTGACATAATAGCGAATAGTCTGGGTCGACTTGTTTTATTATTTGGCCTAATGAATTATAAAGTGTGGCTTTTTGCTGCTCTGTTGTACATATTTCCAACCCTTTGAGCAAAATAGCTTTAGCTTCGTCATTTCGTTGCATTTTATGTAATGCTATCGCGGACAGATTATGTAAATTGATGTTGTTTGGGTGCTTTTTGAATAACTTATTAGTTAATTCACGTGCTTTTAAAAATTGACCTTTACTAAGTAGGAGAGTTATTTTTTGTTGTTCTTTTTGAGGGAGTGTCGATGTATTCACAATATTAAATTCTTGTTTTTTAACGATTAGGCACTAGTTTTTTACGTGCATTTATGAGGGCTATGATAACTCAGCTGCTATCTCCTGCGCTACTAAACTAAGGCTAAACAAACATAAAAAAAGCGAGCCTGTGGCTCGCTTCTTAATGTATTTTAACTAAACAATATTAACGAAGGTCGTCAGCTTTATACTGGTCAGACATTACGTTAACACGGCTTTCACCTTCTCTGTAGTAAGGTGCAAGTGTAATCTTATCTGCATCTGCATCTAATACAAAAGTGACACTTAGCTTACGTTTGTCAGTAGTCGCTAAACCAAAAGCCGCTTGAAGATTAGCTTCAGAAACTTTAGTTACAGTTTTACCTTTAGCGTCAAAAGAAAGTGTAGTAGGTCCATACTGAGTACCAAATTGGTCAAATCCTTCAACTTGAATTGATGCATCGGTAGACGCAACATTAGCAATTTCAACATTTGGAGACAAACCATAACCTACTGGTAAATAAGGAACATTTACGATAGAAGCATCAAGTGCCCACTTGCCACCGTCGTTGCTATTGTATGTAAGCGTAGTTGCATCACCGTTAACTGCATCTAAACTAAGCACTACATTAATGTCACCCGTTTGTGGGATATCAGTACCGCCAACAGTTTTTACAAATGTTGATGTAAAGGTATTATCGCCACCAGTTAGATCAGCAGTGTCAGCATTAACAAATGTATAAGTTACATCACTATCGTCAACAGCATTAACAACACCTTGAACATTAGGAGCATTGAATCCTGATGTGAAGTCAGCGTCTAAAAGGTCAGTAAAATCGCCTTCAAGAACCATAGTACCATTAACACCTGTAAGTGCTGCTGGTAAACTTTCGTCATTAGTGAAAGTAGCAGTCAACACATCTGTTACGCCAGCTGGAGTAAAGGTTGTACGGTCTGTACGATCGATAAGTCCGTCATATTCAGTTGCCACAACGAATGAGAACTGAGAAGCCGTATCAGCAATAACGCCAGAACCTGTTTCAATTAATGCAGCAGCAGAGGTTGACGCAGAGTAGCTAATAGTTGAAGCACCGGATATATCAATTTTGTTAGTATCCAGTGTCATTCTGAAAGCAGAATCGGCTGTCAACGGGTTACCAAGGTTAACTTGGAAGCTTATAGTATGCGCACCATCAGTAGTTGTATCGATGACTACATTATCAAATGTAAACGAACCAGTACCATAATCAAAAATTATATCACCGGCACCAGCAGTACCAGTACCACTTGCAGGCGTATTGCTAACCGCACCGCCATCTAGGTCATCCAGATCAACACTGGCATCAAACGTTAGAGTAATTGTAGAAGCAGATGGATGCTGTGTACTTACTACAATATCAAGAGTTAAGTCTTGGTTAAGTGCAACTTCACCTTGAGCAACACCTTCAGCAGACAATGTTAAAGGCGTAGAGCTAACTGTCGCTGCTTGCCCGCCAAAACTTAATGCCATGGCTGACGCTAGTAAAGAGGCTTTAAAAACTGTTTTCATTTTTTTCTCCAATTTCATGAAATTGAAACAAACTGTTAATTATGAGTGTTCCATTATTTTTACTTTCTATCGAAAGTCGATTTGTAAAGTTAAACTAAGGACGAACAACACCCTTAGTGCGCGCCTCTACCTCGACCTACAGATTGCTAGTTTATGCATTCACCATCATATGTCAACTGAGTAAATGCAATAAACTATATAAAAAGGCCTATATTCCTTATATTTACTGATAAGCCAGTGTTAAAAAAAATACTCTTTCTAACAACGTTACAATAAACACTTGAATATAATGACTTTTTAATCTGGCCCGGACCCAAAAAGGCCGAATGTGTTATTGTTTATTGCCCACATACACTTTCGCACATTTCATCATGATTAATCAAGATCAATGTATTTAAGTCCCTGTTTAATTTGACTTTTAATTTCATCCCATTCGTCGGTTCGTGAAATAACTCGCGGTGTGATCATAATGACTAATTCAGTTTTAACTTTAGTTACTTTAGTGCTGCCAAACAAGGCACCAACAAAAGGCAATTGATGTAGGCCGGGCAAGCCTGCGTCGGTATCACTGCCTCTTTCACTTATTAACCCGCCCAACACAATGGTTTGGCCACTTTCAGCCACTACTTCAGTATTGATGCTACGTTCAAAAATTAACGGGTTACCTTCTACTGCTGCGCCCCCATCTACCTGATTACTGGTTGTCTGGCTTACCGTCATAATGACCACACCTTGCGCATTGATCGTAGGTGTTACATCTACCGTGATCCCGGTTTTGCGGTAGTCAACCGAACGAGTGGTACCGTTGGTGGGGTCAGTGGTGGTACTGCCTACCACAGGTATATCTTCTCCTACCTGAATGCTGGCCGAAACGCCATCTCGCACCAACAACGTTGGTTTGGATAATACGTTGACCAAACCATTGCTTTCAAAAGCCTCAACATCAACTAATTTATTGCCGCTAGCCCATTGTAATACTGCGCCACCAATATCTCCGGCACCAAAATCATTGCTAAAAGAAAACTTTCCGGAAGTGAACGCTGCATCTACGCCAAAACTAAACTCATCGGTTAAGGTCACTTCGGCAATGGTTAATTCAAGCAGTACTTGCTTAGGCATCACATCTAAGCGCTCAATAAGTGGTAAAAGAGCTTGGTACTCGGTACCTGTTGCATAAAAAATCAACGAATTCGAACGTTCATCCACCACCATTTTTAAATTATCGGTGCTTGCGGTTACATTACTGCTTACATTTTGCCGAGCGTTGCCCTCAATTGCTGCAGTACGTTGATTTGTACTATTTTGAGCCTGAGATAAACTTGATGACCTGCCGTTTAATAACGCAGACATGCTTTGGCCTAAATCTGACGCCCTAGCAAACTGTGGTGAATAGATAAAATAACTTTGCTCACTGCCCTGACTTGGTTTATCAATTTGTCTGGCCCAAAACTCCACGCGTTTTATAGATTTATCATCTCGAGCAAAAACAGCAATGGCTCCTAGCTGCGGAATTTCAACAAAAGACAACCTGTTATCACTTAATTTATTCAACGACATTAGGCCTTCGTTTTGCAATATTTCGGTCACCGATTGAATAAAATCTTCTGCGCTAAGGTAGGTTAATGTAAGGAGTGCCACATGACGACTCAAGCTACCTGGCGTGTCTAGCAATTGTAAAAGTTCAATGGCCTTAATTATCTGTTGACGTTCACCTTCTAAAAACAATACGCCTTGTGACATATCAGGCGTCACTTTCACACTGGCTACCGTGCGCATTGTGCGCAATATGCTATCGCTGATCACATAATCCAGAGGCACAATTTGTGTGACTTTTAAGGCATTAGGGACCGATTCTATATTTTTTCCATACCCAACCACTGTGTTATTACCACTGTCCTTACCTAATTTAGAAATATAAAATAAATCGTTCTGGTACTTTATGGCCACTCCGCGTTCGGCCAATAATTGTTCGGCCAAGGTAAAGAGTTTTTTTCGACTGATTTTGTCTTGTACGTTCAGTGTAATAGGACTATTAATATCAGTTAACCCCTCACCAAGAATATAACTTGCCCCTAACAACTCACCAAATCCATAGTGCACAAAATCTATAATAGGCATGGCTTCAGCCGCAATCAGTAAACTCGCTTTATTATCAAACATGTCTGCTAAAGACCCGTTATTTTCGAAGCCTTGCCTATTACCTTGTAATATATCGAGTCTTAAAAATGCAGTATCTTGTTTACTGGATTTTTCTTGTTCATCTGTAAGTGTTTCTGGGCTAGCGTTGTCTTGTTTGGCTTTTTGTAGATATGAGCGCCCTACTTGATATTTTTCAGAGCGATCAAGTTGTGTTGTTGAACATGCGCTGAAAAAAATTGCGCTAAAAAAAAGTAAACTTACTGTCTGTAATTTCATTAGTGGTTCCGATTATTCATTTAGTCGCTACTGGCGTTGGATTATCTAATCTCAGTAGGCTGAAAAAGTCTTAGTTCAATTTTTCGTTGGTCTTGTTGCAGATAAATACTATTTCTATTCAATTCAATAATTGAATAATCAGCTATCTTTTCACCTTGACTTACATATATCGTTTTAGCCGAATTTTGTTCGGCATCAAACACATTTAATATTGCCTGATAACTTTTACCTATAGATTTGCCATTAGCCCTATCGCTAATTATGGCGTTTAATACATAGCGTTTTTGCCCAATATATAGTTGCTTTAATAACCCTTGTTGTTGCAGTTGCAGTTCGTTAGGCATGATTTTGGCGTTGTTGTTTTCTACAGCGTTTTTATCATCGTTATCATTTACCTCAAACATCGCTAATATATTGTTAATAACGTTACTATCTGCCACTTCTTTTTTTACCTGGTCGGGCGAGTAATTAGGTAAAGTAGGCAGTTGATTAAGGTGACTTTGAGATTCACCATCCATATTGATAATTGGGTCGATAACAAGCAAAGCTAGCAACATCAAAACCGACATCATCAACAGCATTTTTTGTTGTTTAATTAACTTTAACATTTAACTTTGCCCTACTCTAGCAGGTACTCTGAGTACGATTTTACCATTAACCGTTCCCATGTTGTCCTCACGTTGACTGCGGATAGTCAGTTGCAAGTCTTCAATGCTGCTCAATTCTAGTTTTTCGCTCGCATTATATTCGGTAGAAAATGCCATGTAGTTGCTAACGTCTCCAGTGAAACTTATATCTAGAAATAGTACTTGTACGTCATCAACCTTAATACCGTCTCGCCAAACAGAAAATCGTAACTCTAAGTCATGCTTTTTCATCAATTCTTCGATGGCGGTTTGCATGTTTAATTTGTACTGGGTTAAGTCGGCAATTTTAGGTAAACGGGTTTCAATATCCGTTTGCATCTCTGTAGCTTTGTTGTGTAACACTTGGATCTGTTCAGCTTGTTTAATCAGTGCTTGTGATTTACCAGTATTACGTTGGTACTCGTTATAACGCTGCCATTCAGATTGTTTTAATTCCCACATTGGCGTCCAAAAGAAATTAGCCAGTGCAAGAATAACCATCCAGGGTAGATATTTTTTATACTTTTCTAGTTCACTCATTTTGCAACCTGTTGAACTAAACTAAAATGGATGTTGGCATTTTCTAAGGTTCTCTGTCGTCGCACTGTGCCACTGAACTCTGCGTTTTCAACCCCTTCTTGCAATAGCAGTAGTTGCAGCACTTCACTGGCTGATTCTACTTCTATTCTTAGCTGAATATTGGCACCATTTTTAACAATCCCAGTAAAAATCACACCACTGGCATAAAGTGGCTCTAATACTCGCCACATTGCTATATCTTTGCTGTCTGCAGGTAACTGGGACTGCAGTGTTTCTACTCTATTAACAATATCTTGTATGCTGTTGCGTTGCTCAAGCACTTGATTAGCCTTGTCCATCGATTGCGACAACTCTTGCTTTGCTTGGTCTGCTTGCCATGAGGCAGTTGCATAACCAAGTAATAAGTACAAACTCGTGACAACTGACCCCACTAACAATGCGGGATTAACCCAGCCTTTATTCTGCGAGCTAGAAGCGAAGGCGCTTTTATTGACAAAGCCGTAGATGCTCAGATTATGCAGCTGCTTCAATCCAGTTGACAATGCTAGGGCATAACCTTGCTCATCTAGTACTATTGATTTTTCAAAATGAATACCGTTAGACATGGCAAATTGTTTTGGCCCGGTAATCAATCCACCTTGCTGTGCTGACAAAACACAATTTTTATCTGCACTAAAAAATACCGGAGTTTTTGTACTGGGAGTAAGATATGCAGCAACTTGACAATTTTGCTCGGTCATTCCAAACGCAAGAATATAGGTTTCTGGGATAATCAACCACGGCGTATAGCCTTGAGGTAGTGCTTTAATATAAAAATACACTACTGGCGTTTTACCATTAACCGGCAAACCGACAGCATATAAAGTTTGTGATTTTTGTTGTTTAACTTTCAATTTAACAACTTTAATAACGTCACTACGCTTTATAATTGGCAGCCACTCAAGTTTTTCAGAATAATAATTTCTGCTTAAGATACAGATTTTTCCCTTCAAGCCTGCTCTTTTGCTGTAACTCTGATTACTATCTAGACAAAAATATTGATCGTCAAATACTGTTGTTTGCTGATGCAAAAATCTCTGATATAGATTCGATAATTTAGATGCTGAGTTTACAATCATGACTTACTACTATTGATACCATAAAAGGGGTGAAGGACTTTCTGGGCTAATATGAAAAATTTCGGTTTTCTTTGAGATTGCGGTACCGTATTCAACCACTAAACTCAATTTTAACTTTCGCCCAGGCGAAAAGGTTATAGTATCGTCTTCTTGAATCTGAGTCATTTCAATAAATCGCGATCTAGACAATGAGTTACTTTTTCTAAGGGTCTTTATTTCTTCAATCACTTCATCATTTAACTGCTCACGTAATAATTCTACTGGAGCGGTCATTGGATTAAACACTAATGCTGAGTAGTTCGAGACTAACGGTGCTAGTTTTTTATATAATGTCTCATCAATGCCTGCTATATGTTTGAGCTCGTTGACGTTCATTAAAAAATCTTCGCGCACTTGTCGGTCTAAATTGTTGGATAAGCTCAGCTCTTCCAGACCTTGCCATTGATTAATATTAGATACTATCTGCCTAGCCTGCACTCCTGTCTGCCCTAGCTGCACCAACAATCGCTCTAAAATTTCATTATTTATATTGCCATAAACTGATAACAGTCCATTCATATCTTGAATGGAAACTTTGGTATTTGAAAAGGGTTCAAACGCTTCACCGTAAAAATTCCAAGTAGTACTAACAGCATTATTTTGTGCAGGCTCCAAAGTCACATCATTTCTGGTTTGTGTCATTAATGCAAACAACACTTCGCTTTCTAGTGTTTTAAGCTGAACTTCTGCTGTCACTTTATCTTGCAAGCTGATAGCTTGATTCACATATTGCTTGGAACTAAGGGAAAAATGCAGGGACATTAACATTAATAATATAACCAGCAGCAGTACCTGAATTAACGCCACACCAGTTTGATTAGTTATTCTATGCTTCATTGCGTTTTTGCTTGGTATACGAAAGTAATTCGGCATTATCATTGGGAATGGTGAAAATAATTGGCTCGCTATTTGACCAAATAATACTCACTGCAAATGGCAACATTCCACTCACATCACCGTCATAAATTTTTTGCCAATCTGGAACAAAATCTTTACCATCATTAGAAGCGATGCGTTGCTCATTTGTTTCCCATCCAAAATAGTTAAAGCGTATATTTTCTCTGCTTAAAAGCACCATCGAAAAATCCTTTTCGAGAGGCTGGTTTTCATGCAATAACAACTGATCTTCAAAGGAATATTCGCTATAAACTAAATTCTGTAAACCATCAGAGTTTGTTTCAATATGCAAACTCACAACAGCAGGCGATGCAGGATTATAAATAGGGTTGTTACTCACAAATGTTAGTCGTTGTGATGCTCCCTCAAAAAAATACGCTACATCACCTTTTTCATTTTTAATGATGTAATTTGAAGCTCCGATGAACATTTTTTGCATCAAAAGTACATTACGTGACTCTGCATAAACTTCATCAAAATCACCAATACCTGATTGCCATTTTTCGCTGTAAACAGCAAAACTCAAACTTCCGACAAAAATGACTGAAGACAATATAACCATCGATAACAATATTTCAATTAATGTGAAACCTGTTTTAGTCAAGAGGGTTTCCCCAAGTTAGTTGCTTGTATGAATAAACGTTCTCGGTGTCTTGGAGTTGCACAGTCAAATTGACTTGCCATAGATAAAATTTATCATCGAATACTATAACTTCGCCCTCCTCCGGACTGAGCCTTGCGGGAGGTCCATCTTTTTGAATTACATTGGCAGTCCAAGTAAACTTCGCTTCGTCTATTACACCTTCTTGGAATGCAACTTTATTCAGTGATTGAGTTTGTAAGCGATATTCAATTGTGCTCAACAATAGCGGTACTATAGCCGCAGCCTGAACACTTCTTTTGGCTTTTATACTGGATTCTACAGATCCTCGGAAGGCCTGGCTTACAATACTTATACTACCGAATAATATGACTGAGGCGATCAACACTTCGATTAGCGTAAAACCACGACTTTTAATTAGCTTGCGATTCATCTTTGATACTTAAGATATTCGACAGGTTCAAACTTTGCACATTATTAGCAATGTTAAACGTAAGTTTTTGGTTTGAGGCATAACCATTTGAATTAAACGTGATGAATTGGGTGTGAAAAAATAAGTATTCACATCTATAAGCGATATTTTCTCTAGTTTGAGTTTGATCAGTATCAATTTCATTAGAAATACGATAGATGGCCTTACCGTCGAATAAATAACTTATTGCTTCATCTTTAATAAATGCATCACTACTTTGTTGACGGATCCAACGGATTACGGTTTGTTTTTCATCATGCACTTTAGCTTTGTCTACCCAGTCAATACTAAAAGAACCAACTAAACTAACTGCCACACCTAAAATCACCATGACCACTAATAACTCAATAAGAGTAAAGCCGTTTACTCGATTTTTAGTCGACAGCATTTAAATACTGTCGTTTACTGAAATGATACTTAGCAGCATCACGACAACCACTGAACCAACTATGCCAGCCATAAATAAAATCATAATTGGCTCTAAAACACTGGTAAATCGGGTGGTCCAGCTGGTAAACCCACTTCGACTTCTATCGGCTATTTCCTCAAATACAACACTCAATTGCCCAGACTCTTCACCCACTTCTAATAGTGATATATATAATCCCGAATACATTAAATTTGACTTTAAAGCCTCTGTTATAGATGTTCCATTTTTAATTTTATTTTTGGCTGCAACTAACTCACGTCTTAATAAACCATTTTTCACCGTTGATGACGCCATTCCTAACGCTTCATCTAATTTAACCCCAGAACTTAACATTAGAGCCATACTGGTATTAAACCGAATCCTCTCGATTTGTACTACTGCATTGCGAATAACTGGAGTTTTAATTGCGACATCATCAAGCCAAGTGCTAAAGGTACCTTTTGCCAACAAAAATTTGCCTGCAAAAACGCCACAAATGATGGCGGCTAACAAATACCACTGATAACTGATCATCCAATCACTCACATTCAATAAGACTGAAGTGTATATGGGTAGTTGGTCGTTTTCGTCAAACAAGCTGGACATTTGCGGCACTATAAAGTTAAAAACAAATACAATGGCTAAAATACACACAACCAAAATCACCATTGGATAGGCCATAGCTTGACTAATCTTACTTTTTAACTCTTTTCTAAACTTTAAGTCGCGCGCAAGGCCTTTAAATATCTCACTTAATTGACCACTCGCTTCACCCATACGGACTAAATTAACATATAAGTTATCGAATTCTTTATGTTCTTTTAAAGCGTCTGATAAGGAGTCACCACGTTTTACCGCTAGAGATAATTGTTCTAATACTTGTCCGACTTTAGTATTGGCTTTGCTTTTGCCTAATATCTGTAAACCTCTGTCTATTTTCACGCCATTTGAAAGCAATAAACTTAGCTCTGAAGTTAAAAACTCCATATCGTCGAGGCTAAGTTCTTTTGACGAAAATAAACTTTGTAATTGTTTATCTGACTTTTTTTTGATTGATATTAAGAAATATCCTTTGTCAGCAATGGACTGCTGAGCTAGGTCAACTGAATCAAATTCCACTTGTTCTCTAACAATTGAGCCATTTTTATCATACGCCTCAAATTCAAAAGTACTCATTAACCTGCAACTCTCATTACTTCATCGATGGTAGTTTGCCCAAGTATGACCTTTAACAATCCGTCCTCAAGTAATGTGCGACCACCTCGACGTTTATTAACTTCCCTTGCCTTTGTAGTAAACACTTCATTCTTCTCAATAATATTGATCTCTTCATCACAACGTAAATACTCCACTATCGCAAGACGACCTTTATAACCAGTATTTGAACATTGCTCGCAACCAGTTGAAGAACAGATATTGAGGCGCACCTGGTTTTTATCAGCGATAGTTTTTAAATCATAGCGTTTGACTATGTCTTCAATATCATCACGTTGATGGCTGCAAGATGGGCATAATTTTCTGACTAAACGCTGAGCGACTATCGAGACGAGAGCAGCGTTCAATAAAAATTCTTCAACACCTAAATCCAATAATCTTGTGTAAGCCGAAGGTGCATCATTAGTGTGTACAGTTGAAAAAACAAGGTGTCCAGTAAGAGCCGATTGCATGGCAATTTTAGCCGTTTCGGTGTCTCTTATTTCACCGATCATAATAATATCAGGATCTTGCCTTACGATGCTTCGAAGACCCGCTCCAAAGTCAAAGCCAATATTAGGTTGCACTTGCACTTGATTGATTCCAGGTAATCGATATTCAACTGGATCTTCTAAAGTGATAATTTTATTACTGCTGTCGTTTATGGCATTTAAAAACGTATATAAACTTGTGGTTTTACCCGAGCCGGTAGGCCCTGTTAGTAAAATAACACCAGAAGTTCTTTTTATATCTTCTTTAATAAATTTTTCAATATCCGCAGATAGACCTAATATTGCCATGTCATAGTTAATTGAGTCCTGTCTGAGAAAACGCATAACAATGCTCTCACCTTCACTTAACGGTAAAGCAGACACCCTGATATCTAAATCTTCGTTGGATATCCTCATCCCAATTTTACCATCTTGAGGGCGTCTTTTTTCAGCGATGTCCATACCAGCCAAAATTTTTAAACGAGAAGCCAAGGGCAGTCTCATTCGACTAGGGATGGTTTCTATCTCTTGAAGTACTCCATCAATTCTGTATCGCACTCTATAACGCCCATCAACGGGCTCTAAGTGCATATCAGAAGCTCTAGCTTTTAGCGCTCTGGAAATCAAACCGTTGAGCAAATTGACCGTTGGAGCTTCTAATGCCAATTCTCTTAAGCGATCCTCTTCTATGTCACTTAATTCTTCTATTGATGAGGTTTGTTCTTCAGTGCCACTAAAGCTATTTCGTAAATCTTGTATTTGTGTATCAGAGGCAACTGTTAAAGTTACATTTAAAGCGTTTTGATTAACAAATTGATTAGCTTCTGGAGAAAGTGGATCAAGCGCGATCACATGAAGATTTTCATCTAACTTACCAATAACAAACCAATCATATTTCACAAGATTGATAACTATATCTTTTTCAATTTCATCATTTGGTTGCCATTCTATCGATGAAACTTGTTCTGCAATTTCAATCCCCAAAAGGTTAGAATAAAACCGTGGAAGCGCATCTTCCGACAAAGCACCTATATTTATGAGAATATGCTCTAATCTGCCGTTAAACTTCTTCTGAAAAGCTAGTGCTTTTTCAAAATCCAAGTCTGAAACACTAAAGTCTTTTTGAAGGACAGCCCGTATATCAAACATTAATAAATAACGTCCTGATCTTCGTCTTTTCCACCTTCGACTCCATCTTTACCATAAGACTTGAGGCTAAATGGTTGACTATCTTCACCCGGAATAATATAAACATATGGGTTACCCCATGGGTCCATCGGGACATCTTTGGGCAAATAAGGACCATCCCAGTTTGGAATGCTTGAAGCACGAAGCTCAGACAATGAATTGGGATAAGTACCAACATCAAGCCTGTAGGTATCCAAAGACGTGGTAAGCATCTCCATTTGCACTGCTGCTGTTTTAGACTTGGTGCTGCTCACTTTTGAAAACATTTTTGGCGCAACCAACGACATTAACAAGCCAATAATGACAATTACTATTAGTAATTCAATCAGTGTAAAACCCTTAGTATTCTTAAACATTTACTTCTCTCAAGTCTTATTAATAATTTTCACCACGTGACAATATTTTCATCTACCGTGTTTAAATAGTTTACAAGCTACCTATAGCTGCAACTGCAACCGCCAACTGATAAATAATTTGAGTAGCGCTAGCCCATAGCGTCAAGTTATCAATATTGTCAGAGTCAAAGGGCACAACGATTGTATCCCCTGGCAATACCCCGACGTTCTCACCTGCACTGCCAAACCAAAAATCATTGCCTCTGCCTGGTAACTCAACTGAACCGTCGGCGCGAATAATATAAATTCTGTCTTCATCAGCTAAAGACTTCATACCACCGCTTTTAGATATATAATCTTCGAAAGATAAACCGGCGTTGTACAAATGAGAGGTAGGCACGTATACCTCGCCAATAACGTTAATTGATTGGCTTTGGCCTGGCACATATAGGGCATCGCCGTCTTCAAGCACCACATTTACGATAGCATTACCATTGAGTAAACTTTGCAGGTCAATAACTAGGCGCCCTACCGCGTCAACCTGTGTTAAGTCGTTTAACAGTTTTTTAGCTTCGTCATAATTAACCAAGCCCCCCGCCCCAGAGCTTGTCCTTAAACCCTCAGACGCGACTTGTTTACGTAAGTCTTCGGCTAATTTTTGTAAATTTTTTCTTTCTTGTATCTTCAATGATTCACGGGTGAAGATGGCCGCATTTGGATCCCCGTACTGGGTAAGATTGCCCACCCTACTTAATAAATCTTTAAGCGTCTCTCCTCGGCGAATAGTATATTCACCTGGAAATTCGACTTCACCTTTAACTGTCACTTTCAGCTCTTGCTGCCATGAAGGAATGGCAAATATATTGACTCTATCTTTACTCATTAAAGCTACTTCTGAGACATTGCCGTCTAATACATCACCTGGGTTAAAACTAATATGATTAACTTC
>Ga0307492_10000505_pt1 | contig 16410 bp, 33 predicted proteins | sample SI3LmetaG_FD_202365 | JGI IMG/M metagenome (GOLD analysis project Ga0307492, IMG submission 202365) | Sea-ice brine microbial communities from Beaufort Sea near Barrow, Alaska, United States - SI3L | ecosystem: Environmental > Aquatic > Marine > Coastal | place: USA: Alaska | collected 2017-05-06 | reverse complement strand
ATAGTTAAATGCAACTTTATTCAGTATCATCCTCATACATCCTATGGAAATACCTTTCATACCAAGCTCCCATATTATCTGGGTGGGGGTCAAACATCTGTGCTAGGTAGTCTATAACAAATAATATCCCTGTTAATAAGAAGGAAGTACTATCTCCTATAAATCCTAACAAGTTCAACGCAGTTATATCTATAAAAATAAAAGCACCTATATGGTAGAACGATGCTCTTATTCTATGTTTACCAAAAATACTCACCTAATACCTCCTGTCTAATTAAAGCACCTACAGTATGTAGGTGCTAATTTTTACTGCTTACTGGCTGAGGCTTTAGAATTTAGTTGGTTAAGCTTCTCAACAACCATCAACTGTAAAACTGCTGACTCAGAAGTACTACCCTCTCCTTCACCACCACCTAAGATAGTTAAGTTTGTAGGTACGTTCATATTAGCCATTGCAGCTGATCGATCCGCATTACGTATAGTTTCAGCTTCAATTTCTTTAAATAACTTACCTGCTTTTTGCATGGCATCCAACTTATATGCCTCTGCATTTGCAAGGGTTGTGATTACTTTGGCTTCTTGTACTGCTGAAAGTGCTTCTGCAGTCTTCTGAAGTAATGTCTCATTGGCTGCTAGGGTTAACTCTCGTGCTTCATCAGCAATTCTCTTAGCATTGATTACGGCTAGGGCAGCTTCACGGTTAGCATCAGCAATAGCAGGTGCATTTTTAACTTCTGCTGCTGCTTGGGCTACAATACGTTTGCGCTCTCCTTCGGCAACTGCTTTTTTACCTTCCCAGTAAGCTGCTTTAGCTTCTGCTTGTGCTGTCTCCCCACGGTTAGCTGCATCTCTACGGTTCTGAATCTGTGTCATGGTCTTATCTTCAAAATCAAAACCAGTAACTGTAACAGTGATGTCAGTCATATCCCACTGTGCAAAAGGGTTAGTCTGGTGCATCTCATTGTTGTCACTATCTAATTTAATAATAGAGAAAGATTTAGTTTGGGTAATTTCCTGTCCATCAGTACCAACACCAGTTACAATCTCACGATCTTCTGTTGTAGTTATATAAGGACCATTAAGTAGTTGGTCTTGTAGAGCAGCACCAATCTGAGACCGCTTAGTCTCGTATGCCTCCGTGGAAGTAAATAGCTCTGCTGTGGTAGTAAACAGTGATCGGAAGTTAGGATCAAGTAACTTCATACGAACACCATCTTCACTACGGTACTTATTATGTAACTTAACAAATACATCCCCTGCGGGTAACTGTGAATCTAATTGAGCACAGATAGCACCCTTACCTCCATCCCCGTACTGGACAATAAAACCATCAGTGTCCCTATAGTTACAAGCTCTACCTTGTGGAGTCTTGATAGTTCGTAACGAGTTCATATAAGGGATCTTAGACCCATTCCCATACCAAAATGGGCCTCCTTCTGTAACAGTTTTTTGGTCACCTAAATACGTCTGAACGAAGTGTTTTTGACCAGCTTCATTATGCCCCATCATAGAGCCATACCCAACAAAACCTGTGATTAATATAACTGAACCTAGTACTAAACCTGCGATTAAACCTTTATTCATTTTCTTCTCCTTTAATTTTTGATGCTAATTCTTCATTCTGCTTATTAATCTCTTTCAATTGTTCTTCTGCTTTAAGATCTTCTGTGACCTCTTGAGCAGCACCAATCTTTTCTACTCGCTTGTACCACTTGTAACACTGGTACAACCCTACAAAACAAACTAGTAATATAAAAATACCCACTAAGTGCATTATACTCTCCCCTCTTATTAATTAAATTCTGACGTTAAGCCCACTAATCCTAACTCTACATCTGTATTTCTATTGTACCAACAAGACTTGCCATGTCTATTAGTACTTCTTACAAAACCTTCCTTCACAGCAGCAAAGTACTTCTGGTAAGTAAGTTGTCTATCACTAAACAAACCTTTGGTTGCTGCTGATTTACAATAATCATTGTACTCTGATATACTACGCAACTCAAGCGTTTTATTTATCTCTTCTTGTGTGAAAGGTGGTGGGCTTGTATTCTTCCAAGAAAATACCCCACACGATCCTACAAATAACAATGCTAATAATTCCATACTAACCTCCTCTCTTTTCACAAACTAAATTATCAAATGCAGACTCAAATAACCAAGTTGAATTACTATGATTATCAACACGGTATTTGTCAGCTACTATCTCGTGTACAATGGTACGATGTGTTTCAGCACCATAAACAGCAGAACACTCTTCACTCACTGAGACTACTTGCTCCTCTTCTGCCCATACTAAGTTAATATCCATTTGTACAAAGATACTTACCCATATTGACATAATAACTAATACTAATAATGGTTTTGATATATTCATAATTTTTATTCTCCTGTTGATTTAATTGACTGAGGTTAGTTTACCCTTCTCTTTAACCTCAGTCAATGTTTATTTCAGTTTTATTTATCTAATTCCTTTACTAACACATTTACCAGTTTAGAGACTTCTGGTAATATCTGCTGGTACTCAGCAAGGAAATTATCTTGCATGTCTAGACTCATATCTTCCTTATATTTAAGATCTCCCTCATAAGCAACACCACTGATCAGGAAGGTATGATCAATATTAAAGAAGATAATACCATCCCAGTCCATGCCAAGCATGTGGGCTACCTTACCTTTAGTTATATGGTTGATCACCTCTTTAGAGCTAATATCTTCTTTCTTGATAACAATATTAGCTGCTGTAGGAGCTTTACCAGCAATACACTTCACACCCAGCTTGATGCTGTCCTCTAATGCTAAAGGTTCTGGAATATTATCTTGATTAGTAACATAACTAGTGAGTAATGGTTGAATCAAGAATGGATTAGTCATTAACACTTCAAATAGACAACTCTCGTAAAAGAGATTGTGCATAAGGTGCATTACATCCTCTCCTTTACCTCGCTGACCATCGATAATGAAACGTTTACCCACATGATCATACACTGTTAAGTAGTCTTTCGTAGTGATGTTAGACATACGTGTTAAATCAACGTTAACTTCCTCTAAAAGTAAATCCATGTCCAGTGATATATCTTGTGCTGCAAGCTTCTTAACACGAAAATTGAATTCACTTTCCAAAGCTTCCGCTTTAACTGCAGCTCTTTTTGATTGACGTATATTAAAGATAGTATAACCTTCAATCAGTGCGGTGAACATTACCCCGTCAAAGACTTCTACCAAGCCAGTACGTTCCGACTGTAAGTCTGTTAAAGGTGCCCATGTATTCTCTGTTACTTTTGTGAAGTCAATCTTTAGTTCGTCCTCAGTTGTATAAATACTTAATGTTTTCATTTATTATTTCTCCTCTGTAATTAATGTTGCTGAAAAATCTTCTTCAAATTCTTGTTCATACCATACTTCAATAATACCCTGCTCCTCTGACTCGTGACGATACACATCACCTTCTCCACGGCAATCGTCTGTACGGAAGAACTCTCCATAGCCTTCTAAGAACTTGTGCCAAGTTTTACGTTCCTTATGCCAACTAGCATTCTCGTACTTAAACATTCTACCAATCATAGCTATAGTTTCTTTCTTGCTAGTGTCTCCACACCAGAAACCCTTAGTTGCTTCGTGCGTTTTATCTAAGTCTTCAAAAGATACACGTATAGTAGTTTTATAATCTTGTTCGTAAGTTTCCATTTAATTCTCCTTTCTTATTTCAGTGTAGTATGTTGTTCCATTAGGTAAGCAGCCTACATCATAAATATGTGCGTAACCTTCTCGTATATCCCCAACCAATCTAACCACTAACCATTTGTTGGTTTTTGTTAAGTGTTTGTATAATCTATACTGCATGGTAGCTCCCTTTATTTAAGTAAAGCTATAATACCGTACTTCTCTTTATAAGACAAGATACTTTTGAAAATGATTTCACTTTCTGATGAACGGATATACAAATAGTAATCATTACCCCAATAATCTACTATTTGGTATTCTGCCCAACCACTCATTATTGTCATAGTGGCTGATTTTCTCCGAGTATCAAGAGCTGAAGTTAAAGGTTCTTTCTTTGAAAGGGGTATTGTTGTGAAATAACCCCCTCCTTCTGTAAACTCAAAGTCACAGCATACCCCATCAAATTCTTTGATAATAGGATAGCTCTTGAGATAAGTATGTTTTGGTTCATATTTTTCTGCAAATACTATAATATGCTCTGCTACAACTACGTCCAGATCATCTTGCTCCAATTTAACCATTATTTACTCTCCTTATTCTCGTAAGCATTACCTACAATCTCACCAATATCATTCTCAGCACAAGCCTCTAGAAGATCAGCTAAGTCAGCTAATCCTTCTAATTCTAACACACCGTAGCCATAGATAATAACATGATCATTGAAGTAAATATCCACACCATTTTTATCTTGGAAACCTGTAAACTGATCAACATCATAACTTTTGTGATATATAGTTTCAAGTCCTGATTCAGATTTAGGTATGGCATACATGAATAGCACACCTTTGGTGTTAATGTAAAAACAATCATCTTGCTCTGAGTAAACAAACTCTTCGTTACGTGTGTCCCATGCTCTAAATTTACTAGTGTTCATTATTTAGTTTCTCCATTAATCAATTCACCATCACCATCACGTTTATAAAACTTCTTTCCACTGTAACCTACAATACGTAGTTGATTAAGTGGGAAACCACAAGTCATACTAGCTTCGTCAAAAGTAAGAAATACTTGACCACTTCCATCTTTTTCTTCCCAATTAAGAGTACCTACCGTACCATAAGGTATTCTGTAATCCTTTACATCAATAACCATCATACGTAATCCTGCTGGTAAGCCACATGGTAAGAAATCGTCTAGTCGTTGCATATTATTCTCCGTTAAGTTCTCTTTAAGATAAAGCCATTCTACATAGCTTCATTTATAAAGTAAACTACTATTTTGAGTTATTTAATTATTTTGCTCCCTACCGTGGTTCTCATGAAAACCATAAAGGATTTCCGCTTCCTTTCTGGCAGTAACTGCTCCTTCAAAGTAACTATAAGTACCTAGATGTATTTTCTTGTAGTCTACCTTGATGTTAGCCTCCCATTTCCCTGTTCTTTTAATAAAACTAACACCTATGCACCCTGAAGTATTATTAATACTTTTAGCAGTATTCATACCATTAGTCTTGTTAGTTACTATTCGTAAATTAACTTTCCTATTGTCCAGACCATCTCCATTGATGTGATCTACCTGCAAACTTTTAGGGGCGAGAATAACTAACCTATGAATGTAACTATGTATACAATCTTTAGAACTTACTTTCGCATACTTAGTTCTTGATCTTTTACCTTTAGTCTCTACACAACCTACCTTATAGCCCAGTGTGTAGATATAACTAAAATCCTCCTGATCTATAAGCATATAGGTATTAGGGAACTTAGGAGTAGATATATCATACTTTACATAATCCCCACTGGTACAGAGGACAAGTTCATGTATACCATAATACATACTCTACCCCCTCCATTTACCATCTTTCAAGGTAATAATAGCTCTCTTACCGTTAGAGTAAGTTACTATATGACTATGTGACCATGAAGATCCACCAATATTATATCCCATCTCCAACTTACCACTTACCCCTGCTTGGTACACACCATCTTTGATATTGGCAGAATGAGAGTGCCCTATATTTACACGTATACCTTGCTTCTGAAAAGCTGCCACTCCTCCTCTAGCCCCGTTATTTCCGTTATGTCCATGAGCACCACATTCAATATCTCCACATATAATATAACTTTCATCTGTACGTAGGAATTTAACATCACCTATCTCAGTGTTTAACGACTTACATGCGTATTCAAACACAGAGAAATTTTTTCCTTCCTTGAGGGCTAAGTAGGTAGCTAACTGCAGGTCTAAGAAGAAGATGGCATTAACAGGGTCTTGCTTATAATCCTGTTCTTTTAGCCAACGACTTAAGGCTAGGTCATGGTTTGACTCAACAACAACCACGTTAGCCCCTCTACTAGTCATTTCCTCCATAATACTTGCTGTAAGGTAGACTTCATCTTCCACGCTCTCTGTTTTATTGTGGAACATCTTAAACCTAAAATAAGGATCTTTAATGTTGTGGTGGTTCCTATTTTGGTGATCCATTACATCATGCAGGAATACATTGTTAGGCATAAGAATCTCCATTATACTTTCAGAAGATCTCCAGCTAACATCAGCCACTACAGGATCTAGTTTTGCAGCGTGTATATCCCCAAAATTTAAACCTTCCACACAACAAGGCTCTCCGTCAAAAGCAATACCCTCTGGGGTGTAGTAATATTCTAAGTCGAAAAAGTTACCAGTTAACTTCTCTGCACATAGCTGTCGCACAAACCAATCCCCTTGGTCATCTACCTCAACCACTAGAGCTGAAAAACTATGATGGTGTTTTGCTTTTTGTCCTGCTTTCATTTCAATGTAATTTCTCTGGGTTACCGACCCAGTTGTGTACATCATACGACATGCATCGTGCTTAGGTGTGGGTAGGCTCTCCAATTGAAGCTTTGAATGAGGTATAATACCACTATTTCTATTAGTGTAATTGTGTAAGCCAGAAATGGGATTTACTGCAGAAGGTACTATATTGAGTTCTCCGCACCATAAAAGACCCTCTGCAATTTCCCTAGATTCATCTAAGATGTAATTACGGATCTTAGGGTCATACCATTCCCCTTCACTACTACCTTTTTGAAACCCTTTTTTATTATAATGATAGGTGCCCACTATAAGTTCTGCACCGTTGTGTAAGCAATACCCCTCAAGTGCCCTGAGAAACTTATCATGCACAAAAGTATTATTTTGTGCAGAAGTAAATACAAACTTCTTACCAGACAAACCTTCACGTACATCATCTGGTGCATGAATCTCTCCACTAGCTACTGGTTTTTCTTCATGTGCTAACCAGAAATCTTTGTATGTCTCTTTGCGTAGAAAATCACCTAGCGTACTTTTACCTACACCGTATAACTCTGCTATATATCTTGAGCTTTTCTTCTCTTGATAAGTCAACCTTAGTATCTCTACTAAATCATCATTACTAAATACACTCAAATTTACTACTCCTCTTTTAATAAAATTTCTTTATCTAAAAACTTACATTTGACTATCGTCTCAAATTGTATATTTTCCACGAACTCTCCGTGGAACTCCATAATACTATCAACTAAAGCCTTATCTTGTCCCTCCAATAAAGATTCTGATATCTCATATTCATCTCCGCTAGATTCTTTCCACTCCAGTAAAACCTCAGTTATATTATCTTCTGTCACCAGAACAATATTTGTATCAGCCTTGCATTCAGAATGTATACCGTCTAATTCGTGATAGTATACCGCGCCAAGTTTATCTTCCTCCACTCGATCCCACAATTCTTTTGATACAAAGATGCCATCTTGTACTGAGTTACCTGAGTAATAAGCTTCTGCACTTACTGAAACCCAGTATAGATTGTTATAAATATTCATGTACTACTCTCCTTCCAATCTTATACTACTTAAGTCAGCTTCAATACTTATTTGAAGTTTCACTTCATACTGTAATTCACTCTCACAATTATCACAATAAACACCTCTTGTCTCAGGGGAATTTACATTTGGATAAGATAAGTATTGTTGATCAAGGTCATCGATTATTTGACTACCACATTTAGGACAAACTAACTCCACTTCAACAGGAAGGTACATTCTTTTTACATCAATGTTTCCCTCTGGAATTTCAAAAACTTCTAACTTACTCACTTAGGTCTCCTCCAATAGTAACTTCAACGTTGCGTAATATATTTTCAATACTACCTAAAATATTACGCTCCTCCAAATCTTCTTTGTAAATATCATAATCCACTTCGGACAGTATGTCCTCAGCAGCTTTACTTAATTCTTCGTCTGGACAGACGAACTCTAATTTAGATTTTGCCATGTTGTTCCTCCTCCATCATTACATGTTCTTCTACATCAACCACTTTGTAGCAAGAAATCTCAACATTCTTATCAACAAAGTTTTTAATAATATCCAATAACTCTTGCTGCTTATCTTCTGACATGCTTACAGCATCACAAGCTACTTCACCACATTCTTCATAAACAGCATCTTCCATACATTCTATGATGTGATCTACCACACCCTCATACAGAATTTTAGAAGGTATTAAATGCTGCACAGTCCCACTATAGTAGTGATCACCTACTTCATAGTCTGGATAATCATCACAGAATACTTCTTCACATTTACTATAAACTTTATCTCCGTTTTTCATCGGTTATATCCCCTTAATATTTAAACAAAACAGCCTTCACAATAACATCTGTACCTAAGATCCCTTCCACTTTACGTGCAATCTTGCCCCACTCTTGTATCGTATGAATATTTAATTTATCTGGTTCATTTAATTCAAAGCCAAAGAAATCATCTTCTTCATACCATGTTATGTTGTGCTCGTTGTATAGGTAGCTTTGGAAATGATCACTCTCCATACCCATATCATTTGCATCTTGTGCATAGCACCCTAATACTAGGTGGCTTTCCCACGTAGTACTCATTAGTCACATGCCCCTAAGAAAAAGAAGAAATCTCCTAACCAAAGTAGCCCTCCAGTTTGACCATGTGTGTCTAGGTAAGAGGCAACACCACATAACGCCACACAACCTATTACGTACCAACCTTTCTCACTAATCTTCATCTTTATCCTCCTCAATTACAATATTCTTATACTCATTAACGAACCTAGCTTGGTCAGGGTTAAGGTAACAATCCTTTCCACCATTGTATAGATTCTTTACTTGACTAGGAGTACTTGACCAACTATCACAGTGATTACGTATGCCCAGTCCTTGGTTAACATCAATGTAACCGTTGTCAAGCAGCCATTGTCGCTTATAATAATAATACCCATATATACTAGCAGCGCTTACAAGATCATCGTATGCTGTACGTTTAATCGTCCAAAGAAAACCCCACCGTTTAAATGATGCATCTGTTTCTTTAGTTTTCTGTACAGCCAAAGCTTCTATTTTCTCGTACTTATTTGATAGAGAATCTATGTTCTTTAAAGCCTTACCTATTTCCTCTTTAGTATATAATGCCATACCAGTGAAATTACTCATGTCTTAGCTCCTTAATATAATTCACCATCATGTTCTTCAGGATCATAAATTTCTACGTAATACTCTAGTTCAGATATATTTGTATACTCTTCTTCATCTTCATCCCAAGAGGCTTCCTCATATAACTGATCATAATCTCCAAATAAGTCTAGATCTTGATAATAGCCATAAATACTAGCTAAATCTATACAAAACTGTCGTGCTAATGCATCTGCATCTTCTTCTGTGTCAGCCTCTATAAGCTCCGCAGAACCCATCCTGTTTCCACAAGACAGCTTGGCTATCCATTTAATCTTTTTCATCACTATACTCCTCCTATCTATTATCTTCTTCATAAAATTTTCTTTCGTCAGTCTTAATATCTTCCAACACTAATTCAAGTTGACCTATTTCGTCCATTGTCAGAGATAAATAAACACCACCCTTATTTATTACAACTTTACCTTTACTTGTTCTCCAAGAGATGCTCACAGTTCTACTCCATATAGCTCTGCCATCCTCACGGTTTGGGCATGTAATGCCTTTATCTCACGTTCAATAGAATTTTTAGTACCAAACCTAGCTATGGTCTTTAGGTTGTGAATCAATACCCCCGAATCATCCTTAGAGCCAATACCCCACTCTTTAGCTACAAAATAAGGATCTAGTTTGATATAACAGTTTGCTATGTCTTCTTCTGTCAGTTGATACTTAAAATCGTAATGTTTATCAGACCAATCTGTATCTATAGTTTTAGAATTATCTACTAACTCTAGGTATATGCTAAATTCAGGATCTAATAGATTCCATACATGATTAGGGTTGTCCTCTGATTCAAAAGTTACTGTACTGCCCTCTATGGATATTACCTTGTATTTTCGTCCTTTAATAACAAAAGGCAATCCCTCGGGGGTACGGGGTTCAAAGTAACAATCTTCCCTACATAGTAATTTCTTTTCTTGTGTAACCATATTATTTGTTTTCCTTTATAATTACTTTGTCTAATATATCTTGATAAGAGTCAGCATGATCTTTATCAAACCTTTCACATTTAAATATTGGCAGGAATAAGCTCTGTTGTCCAGTCTTTTTATCTTTAGTAATACTATCATACTTAGTTTCGAATACCTTACCTGTTGGGTCATTACCCCAATAGTGTACTCGTTGTTCGTCTGAGAAACCACTACCACAACCAACCTTAATAATACCCTCAGAGGACTCTAGCAACACCATCCCCATCATACCAGTAGCTTTACCTTTACCTTCTACCATACCCACTACAATTAAATCAGCAGGGTCCTTACGTTTTAACTTGACACACGTAGAGGGTTTACCGTTATCAGCCCAACCAGCATCCATATCTTTTAGTATAGCACCCTCATACCCATCCTTTACATAACCTTCAAATATTTCGTTGGCGGTTTCCATACTAACATACTCAGTGCGATCAATAAGGATAATCTTACGTTCTATCTTCTGGTCAGCACAATATACAGAATACCTTTGATACATTTCCTCTAACTTAAGGCAACGATCCTTGTTACTTACAGAATACTTACCTTTCTGCCCATAGTAGTGTAGATCAATACAGTCCCATATTTGATACATGACTCCATCTTTAGTTTCTTCATCAGCAGTATCACGTACGATCTTAGTGATCTTACCATTACCTTCTTCACGAGTAGCTTTGGATAAATCATACACCAACTCCCCTTCTAAAGCAAAACCTTCGAAAGCTCCACTACCTAAGTGTATTGCTAGAGGTTCTATATTCAGGGGGTTGCCGTTGCGACTCATCATATTAACTGATCCACTTATTACAGAGTTAGCATAACTACCATCAGATTTTAACTCAATAGCTAAGTTTTTACACTTCTCTATCTTAGCCAAAGTTTTCTCATTCATAGACGCTGCACCTTGTCTAGGCGGCACTACAATTAAACCTTTCCACACTTTATTACATATAGTCTTACCAACACCACATTTCATGTCGCCTTTAACTACACGATTAATAATTACCTGATCTTCGTAAGACAAGTCAGCTAATAACCCTTGGTAAAATAATTTAGCTTTATTACCTGTTACCTTACGTAATGATAAATTATCGTATATAGTTTCTAGTGCCTCAGAGAGTCCTGTGTTGTAATCAATAAGTTCTTCTTCCATAGGTAACTGCTTCATGAAAAAGTTGATTGTAGGAGAGTATGCTAACTCGAAGCACCGTTTTAATGGTGCAAACCCTTTGTTCTTCTCCATGATAGCTAACTTATCATTACTACTTGCTGTACTCTCTAACTCTTTAATAATATCGTATACTGCACTCATAGCTTATTCTCCAATTTCTTCAACCCTTCCACAATACATTCACTAAAGTCACCACCACCATTATGATAAAAAGCATCAACTTCAATTGTATCACCTACAAACTTCGCTTCAACGAAGCCATATGGATCAAGTGTACGTTCATTTACCAATAAATACAACATATCATTAAATATATAATAATTACAACTTAAATCTTCGTCTGCAAAGAAAGAAGTTAATACACCGTATGCTGTCTCCTGATCAACTTCTTGATCAAGGTATACAGAATATTCCATCTCCAACCAATCTTGGATATTAATAGGTTTAAAATTACTACCTAAAACTTTCCATAGCTTACCCTTTTTATGTTCCATTTCCGACATTACTTGGTCTCCTCTACTTTTACCCAAACCTTATTCTCTAACTCTGCTTCCTCTCGAATCGTCTCTTTCATACGAAGTATCTTATCTTCTGCTTCTTCTTTAGAAGGATAGCAATGTTTCATAAGATAATCATCCCATGTATAAGAATAGCAATCTCCACTTTTTACAACAAGAAACTCATTTTTAGCTTGCTGTGGTAGAGATACCCATAAAACAAAAAGTAATGGCGCACAGTATAACATAATACCTATTACTTTATTATTCAAAACACATCCCCCTCTATTAAAACCACTTTGTCAGGTATCTTACCTACTTCCTTACAGAAGTCAACATAGTCTTCTATAGCAAGTACAAATTGTTCATATAAATCTTCTTTGTTAGCTGACTCATAGGTAATACTATCTTTCATAAGTAACGACTTACCATAGTAGATTGTACCTTGTGAAGTGTTTTCTTCGGTACAAATACTACCATACCAACCATCAAACATAAATACTTTCATAACATTCTCCTTATTTCTTATTTGGCTTAATCGACATGTACTCTTGCTTGGAAAGCAAACACTTACTGAAATTACCGTTTTCACACTGAGATATATAATCTTGTAAAGCAACAAATTTATATATGTCTTGGTTGCCATACCACTTCTTCTTGTACCTCAGAGTACGATCTAAGTGAAATCTGCACCACTCTACATCACAAACAATATCAAAGTCAACACTTTTAACTGTTTGCTTGGTAATATCCACTTCTGGCTCATTAGCTCTGCGTTTACAGAAGAATGAGTGTACCTTAGCTATAGGTGTGTCACCATATTCAAAAGCTGGATCATCAAAGTAACATTTCCAACCCACCTCTCGAAACTTCTCATAGTTATCCATGGACATATTTAATCCTTTTACCTTTATTTTATATGATCTTCTACAATATTATAATTCTGATATTTAGTCAACAGAGAGGCTCTTACCCTATCATCTATAACATATTTAGAATTAGCTAACTCACAAGCATACTGGTACTTTCTCTTCTTCCAAGCTAAATGTGCTTCTGTTTCAGAATCAAAATACCCAATATGGTTACTTCTCTCATCTCCATCTTTAATAAACGGGTTGTTACACCTAGATATAAACCTATTATTGAATATGTTCCAATTACAACCAAGCAAATACTTCCCTCTTCCATTTTTGCATTCCTTCGTAAATTCATTAACCTCCATATGTACAAAAATACAAGTAGTATCGGAGTAAATCTTGTTTCCTTCAAAGAGTAAGTCCTTATCTAAATGTTTTCCTTCCCAATCTTGCTTCTCCATCCATTTACGGAAATTAGAGAATAATAACCACTTATTACAAACTGAACAACCTTCATAAGTTGGGCGTTTAGCTAGGCACTTGGTGGAGTAGCATCTTTCTAACATACTTTTCCACTTGGCATAGTAAGGACACCTCCATATTACTTTGAATTTCTCTCTACCATAGAGATTAAATTCTCCTGTAGACTTGTACTTAGTCACACCATAACCTGCATCGTTAATACCTATTCCTACTACCATCTTATTTGTCATCATCAATTCCTACAGAAGAAATACAGTGTACCTGATCCATTATAGACTTAACCTTGAAACCATTAATTGGTTTTACAGATAATTCTTGCTCTAACATTTCTGCCAGCAGCTTCATACCACTGAGTTTATCCTTGTAGAATAATTTAGTTTTAGCTTCTTTACTCCGTTGATCTTGTTTCTCTAACCAAGCTTGTTCCTGCTCATAGTAGTGCGCCATTTATTATCTCCTCTAGGTTAATTTTATGGAAGTTTATAACATAAGAAAGAGTGTGTCAACCATATTTGTTAAAATTTAGGCAAAAGAAAACCCCCATCAAATTAATGATGAGGGTTTAAGTCGTTTAGGGGAATAGTTTGTAACAAAATAATTACTTGGGTATTAAAGATAAAAGCAAAGGTTAACAGCTCTTGCTTATTTTAAAATTAAATAAAAGTTATTAAGATGTGATATCTATTAAACCTCCATTATCCCGTAAAACCATATATTCCCTAACCATAAATCAAGGTCGTTGCCACTGTTTACTCCATCCATTCTAATACCTTGGCTGAATTGTTTAGAAAACCTGAAACTCATTTTTGTATCAGCAGACATTACAAATGCACCGCTATAATCAATAAAATTCACAACAAAACTGGTGTCATCAACCGACCGCGTGACGGGAATCCAAGGGATCACGGCACCTGCATTGGTGTCTGCTGTAATAGATAGATCTTCCCCACCTACCCAAGTATGACTGAATGTGTGGTTAGCTACTACACTAGCTACGCTAGTTATTTCAGCATTAAAGTCAATATCCCCCCCTTGTCCAGCACCGTAACTCAAGTTCCACGAAGCCCCGTCATACGCTGCATGCCCTGCCATCGTGACTTGCGCACTCGCTTTTATATCTATACTACTCAAGCCAGTACTTGGACCTACAGATACAGATAAACCATTCGCAAAAGCTTCATCAGGTGCCACTACCATCGACAAAACCCTTGAATATGTTTTTTTGAAGGGTATTGATAATGTAGCCCCTGATGCCGATACTGGTACAGTTGAGTCCACCCCTATAGGTGTGTGCCCAGAGTCCGAAATCCAATCCCATCGTGAGTACACACCTGCCGTTACAGAACCTGTTGCTGGCGTTGCTGGCGTACCTGCCACGGTAAAATTATAAGTGTTGGCTGTTACATTACTTATACTTGCCTTTATTACATTGTATTCCGTTTCGTTAGCACCTAGTATATTAACTAAATCTCCATTTGAATAACTGTGGGCTGTTTGCGTACATGTTGCCACAGAACCTACCCTAGTTATTGATGTTACTGTTTTTCCTCCATTTTGCTTAACAGTACCACAAATTATCTCTATGCCTGAGTATCTCAAGTCATCTGCAACAGCATAGCCTTGCAAGTTACCTCCAGTTGCCATTAACACATGGGCATCGACCGCAGATACTCCTGATATAGCCGTTTGCCCTGTAATGTAAGTCGTAAACTCTACTGGTAGTGTTGGTGCTGTACTAATGTAAAAAGTACCAGCAGAGGAGCACATCATAACACTGTTTGTCACTGCGCTTGCTGCTTCTATAGTAGCTTTGTTGTCGAAAACATTGTCAGCAATAGCTCCGAAAGATCTAAAATCCATCAAACCTAAAACTTGTAGTCTGATTGATAGTGTAGGGGTTGATGAGAACTGAACTATATTTATGTCATTAGGAAGATCAACTCCTGTTGTTGTTCCTGTGTTAATAACTATCCACTCCCCACCTCCTAAGCCGCTAGCGTGGTACTCAGAGATATGTATCTTTTTATTAACAGGAAAAACAATTGTACTAGCTTTACCCAAAGATACAGTGTCAAACTCATAAGCTTGTGATAGGTCGTTGATATTGACTATCTTCTTAATCCCTTCCAGTTGCTGACTAACATCTGCTGTATCTGGAGTGCCACTTGGAGTAATACCAGCTTCTTTATAAATAGCTTGTTGTAGACCCATTATGTCATTTACTAAGTCTTTTTCCCACGGAGTACCAGTACCATCTAATGTAGTAGTTATATTCTGAGCTTTACCTTGTGGATACGCTGCATCAGTTGTGTCTACCTTACTAGGGTATCTATCTTTTAAAATTAATCCCATTATTTTTCCTTTAGCTGTTTATTTAATTTAAAAAGCCCAATCAATTAAATATTGATTGGGACTAAGTTATTCTTTTGGAGGGGTGTGAGATGCAAATGTGAAAGTAAACCTAACCAAAGCACACAAAGCTGTTAGAAGCGCTGTAATGAGTCCTACCGCTTGAGTGGTTAGATTGTTAAGGTCTTGTATATAAACCCAAGCTAGAAGCTCTGAGAGCCAATAAATGGTAAACCCTGTAACTATATAGGAGTATACTCGTGATTTCTTGATGGTGTCAAAGATACACATACTATTTCCTAAGGTGTCTAGGGGGAGATGAAGGTCTGCTTCCATAAAACCAAGATACTGACATAGTCAATAAGGTCATAAAGGACATAATTAAATCCTTATACATACCTACCAGCTCATTAGCAGGGAGTACATTAAGACCCCCAACTAATCTATTAAGTTCATACCCTATATAGGTACAGATGCTTAGTAGGTAAATAGCTATTACAGGTCTCATGGCTGAGAGTAGTTGTCCTCCCCAACCTTCGGTTGAGTTACCATATTTTTGTGAAGCAAAGAATGCTTCACCATCCAATTTCTTCTCAGCAACATCACCTTCAAGTGTGATCTCTTTTCTTCTATTCTCAGCAGTTATTTCTGCCATACGTTCTTGGTTCTTAAAAGTAAGTTCTAATGTCTTACGTTCTTCTCGTTTAGTAAAGTAAGATCCAACAAAACCAAACAGACCTCCCATGACAGGAGACCCTAATAAACCTATAATTTCTGTGATCATAAACTGATCTCCCTTAATGTAAAACTTTCTTATAACCAGAGTGGTTACTTTTTATATTATTTAAATACCTCTTCAAGTAGATATAAACTCTTGTAGTGTTGATGCAATTAAAAAGAAGGCATTCAAATAGTATA
>Ga0307492_10000504_pt1 | contig 16449 bp, 18 predicted proteins | sample SI3LmetaG_FD_202365 | JGI IMG/M metagenome (GOLD analysis project Ga0307492, IMG submission 202365) | Sea-ice brine microbial communities from Beaufort Sea near Barrow, Alaska, United States - SI3L | ecosystem: Environmental > Aquatic > Marine > Coastal | place: USA: Alaska | collected 2017-05-06 | reverse complement strand
CCGCTGTAATGGCCGCCAAATTTAAAGTGAAAGCACCAAAAGGCGCGAACAATACGTTTAGTCCACCTGTCCAACTGAGTATCGGGGATACCGGCGTTTGGTTATGACCAGTGGCGCGTAAAATCGCTATCCCCGGCACATTTTGTGACGTCATAGTCACGACAAATAAGGGTAATCCTACACCTATCAACAAACTTAAATTAAATTCTGGCCATGTCCAAACAGGCGCAGCTAACGACCATCTGACTTGCTGTAGGTTGATAAACTCAAAGGAATAAGCACAAACAAATCCGGCTAGTAGCACTGCCACTATGGCATACCGAGGTAACCACCTTTTGGCGAATAGAAAAGTCACTAACATAATGCCCACCATAAGCGGGTCACTTTGTAGTGATGTAAATATACTCAAGCCAAATTGGACTAATATGCCTGCCAACATGGCTGAGGCTAATGGCAAAGGAATACGTTTAGTTAAAGCATCGAACCAACCAGACAAACCAGTTAGCAGGGTTAACACCCCAACAAATACAAAAATACCGATGGCTTCGCTAATACTATTACCACTGAGTGTCGTGGCTAGTAATGCGGCACCTGGAGTGGACCAAGCAATGATGATGGGGCGTTTGTAATACAGCGATAAGCCTAAACAGCCCAGTCCCATACTCATACCCAAGGCCCATATCCATGATTCAATTATTTCATTGCTAGCGCCAGCGGCAATCGCGGCTTGATATACAATCACCCATGCGCTGGCATAGCCTACTAATACCGCGATAAAACCCGCGCTTATAGCAGAAAAGCTAAGATCTGATATAAAGTGTTTGGTCTTCATTTTTGTATTCAAATTTTAAAATGTATACAAAATTTAACATGGAACGATATTTTAGTCGCATATTTTCTAAACGATATACAAAAAATTATTGCTAATTGTATTGGTGTATTATATAAATAATACACCAATACAATAGAGGGCAGTCAACTTGCAGCATTCATCGTTAATTTTGCAATTATCTCCCAGCTCAGGCGAACCGATTTATCGACAGTTGATTGAACAGATAAAACGAATGATCGCCAGTGGCCAACTAAATGCGGGTGATTACCTGCCTTCTGTTAGGCAGTTGGCAGTCGAACTGGAAGTGAATCCTATGACGATATCGAAAGCCTATGGTTTTTTAGAGTCCCATGGTGACGTAGTAAGAATGAGAGGTAAGGGCATGATGATAGCTGAGATGGTTCACAAAGAGAGCATCAGTCAACGACTGCAAAAGTTAACGCCACTAGCAGATACCTTAATTCAACAATGCAAACAATTAGATTTAGACAAAAAGCAAGCCATCGAATGGCTGACTAAGAAGTTAGATAAGGAACTCAAATGAATAATTCTAAAGCGGATAACCTTGAAACAAAGGTTTTATCTCTTAACGATGTGTATAAAAGTTTCGACGGAAAACCAGTGCTAAAAGGAGTCAATTTGACCCTGAATAAAGGTTCCGTTATGGGGTTGTTAGGCGAAAATGGCTCAGGTAAAACCACCTTGCTAAAAACCGCCTTAGGTTTATTAAAAGCAGATCAGGGCGAGACTTCGGTTTTTACTGATGATGCATGGAATATGTCAGCAAATAGTAAACAACGCTTAGGGTATGTCGCTCAAACATTAGACTGTTTTCATTGGATGACAGCACAAGAACTGTTTACTTACACAGGCGCGTTTTATCAAAGTTGGGATGCAGCTAAGGTAGAGAAGTTAGCCAATAAAATGCACTTTGATACAACTCAGCGGATTAGTAAGATGTCTGAAGGACAAAGGCAACAGACATCAATTATTCAGGCGCTAGGTCATTCTCCTGAGTTATTGGTGTTAGATGAACCTGTGGCTAGTTTAGATCCCAGCGCCCGTCGAGCTTTTATCAAGGAGTTAATTGATATCAACCTTGATGAACAAACCAGCATCCTTTTTTCCACCCATATTACCTCTGATGTCGAAAGAGCGGCAGCTGATATTGCTATGCTTAAAGCTGGAAAAGTCATTTATCAAGGTGCCATCGATGAGCTTAAAGAGCAAGTAGTACGTTTGCATTTAGCCAGTGAGTCTAATTTACCTGATGTGAGTCTAGATCCCTTTGTTTTGCAGCATAAATTTGCAGGGCACAATGGCCGTTTAACCGTTAAAGGTTTTGATACTAAAGGAGTCGATATTTGGGAAAAAGAATTAAATGCCAAGATCACTGTTGAATCCTTGAGCCTAGAAGATATCTTTTTGGAGTTAAACGCATGAAGCAATATTTAGCCATTGTAAAAAGAGATTATGGCGCCACTGATACTGAGACCTTGTGGTTGCCAGCACCCATTTTTTGGGTGCTCTTTGCTGTTTTATTTAGCTGGTTGAATACCTCCGATGAAACGGGCATTAAAGCTTGGCATTTTTTGGTTGTTAGTATTTTGGGGGCTTACCGAATACTTGATGATTTATCCTTATCTCGAGGGCATAGTTTAGGTTTCCTCGCGCCTGATTTTCATACTTATCAGTTTAATTACTCAACCAGTTTAGTCTTTATTAGTAGTGTGATTACCTGTGCAATATTCGGCGATTCATTCTATGAATTTTTTGTTTGCCTAAGCGTATTCTGGTTAGTTATCTCATTGATGTTCTTTTTTGTAAAAAAAGCAATGTGGAAATTTATAGGCTTTATCGGATTGGCGACTTATTTATTGGCCGTAATATTGATGATTTTTTTGGAGCAAACTGAAAACGTTTTTACTATTTGGCCAAATATATACGCCAGTGTCTGGTCGTTATTATCTATACCTGTCATAGGTGTAAGTGTCTCGATCGTATGTTTAGCCGTGTCTTATAAAAGCTTTTTGCTAGCACGAAGTAACTATTTAAAACCTGAAGAGTATGATCCTGATTTAGCACCAAGAACCTGGAAACAACATAGAAAAACCACAAATTTCAACGTGCTGCAGCTTTTTACCAATTCAAAGTGGTCGTCAAAAACTTGGGACAAATTGGAAAGTCGTATCTTATTTGGTTTGGACCTTGGTAGACATGAGGATTTATTGTACTTAGGCCTGTTTGGGGCCAGAGTGCATACCTACCTGCTAAAGTATATTTTAGGGACTTTATTGCTGCTTTTTGTACTTCCATTGTCATTTGCCAAAGAGGTGAATCAAGAGGCCATTCTTATTCCAATTTGTATATTTATGTTGTTTTATTTGATTGTTCTTTGCACTGTCATTAGCCTTGAATGGATAACTAATCGTAAAAGTATCGCTGATTTATGGTTGTTGGACGCGAGTAAAAACCGTGCTAGTTATATGTTGAAAGTCGCACTCTTATTCGCTGAACGTATTGGCCGTGTCAGTTTGTTTTCTTGTACTGCATTTTTACTCCTTGCAACCATTATTTCGGGCGTAAAAGGTTTACTGGTGGTCGGTATGGTAGCTATAACTGGTGTGATACTTAGTCTGTTGTTGCAAATGACTTATGTGTTATGGGTCTCAATAACAGTCAAACACACAGGCTGGTTGCGATATATCACCGTCCTGTTTACCGGCATCAATTTTGTTGGCTGGTTAGCAGTAGTGTTTATTAGTGTTCAGCAAAAACAATACTGGATACTAGTGTTAGCGATAGGATTAGCCTTCACACTCTGCTTGGGCAGTATTAAATATTGGTGTCGTTATGACAAAGAGTTAGCAGAGTGACATGAAGACATCTCTGCACTTAGCCATGGCCATCAGCTAGGATAACCAATCGAAAAACCGCATGGAGGCGGTGAGCGCTAGCGCATTCTTTAGTGTTATGCAAAATTAAAAAAGCGCGCTTTGTGTCATCTTCCTTTATAGAACTAATCAGAAAACAGCAGTCACAGTTTCTTTTATTAACTGAGTCATAAGATGGATTTAATCCATTTGATAAAGTCAACAGTGACTTCATCACGATTAGTTTCGTTAAACAGTTCGTGACGCGCATCGGGATAAAATTTATCAATGATATTCGTAAAACCGTGCTTTTTATAGGCTGCAAGCAAACGTTTTACTCCTTTACTTTTTTCGCCAACGGGATCGTCTGTACCGCTAATGACATAAATGGGTTTGGTTTTATCCATTTTATTAAGCGCATCGTCCGAGGCAATAATGATCAAAGCATCCAGCATGCCTTGCCAAGTCGCCACTGAGCATTCAAATCCACACAGAGGATCCGTAATATATTTGTCTACTTCGGCATTATCTCGGCTTAACCAGTCAAACTCAGTGCGGTTGGGCTTAAATATTTTGTTAAACGCTTTAAAGGTCATGGCTGCCATAAGTGCGCTGTGACCTTGTTTGCCTAGCCTTAACGTTTCAAGTCGAATAATAAATTGCGCTATTTTACCGAGGGCTCCCGGTGGACCGTTGCTGGCTGATAAAGCTGCTGCCGCGATGTTTTCCCCGTATTTACTCAGATAGGATTGGGTCAGGAAAGAGCCCATAGAATGGCCAAGTAAAATAATGGGCGTATCTGGATGGCGTCTGCGGATTTCAGCATTCAGTAAGTCTAGATCATCAACGGCTTTGTTCCAGCTATCTTCGTCAGCCATATGTCCAGGAGTCTGGCCCTGTATTATGGACTTGCCATGACCCCGATGATCATTGGCATACACAGCAAAACCTTCGGCGTTTAAGCAACCAGCCAAGCGAGCATAACGCGCACCATGTTCGGCCATGCCATGGGCTATTTGGATAACCCCCTTGATGTCTCCAGAAGGCAACCAGTAAGAGCAGTGCAACTGAATATTATCAACGCCTCTAAATTCGAAACTATCAGGGGATCCCGTACCCATATTATTTGTTGTATTGATGCGTTTTTTCTCCGTTTCTAAATAGATTTTTTCAGTGTACTACTCTGGGTAACTCGTTAAACCTTATCAGAATCAAGAGGGTCAGGTCTTTGATTTATGATCGCCAGTAAATTGTGCCTTTAATGCATCAAATGCAATGGCAGGTATCGCCTGCAGGTATCGCCTGCAGGTACGGCATTTTCTGGCACTTAGTATGTATTCGAGATTCAAATACTCAGGCACAGTGGCAGGGCTTTGCCCGCAAGGGCTATCATTGATGTACTTCATCCTTGAACAAAAAAAACGCTGGGTTATTGATATTATTAATAGGCGTCGCTATGACAAAGAATTGGCTGCATAAATGTCAGCATAACCTTCATGCAACTAACAGTTGATTATCACTGCAAAAAAGTGAGAATAGGTCACGCTATGGGTAGAATGCATGTTGTTATTTTATCTTTTTTTATCTTTTTTCAATCTAGGAGAGTTAAATGTTTAGTCACGTGATGTTAGGTGCTAACGATATACAATAGTCTAAGAAATTTTACGATGCCATACTAGGTGCGTTAGGCTATGAAGAAGGCAAGATTGATCCTAAAGGTCGTTGTTTCTATTTCACTAAAACAGGTATTTTGGGGCTAAGTGTACCCATTAATGGTGAGCCTGCGTGTCACGGTAATGGCAGTACTTTGGGGTTTGCAGTTGAAACCACAGAACTTGGTGATGCATGGCATGCAGCTGGTCTAGCAAACGGTGGCGTAGCTTGTGAAGATCCTCCTGGTGTGCGTGATGGCGGTGCGATGAAGCTATATTTAGCTTATCTTCGAGATCCTGCAGGCAACAAAATCTGTGCTATGAAGCGCATGACCTAGGTCGTTAATAAATAAATTGTTGTGGCTGGTACTTCCCGCCACAATATTTCAGACACTCTTGGCAATGCTTTTAGTTGGAAAGCGCCTAGCTCCAAATATCAATAATCCCGCACCCAGATACATCGCTAGACCATATACGCCTGCAGCAATAGCATAATCGGGTCTGTCTAAAAAAGTGATGGAGATCAGCATCGCCATTGCGCTATTTTGAACGCCGACTTCAATGCCCAATGTCACAGTATCCCGTTTAACCAGTTTAAACATTAACCCTAACAACAACCCCGTCCCTATCGCCAATAGATTTAATGAGATAACAGCCTCTGACAGTAATACAAAGGACGTTAAAAACGTCGTTCGTTCTTGGTAGGTAATGGCCGCTATCATAAATATTAAAAAACCAGTAGAAAGCCGCCTAAAAAACACTTCGCTGCGGATCGCAAAATCAGCAAAGTAGTGCCTAATCAAGATACCCACAAGTACCGGTATTAAGGTAATAAAAATAAGACCTAAGGTGGTACTCAATAATGAAAATGACTCAACTGGGGTGTCGTTAAATTCCTCGATAGCAAAGCGAATAATAAGTGGGGTGGTGACAACACAAATCAATGTGGTGACTGCGGTTAGACTGACCGACAGTGCTAAGTTTGCTCTGGCTAACTGACTAAGAATATTCGAGCTAGTACCACCAGGGCAGGCAGCAAGTATCATTATGCCTACCGCTAAGTGTTCAGATAAATTAAAAAATATTGCGATGCCGTATGCCAGTAAGGGCAATATTAATAGTTGCCCAAATAAACCTATCGCGACCGGCTTAGGCTCTTTACCAAGCTCTAAAAAGTCTCGTTTGGTTAAGCTTAAACCCATACCAAACATGATAAGTGCCAACACGAAAGGCAGAATAACTTGGGTTAAAATCGAATCGCTCATTGGGGAACTGTTCCTAATTAAAATTTAAACGTTTTAAACGGTAAAGGTCACTTGGCGTCGCGCATCGAATTCACAGAAAAATTGAAAAGCAAAGTCCCTCAGACCTCACTTCGCCTCACTGTATATTCTTTGCAGTAGATATACCTTTTAGTTAACTCATTTTAGCTAACAGGCTTAATGGCGCAATTCGCGCAATGTACCTAAATAAAGCCCAAGGCCATTTTGGCACAAAACTGCTCGCTACTTCTTTTTCGATATCTTTGACTATGGCTTTACAGCCTGTTTCTAAGTCTACAATAAAAGGTACCGTTTTTACTTTTTCATTTATCTCAGTACGAATAAAGCCTGGGTGAATAGTGGTAACTTTAATCGGGGTGTTCAGCACATCGATACGAATACCCTCACTAAGCGAGGTTAACGCAGCTTTGGTGGCAGCATACACTGTCATGGCTCTGCGGGCCCCACGTACTGCACTGACCGAGGATATGGTGACTAAATGCCCTGCGTTTTGACTTCGGAATATTTCCATGGCTGCTTCACACTGGGCCAAAGCTGAAACAAAGTTGGTCACAGCAGTTTGTTTATTGGCTTTAAAATACCCGGTGCCCAGTGAGGCCCCTTTGCCCATTCCTGCATTCACTATCACGCGGTCCAGACTGCCTAAATCTGCAGCAAAGGCTTTGACTACTTCAAATACCTGGTCGTGGTCGTTAACATCTAAGGAGCGAATAAACACTTTAATATCGGGGTTGATGGTCAATAATTCTTGTTTAAGTGCCTCTAAGTTGTCCATTCTGCGTGCGCATAAAGCTAAGTTACGCCCCATCTTGGCAAACTCAATCGCCATGCCTTTACCCAAACCCGAGCTAGCACCCGTAATTAAAATATTTTGTCTGATCATAATGCCTGCTCTCTTATTATTGTTTTGATTACCTAAAAGCTAAAATTTTATTCACCACAGAGGAACACGAGGGCACAGGGTGCCGCGCACCGAGAAAAAATCACAGATAAGAAACAAAAAGTTAAGAACGTCAGCTTTTGCTTTTCCTCTGTGTCCTCGTGTTCCTCTGTGGTTTAAAATTCTGTTTTTTAGCTGTTATTTGTAAGTAAGAAGGTGTTGGTTTTTACCTTCAAAGGTGCTGTGTTCGTTTAGTGACCACAAAACAGCACCTTTTCTGGTGCTGATTAATTTGGTGATACCGCAGTTTACTAGGGTCCAGTTAAGCGCCATAAGGTTTTCTGCGGGTACACCGAGTATGGCTTGAGATAATAACGCTATCGGTCCACCTGAACTAAATACGGCTACACGTTTTTCACCATCAAGCTCACTTATTAAGTGAGTTAACGCAGTTTGGATCTTGGCCTTATAATCAGGCCATGTCTAATTAAATAAATCGCGGTCATATTTGTTTGCCTTTAGCGTTTGCCTTTGATGGCTTTACGGCATTGCCACAGCAGATAATGCACAAAAAACCAAATGTGTTTAAAGGCGGGATTATCCGTTTGTTTGTGGTGATAACGATAATATATTTGCTGCACAATAGCCGCTAATCTGAATAAACCATACACTTCATAAAAGGCGTAGTTGTCGACTTTAAAACCGGTTTTATCAAGGTAATAGGCAATCACTTCTTTACGGGTCAACATACCGGGTAAATGTGACTGTTGGTTCACCTTTGAGACTAGGAATATTACTTTCAAGCCACGGGATGAGCGCCGTTAAGTTGAGTTCTTCGCCCTTTCTGACTTGGCCTGCTGTGTCCATTACGTTGTGCTTATCAGTATTGCTCAAGGTATTAGGCTCTAGGCTTAAAGTTTTTCAGTTGTTTTTTCATCATAGCCAAATACCGCATGGGTGGTAACCAACGTTTGCAGCGAAAGGCGGTGCGTCCGTCTTTGTGGGTGATGGTCATAAATTTGAGATTTTCACTGTCTTGGTAAATAGCTTCAGCTACTTGAGCTGCGGTGATATCGGAATAGGTATGCAGCATTTTACTCACGAGTTTTGCCACACCGGGTTGTTTACTGTTCAATATCTTCAAATTCCAAAGCGCCGCCAGTGGTAACACCGGCATTGTTGACTAATACATCCACTTTGTCCCAACGGGATTGAAGTTGTTGTTACACTGAATAAATTCTAACGGTTATTATACTAGCTGACGACTAGTTTAAGTTAGTCTAGTTAAAATCCTAAGGAGCCCATTGCCTTGCTGAGTATTGTTGTCCCTACATTAAACGAATCCAAAACGGGTTATCTGTCTAAGATACTGGATGCCTATATTGGGGTGGATGCTATTGAGGTCATTTGTGTGGATGGCGGTAGTCAAGACGATACTATTTCCATAATCAAGCAGTCTAATGCCAAGCTAATCACCACTGATATTGGTTCACGGGCGGGTCGATTAAATGCAGGTATTAAACACGCTAAATTCGATATGGTGCTACTTCACCACCCACGCAGTCTAGTGGATGTTGAGGGCATTAAAGCCTTAACTAACCGGACCTCAGAGATACGCTGGGGAGCGTTTACGCATCAGTTTTCAATCTCTCATCCTTTACTTAATTTCACTTCTTGGTATTCAAATCATATAAGGGGAGGGTTGCGCGGCATATATTATTTAGATCACTGTGTGTTTGCACAAAAACAATTGTTACTGGATGTGGGACTATTACCTGAGATCGACATTTTTGAAGATACTGAAATATGTGTAAGGCTAAAAGAACAGGCAAACCCTATTAGGTTACCTTTTATCAGCCAGACCTCTGCGGTGCGTTTTCAGGCTTATGGAGTCTATCGCCACGCGTTAAAAAATCAGTATCTAAAGTGGCTATATTACTTGAAACGCTCTGACAAACAGATGAATAAATTGTATGAAAAAGGCATTGAACTAAACACTGAGTATGCCAAAAAGCATCGGCATAAATGATAAGCGTTTTTCAGCTAGCCTCAGGTTTTTTTCTGAGGTTGATGTTAACCGCCTAACATTTCTCGTAATTTTTTTTCAGCCAGTTCTGCCGGTGATAGGTTTTCATCTAAGGATGTGTGTTCAACAACAGGATCACCAAACAACTCAGCTAGCTGAGCTTTCGCTTTATCCGATTTTTGTTTATCAATAGCTTTAAACGCCTTATTACTGGGTTTAAAATAATCACAAAAATTAGCCCGTTCTGTACTGCTTATATGCTCAGCCCGTTCTTCTTCACAGCGGTCTTTGACATAATACAGGCACATATTGCAAACATGCTGATCTGCCTTGCATTTGTCACACTCTTCACGCCTTGACATCGGGAGGATGACATTGCTTAGCGCCTCGTTACAATTCCAACAGATAAATTCATTAGACATAAAAATAGTGGCCTCTAAAACGGGTCAAACATGATGGTGTTACCATTAGGCTCTTTCAACACACATTGTGTAGAGCCTAAGTCACCTTGAGTTGGGGTAGTCATCTTAATGTTATTATCTGTTAGATGTTTTTAACAGTTAGACTGACTGAAAACGGACCTAATTCCATTGCATTGTCTGCATTAAAGTTTGTGGGTTATTTTCGATGTGTACGCAGCGCTAAAGCACTGACCACAGAAAACAGCAGTCCAATCACAAACACAGTAGCAAACATCACCATAGACTGTGTGAAATTGTTACTCACTAAGTCTGCGTAATCGGCTAATTTTGCAAGCTGTTGCTCTATTACCCTTGGCTCTAGACCGCTTGAGATGATTTTATGCTTGGAATGTCGTATATGTGAGTCGGTAAATGTTGGGTTGATGAACACTAAATAAAACCAGTTATATAATGCAAAAATGTGCGCGGCAATAAGGCTGATCCCTAAGCCGACCCCTAATGCGCCCATAAAACCTAAAGGAGCAGGCGAGCGCTTTTGTTTATAATCTTTTATTCCCATAATGACAGCTAACGAACTTATGAACATCACGCTGTAACCAACCATTTCGCCCATAGTGAAGTAGTCAGGAGTTGTACCTAAGGCTAAATGGGATGCGTAAAATCCAATAACTAACGCCAAGCCATAGAGTGAGCCAAAGCGAATAATCGAAGACATGTTGTTGCCTATCATGTTTTTAGTTACCTAACAGTTTGTTATTTAAACGCAAAGTACAGCTTTTGTCGGTTGAAATTGAGTGACATTATATTTTTGAGTCGCAATGAGTCGCAATGAGTCGCGACGAGACTTCATCTTTGAAGTCCCTTGCAAGCGTAACGTCTTTAGTCGTGATTAACCGAGCCGATACTATGGATGCTCAAATCGGCTCCTTTAAATTCTTCTTCCTCGGTCAGTCTAATGTTTGTCACTTTACTGACAAGACCATAAACAACCAAGCCTCCTACTAACGCAACCACTATGCCTGCAACTGTACCTATTACTTGTGCGCTAAAAGCTACGCCGCCCATGCCACCTAAAGACTCAAGGCCAAATATGCCAGCGGCAATCCCACCCCACGCTCCACATACACCGTGCAATGGCCATACGCCTAATACATCATCTATTTTTTTAGTTTGTTGCATGACGGTAAACAATTTTACAAAAATCCAGCCGGCTATTAATCCTACAAATAATGAACCAATAGGATGCATGACATCTGAACCTGCACACACAGCAACTAGACCTGCCAGTGGGCCGTTATGAATAAAACCGGGATCATTTTTACCAAACCATAAAGCCGCCAAAATACCGCCAACCATAGCCATAAGTGAATTCATTGCTACTAAACCGCTTATCCCGTCCATGCTTTGTGCCGACATGACATTAAAGCCAAACCAACCAATACATAATATCCATGTGCCTAGAGCTAAAAATGGGATATTCGAAGGAGCAAATGCGATAAGTCTATTGTCTTTTTCACGGCCTTTACGTAAACCCAAAAAGTAAACGCCCACTAGGGCTAACCAACCGCCCATTCCATGCACCACAACCGAGCCAGCAAAATCATGGAAACTTGCACCTGTGGTTTGCTCTAACCAAGCCTGAAAACCGTAGTTACCGTTCCAAATTATGCCTTCATAAAATGGGTATACCACTGCAACAATAAGAGCAGAGGCAATTAAAAATGGATAAAACTTGGCTCTTTCAGCTATGCCTCCAGAAATGATGGCAGGAATAGCTGCGGCAAATGTCATTAGGAAAAAGAATTTTACTAAGTCATAACCGTTGTTCGCTGCTAGCTCTTTAGCGTTGCTAAAAAATGTGACGTCGTAGGCTATCCAATACCCAATAAAGAAGTAGGCAATACAGGAAACCGCAAAGTCAGTAATGATTTTTACCAGGGCATTTACCTGATTTTTGTGCCGCACTGTACCGACTTCTAAGAAGGCAAATCCTGCGTGCATAGCAAACACCATGACCGCACCTATGAGTAAAAAATAGGTGTTGGAACTATGCACCAGTGTTTCAACGGCGCTGTTAATATCTTGCATGTGGGCTCTCGATTTATAGTTAGAATAATATGCTTAGGGAGTTTTTGGGCCAAAGGCTGTTTGTTTATTTGCTGTGTGCGTTATATCGCGTCATCACCTTCTTCACCTGTGCGGATACGTATAGCGCGCTCAACTTCCAAAACGAAAATTTTACCATCCCCAATTTTACCACTATTAGCTTTGGCAATAATAACTTCGATGCAACGTTCAACTTGCTCATCTGTGAGTACAATTTCAAGCTTAATTTTGGGTAAGAAGTCTACTTTGTATTCTGCTCCACGATAGGTTTCTGTGTGCCCTTTTTGACGTCCATATCCTTTTACTTCGGTCACAGTTAATCCTGAAATACCAGCCTCTGTTAATGCTTCTCGCACATCGTCAAGCTTAAAAGGTTTAATTATTGCTTCAATTTTTTTCACTTAGTTGCCCCATTTTTAAATTTATTTAGATAATATACAGTAGCTTGCCAACCAGTTGAGTTGTGCTTTTAGAATCAAAATAGATATTTAATAACTAGGTGTTAATTAGTTGTTAACTTGTAGAGTGTAAAATAGTCCAACTTTAAGACAGCTCGTTATGGACTGTGACTAGAAGAGCATGAAATAATCTGTACCCGAGTCGAAATTTTATACAATCACGGTTGAATACACATAAATGAACATATTACAGCGCATCCAAATGATATTGGTTATTTGTTTAATCAGTGTCGGAATCGATCAAGGTACCAAATGGTATGCTTCAGAGTACTTACCCAAGTTTGAAATGACCAGTTACTGGAGTGATATGTTGCGTATTGGGTATGCTGAAAATACGGGGGCTTTTTTAGGTTTAGGCAGTGGTATGTCGGACTCAGCCAAGTTCTGGATATTCGTGTGTGCAGTGGGATTGATTTTATCAACATTGCTGGTTTATATCTTAAGAACAAAGACACAAACTGCTTACGGATTATCATCGCTAATGCTTATTTTTTCAGGGGGCATCAGTAATTTTTTCGATAGGGCTGTCAATAACGGCGCGGTGATCGACTTTTTAAATGTTGGTATTGGCTCTTTAAGAACGGGTATTTTCAACGTTGCCGATATGGCAATCATGCTGGGTGTATTTCTATTATTGTTTGCTAAAGACAAAAAGGCTGACAGCAAGGGGACATAACAAATGGCAAATAGCCCAAAATCAGGTACCTATCAGTCACCACTAGGCAAATTATTTGCTCGCCAGCAGCCAAAAGTAAAAGCTAAGAGAGGCATGGCTAAATTACTTTTAACTTACGCAGAAAATGACAGTGAGCGTATTGCTCACCTCATTAATAAGTGGATGAACGAGACCCATCCTTCCTCATAATGACCCACTCACAAGAGATATAGCCCTAAGAAAAGGTAAATTAAAAGATAGTAAACCTGTTTTGAATTTAATTCAGCATAGGTTTCTTGCATTCTTCAAGACTCGATACGAAGTCGAATTGACTAGATAAATAATATATATCATGGGCTTAAAGGGCCCGCAGTTAGATTATAAGTTATATGAATATTACGACTTTCGTATAATAGCTTATAGATCATTAATCGCGCATAGTGTTGCATGGCATGAAATATTTGAACTGGAGAACGTCAGCTTAACGAAGCGTCCATGTACAGAATCAACTTACGCACATATAACAATAATATTAATGCTTTCTAGAGGAACAATAAAGTGTCTAACAAATTTATAATTAAAAACTTAGTGGTTGCCATGGGAATGAGCTGCGTCGCGCTTCCAGTGATTGCTGCAGAAGAGCAAAGCAAGAAAGATGACGCAGAAACGATAGTAGTGGTGGGTTCACGCGCTGCCCCCCGTTCCGTTGCTGACTCCCCCGTGCCGATAGATGTGATCAGTGGCAGTGAATTGATGGCTAACGGGCCTTCTGACATGGCAACGCTTTTACGTACTGTGACTCCTTCATATAACGTTAATGCCCAAGCCATTTCAGATGGAGCAACCATTGTCAGACCTGCCAATTTACGTGGCCTTTCTCCTGATTCGACTTTGGTGTTAATCAATGGCAAACGTCGTCATAAAGGTTCTATTATTGCCTTTTCAGGCGGTGGTATCGCTGACGGTGCCCAAAGCCCCGATGTATCCACTATACCTGCGATAGCTTTAAAACAAGTAGAAGTATTACGTGATGGTGCATCGGCTCAGTATGGTTCAGATGCAGTTGCCGGTGTAATTAACTTTGTGCTTAATGATAACGACTCTGGCGGCGTAATAGAGGCGAAAATGGGCCAGTTTTCTGAAGGTGACGGAGACTTAATAACAATATCAGGTAATGTGGGTTTACCTTTAAGTGATAATGGTTTTATCAATTTAAGCTTTGAATCTAATCAGCAAGATGCAACGAGTAGAAGTACCCAACGTAGCGATGCTCAAGGGTTGATTGATGCCGGTAATAGTGACGTTAGAACACCTGCAGCACAAGTATGGGGTTCACCTGAAATTTCAGATGATTTGAAATTATTTGTCAATGCCGGTATTGATTTAGATGGTGACAGTGAGGCTTACCTGTTTGGTAACTGGTCAGAAAAAACAGTTGAAGGTGGCTTTTATTTTCGTAATCCTAATACCCGAGCCGGTATATTTCAAGGGCCAACACTTGAAGATGGTTCCGCTTCTATTCTTACCGCTGACTTAACACCTGGTGCAACTGATAACTCGGCTTGTCCAGTAGTTGCTATTGTCGATAACGCCCCTGATGCGGCTGCACTTGCCTCTTTATCTGGTGCTAATTGTTATGCTCATAATCTACGATTTCCAGGTGGTTTCACGCCTTTCTTTGGCGGGGATGTAGTTGACTTGTCCTTGTTTGTTGGAACACGTGGTGAATTTAGTGACGGTACACTCTATGACTTTAGCGCTGGTGTGGGTGAGCATTCGACAGAGTTTCGTATAGGTAACACTATCAACTCATCTTTAGGCCCAGATACGCCAACACAGTTTACACCTGGCGCGTATGCGCAATTAGAAAAATCAGCGAATGCTGATTTTTCTAAAGAAGTAGATGGGGCAATGGGATTAGAATCGTTAGTTGTTTCATACGGTGTTGAACTTAGACAAGAGACCTTTACCATTACCGCAGGTGATGAGGCGTCATTTAAATTAGGGCCTCTTGTAGACCAAGGTTTTAGTATTGGCTCCAACGGTTTTCCAGGTTTTAAACCAGCTGATGCAGGCTCATCATCACGTACCAGTAAAGCGGCATATTTTGACACAGAAGCGCAAATTACTGATGCGTTTATGACTCAAGTCGCATTTAGGTTTGAAGATTTTAGCGATTTTGGCTCTAACTTTAGCTGGAAACTAGCTAGCATTTATGATGTATCTGATTCATTTAAAATCCGAGGCTCTGTGGGTACTGGCTTCCGTGCACCGACTATTGGACAAAGTAATGTGCGTAATGTGCAGACTCAGGCTGTAGATGGCGTGTTGGTTGATATCGCTACTTTGCCTCCAACTAATGAGGTTTCGGTTAGATTTGGTGGAGTAGAATTAACACCAGAAGAAGCGACGAGTTTTGCGTTTGGTGGTGTTTATCAAGACGGTGATTTCTTTCTTACTGTCGATTATTTCAACATCGAAGTGACCGACAGAATTACGCAAACCTCAGCAATAGAATTAACTGACGCTGACCGATCGGAATTAACGGCTCTGGGTGTAACAGATGCCATAGGTTTGAGCAAAGTTAAGTTCTTCACCAATGACTTTGATACAACGACACAAGGTGTGGATATAGTCGCTAACTATTCAAATGATGCTTTCGGTGGGGAGATGGGGTATGCGCTTGCCTATAACTGGACAGAAACGACAGTCGATAAATTTGGTGCAAATGTTAACGAAACAAAACTTAATCGTTTAGAACGCGGATTACCTGAGCAAAAAGGCTCATTTACAGTTGATTACTCTGCTGATGATTGGACATTAATGGCAAGAGCAAATTATTATGGAGAATGGTTCCAATTCTCTCCAAATATTACTGGCGATGCTGTTGTTCTTCTAGATGCTGAATTTGCTTATAACTTTGATGGCGGAACAGCTATTTCTGTCGGTGTTAATAATTTGACTGATGATAATGGTCCTGTTGCTGTAGGTGCCCCTAGTGGTCGCTCGTATGCTTCAACTTCACCATACGGATTCAATGGTCGCTTTATGTATGCAAAAGTTTCACATCGTTTCTAAGCTAAGCTAATTTAAGTTAGTTTACATTTAGTTATGGAAGTAAAAACCAGTACTTATGTATTGGTTTTTACTTGTTGTGAAATCCAACCTTCAGGTGATAGTATTTTTTAAAACAACCCAAAAGTACTAGCCCATGATAAATAAAATAACCATTGTCGGGGCGGGTGTGATTGGCGCAGCGGCT
>Ga0307492_10000503_pt1 | contig 16510 bp, 13 predicted proteins | sample SI3LmetaG_FD_202365 | JGI IMG/M metagenome (GOLD analysis project Ga0307492, IMG submission 202365) | Sea-ice brine microbial communities from Beaufort Sea near Barrow, Alaska, United States - SI3L | ecosystem: Environmental > Aquatic > Marine > Coastal | place: USA: Alaska | collected 2017-05-06 | reverse complement strand
CTTTACCTTGGTTGATTGTATTAACAGCATTTTCTGATACATCAACACCCACAACGTTTATACCTCGAGAGGCAATTACCGCTGCGGTTGGTAATCCTATGTAGCCCAAACCAATAACTGAAACTTTCTTGAAAACCATTTTTTTGTCTCTACTTTGAAATAATTATATCTGCAATTCTTGAACAGGCCTTGCCGTCTCCATAAGGATTATGTGCAATTGACATCATTTTATATTCTTCTTCGTTATCTAACAAATTTATTGCTTCTTTAACTATGTAATTTAAGTCAGTGCCGACTAATTTAACTGTGCCAGCTTGGATAGCTTCTGGACGCTCAGTGGTATCGCGCATTACTAATACTGGCTTTCCGAGGGAAGGTGCTTCTTCTTGGACTCCTCCAGAATCAGTGAGTATTAAATAAGACCGACTCATCAAATAAACAAAAGGTAAATAATCTAAGGGTTCGACCAAATGTACGTTCTTAACACCAGCAAGAATACGGTCTACCGGTTCCTTTACATTAGGATTCAGGTGTACTGGATAAACAACTTGTACATCGCCCCTTTCCGCCAAAGATTTTAGGGCTTGGCAGATACGTTCGAAACCGCCACCAAAACTTTCTCTGCGATGGCCTGTAACCAATATTAATTTCTTACTTGAATCCACAAAATTAAATTGATTTTTCAATTTTTTATTAAGTTCTTTATCATTTTTGACTATATCAACAACCTGCAATAAAGCATCAATGACGGTGTTACCTGTTATAAAAATATTGTCGTTGCTAACATTCTCTGCAAGTAAGTTTTGTTTTGATTTCTCGGTGGGTGCAAAATGCAGTTGGGTTAAAGAGCCAGTCAATTTACGGTTGATTTCCTCTGGCCAAGGACTATAAATATCTCCAGTCCTTAATCCAGCTTCTACATGCCCTACAGGAATCTTTTGGTAAAATGCAGCTAGAGAAGCGGAAAAGGTAGTGGTTGTATCGCCATGAACTAAAACCAAATCGGGTTTAGCCTCAAAGAATACCTCTCTCAGACCTTGGAGTGCTCTAGTTGTGATATCATATAAGTCCTGTCCTGGTTGCATGAGATCGAGATCATATTCAGGTGTCAATTCAAATAAATTAAGTACTTGGTCAAGCATTTCTCTATGTTGAGCAGTGACGCAGACTTTTACATCTAGTTCAGGACGTTTTTTTAACTCTATGGCGAGAGGTGCCATTTTAATTGCTTCTGGGCGAGTGCCAAATACTAAGAGTATTTTTTTGAATTTCATTATTTTAGGAATTCCTTACTAGGCCATGCCATATCGTGCATACAAGATTTTTTATTATTTGAATATACATTAATGAAAGTACGATCTGTACCAATAGTTTTGAGCATTTCATTAGGAAGAATGAAAATTGGCTAAATCAGAAATATCTTAAACACAATTTATGATAAACACTCGACCTAGAGCCGAGAATATGCTTTAAAATATCATGTAATGGATATCTGATTTTATATGGTTGTTGGTGATCGGGTATGCCTGAAAAATATTTCCCTATTGTCAGTAGCATAAAATAGTTAAACTTTTAGTTTTAGCTAGTTGAGCACATTTGACTCCTAAAGAAATCTCATGATCTTGGGCTGGAACAAATTGATTACAAAAGGCATAATAGCCTATGTTATCTCAGGCTCTGAAACTGTTGGATAACAATATGTTGTTTAATAAATGACCTTCTTTTATTCGGCTCAGATCAACTTGCTAAAATATTACCAATTTCTTCAATGTGGCTATTATGACTTATAATTTTCGAATAAATAATTTTGACTTAATTAGAATATTTGCTGCATTGCAAGTGGTTTACCACCACTGTGTATCTCATTTTGATATTAGAGAAGAATCAATACTTCTGTCGTGGACATCATTATTTCCAGGGGTCCCGATATTTTTTGTAGTGAGTGGCTTTCTTATCTCAGCATCATTCGAGAGAAATAATAACTTAAAGCTATATTTTTATAATAGGTTTATACGTATATACCCAGCTTTATGGGCTTGTTTTATTTTGTCAGTATTTAGTGTTGTTATTTTTTATAATTTGGATAGTGATGTTGGAAATATCCTTAGTTGGAGTATCGCGCAGCTCACGATAGGGCAATTTTATAATCCAGATTTTCTTAGAGGTTACGGTGTAGGGGTCTTAAATGGAAGCTTATGGACGATACCAGTAGAGTTACAGTTCTATTTACTCCTACCATTTATTTATCTGGTATTAAATTACTTTAAGTGGAACAAGGTAATCATATTTTCTTTAGGATTAGCATTTATTTTAATAAATCAGCTCTATTTTTATATGTCTTACTTTCAAGGCGAACAAACTATAGTTTATAAACTATTTGGCGTAACTATATTTCCCTATTTATACATGTTTGCCATAGGTATCATAATTCAAAGAAATATGAACAGCTTGAAAAAATACCTCGTGAATAAAGCTCATTTTTTATTAGTTATTTATTTGATTTCTTTATATGTTTCTAATTTATTATCACTTTCGTATGAAGGTAATTTTATTAATCCGATGTCTGCAATTTTATTAGGCATGCTCGTAATATCAGTGGCTTATAGCTATACAGACAAACTGTCAGGTATCACAAAAGGCTACGATATATCATATGGTGTTTACATTTATCATATGGTGTTTGTTAATGTGTTTGTAGAACACTCGAATTTTTCTGCTTATTATAATTTATTTTTTACATTTTCACTGACATTGCTGACGGCTACATTGTCGTGGATTTATATAGAAAAGCCTTGTTTGAAAACAAAACTAATAACGTTGAAATCGAAATGATTGAATATAATTACACCTCGGCAGATGAGACCCAATTAAATGACATACTGATGATAATTAAATAACTTGTTATTTTCATTTCGCGATTTGTACAGGATATTAACTTCCACTGCCTTGAGTAATGGTTTTTTGGTTGTGCTTAGTTTGTTATTAGCTCGAGCTAACTCACCTGCTGATTATGCAGAGTTTGCATTTTCTGTTGCTGTATTTGCCTGTAGTTCGTTACTTTTAGATTTTGGTTTAAACATCTCTGTAATCAAAAGACAAGCATATGGTGTATACAAAGATACTCCTATGACATTCGCCAGTGTCAAACTTGCCGTAGCTATTGTTCTTTTATTTGTATCAGTTATGTACATCATTTTTTTAGATGGCACGCTAGTTCATTTTGGACTATTTGTTGGATTCACCTGTGCGTCATTTAATAATGTCTGGCTAGCACTAAGAGTGGCAGATCAAAGTAGTGGTGATACTAGTCGTTTTTATAAAGCTAACCGAGAGCTATTTTTTTTAAGGGTTGTAACGGTAGTCGCGACTTATCTGGCTGGCCTGGAACCCTTACATTATCTTCTGGCTCTATACTTGTACCCTTTTATAGTCTTGTTTTCATTACAGAAAACTCTATTTCAATTTCGTCAACACTTCAGAATATTTATTGCTAGTGCGCCCTCCGTATTATCTTATTCTAAATGGGTGTTTTTATCTTCATTGTTGTTTGTTGCTAGTGTGCAAATACCTGTTCTTAGTCTCAAAGTATTGGCTGATGATTTGCAAATAGCGACATTGGGTGTGGCCATGACAGTTGCTAGTGTAAGTTCATGGTTATCTAGTTCACTCAAGCCATTTATTATCGGTCGTTATTTAAGCTCAGCATATAATCAAGGTTCATTTTTCAGGTTATTTATTCTATTTTTTATTGTAATTTTACTGACGTCTGTCCCTGTCTACTTTGCCTTTTTTAGTGCTTTTTCTGACAAGTATCCTGGTGTAGAACAGGTAGGTACAGTTGTATTTATTTATACTTCATTAGTTTTTATTTTAGGTATATACAACAGTCAGATCCATGTGTCGGGAAGACCTGAGCTTGAAGCTTTAGTGAATTTTTTGCGAGTGTTATCAATACTCACCATTATATATTTACAAATGACAAGTTTGTTAAACCTTGTCATTTGTGTCGGTCTAGCGATGGTTGTCTCCGAAGTACTGCTTGTATCAATAAATTACAAGCTTAAAAAGAACAACACGGAATATAAAAATATTGGATAGGTCTAACTGCAAGAAGAGGTTTGTTTTTGAGAATTAAATATTTAGACGGTCTTAGAGGTATCGCCATCTTATTGGTGCTTGGATATCACGCATACGTTAGATGGTCACATATAATGCCCCATGGTGATACCTATTCTGAGGTGACTATCTTTAGTTATGGATGGTTAGGAGTTCAATTGTTTTTCTTGATTTCTGGCCTGGTTATATTTATGACACTTGATAAAACTGAGTCTCTGAAAAGTTTTATCTATAAGCGTTGGTTTAGGCTTTTTCCTGCCATGCTGATCGCTGCTACGTTAATATATAGTACAACTGAAATATTTTTTGAACGTCCAAGTGGACAACCCACCCTCTACAGTTTGATACCGGCACTTACCTTTATCGATTCACTTTTTTTTAGCTCTCTATTGGGCTTCGAAATTGTAAATTTAGAAGGTGTATTTTGGTCAATATTTGTAGAGTTTAAATTTTATGTAATTGCTGGTGGGATATACTATTTTTTTGGTAAAAAATACGTTCCTCTTGTTTTAGCTCTCTTGTTTGTTCTTTCTATCCTTCTTAATATGTTATCTACTTATTTTGATTTTGCTTTTTTTGATCTTGCTTATAAAGTGAGTTTGGCCGCATCTCTGCAATATTTTGGCTGGTTCTCGGCAGGGACATTGTTTTATTTATATTTTGAAACAAACAACAATCGCTTTTTTCTCTTGGCATTAGGTATGTCTATTTTGAGCTCAATATGGGTGAAAGAGGGCTTTCAAACTTCAGATATAACAGGAGCATTACTTGTATCCGCTTTATTTGCGAGTAGTATGAAATTTAGTTTTTTACAATCCATGCTTCAGCATAAAGTTTTACAATACTTTGGATTCATAAGCTATCCCCTATACTTGATCCATGAGAATTTTATGGTTTCAATAACCATAAAATTAGGTAAAGTTGCGCCTTGGCTTCATCCATTTTTGTATCCACTAGTAGGGTTATTCATTCTTATTCTTGTTGCTTATTTAATTGCTAAGTATCTCGAACCAAGGTGCAGGGAATTAATTAGATTTACTTTTCATAAATTGAGAAAAAATGAAGATAGTATTAGTTAGTCCTTTTTCTACTCAAGCAAATAATATTGCAGGGGGAGTAGCAGCTGTTACTCACTATTTAGCTTACGCGCTTATTGAAGTTGGACATGAGGTAATTGTGTTAGCGCCCGGAAAAGTATTCGGGGAAAAGGAACGTCGAGGTAAGTTAGATATCCTTTGGTTTGGAAATACATTGTTACCAGGATTCTTGGTTTATGCCAATCAACAACGTAAACAAATATTTAGTTTATTAGAAGGCTTACAGCCGGATGTGGTGCATTTTGAAGGCGTTTTTGGCTGGTCGATTAACTGTGCTTTTCCATATGTGGTTACTATCCATGGTATAGCTGAAAGGGATGCTGCGTTCAGTGGCAATATTGTTAAACGCATAGTCTCGTCTAATATCATCAAAATGATGGAGAACAAAGGCCGTAAATTAGCAAAACAAGTTATTTCTATTAGTCCCTACGCAACAGCTATATTGAAAGAAAAGCTAACGGGTCAAATTCATCATATTAATAATCCAATCGATCCAAGCTTATTTGAATGTGACGCTAGCGCAAACGCAAATAGAGAGGATAAGTTGGTTTGTGTAGGGGTAATTGGTGAACGAAAGAATACCCTTGGTGTTATTGAACGTTTTAGTAAACTTAAGCAGTATTATCCATTAGTTAAGTTAGTCGTTTGTGGCACTGCAACAAGCGACAGTTATCTACAGGAATGCCGTCTATTGGCGAATAAATTAGGCTTAGCAGACGACATAAACTTTGTGGGTAATTTATCACGCACCGAGTTGTATTCTGAACTTGCAACTGCAAAAGGCTTGCTGATGATGTCTCGACAAGAGACTGCTCCAATGGCTATTGCTGAAGCTATGGCTGCGGGTGTACCTTGCTTAGCTCCAAAAGAGTTTGGTATTCCATATATGATCGATGAAGGTCTTAATGGGTGGTTTATTAGTGATAATACGACTGAGGAGAAGTGGATACAAATGACAGATATCCTTAAAAGTGATGCTCTGCCAGCGTTATCAGAGCATTGTAAGCAGAGTGCACTGTTATATCATCCTCAAAAAATTGCCAAAGATACGGTTACTGTTTACCAGCTAGCGATTAATAATTTTGGTTAAATGACGATATGAAACAAAGCTCATATATTGCTTTTTATATCATGGCTTTTACCATCATATTTAACCTTAATGGTATGTTATATATGCTAGTGGGGATCCCGCAACTTATAACCCCTGTTCTTATTCTGTGCATTTTAGTTTTAACCTTAAATTTGTATCCAAGTTTTTTGAAAGGAATAGGTACGCTTGGCAAGATATATGTTTGCGTAATTTTGAGTTATTTAGTTGTTGGTTTTATAGCGACGATTAATAGTGGTGAAGATCTAGAGGTGTCTTACGTTGTTGCTTACTCAATATCTGTCTTGACAGTTATTTGTGTCGCGGCCTTTACCTATATGTATTATCTCGAGCATGGTAGAGATTTTATTAAGATTTTATTTTATCTTGTGCTTTTTGCCACTTTATCCATTCCTTTTAGCCCTCTATTACTACATATTTATAAAATACCGCCTGCTGAAATTTCTAGAGGCTTTGGATTCTTCGCTAATCCTAATGAAGGAGGGGTTTTGTCGGTGATTGGTTTAGGGTTATTGCCAGCAGTAAAATTACCTGGATACCAAAAAATATTATATTATTTTATTCTCTTGACTAATACTGTTCTTACCTTCTCAAAGTCATCAATATTACTGTTTGCTATGGTTAGTTGTGGTGCCTATTTTACTTCTGAAGCGAAGGTGAAATTTCGATATTTCTTTGTGATAGTGATTGCTTTTGGGATCGCAGTTTATGCAGTGCCTATCATTTATGATGATCTAGGGATCGTACAAAAAAGACGAATAGATCAAGTGTTAGCCATTGCTACACAAGGAGAGATTAATGCTGACACGACGAGTTCACGTTCAGAACTGTGGGAAATTGGTTTAGATAAAATTAATGATCATGTCTTGCTTGGCAATGGCATAGGGCAACTACACAGAATGAAGGGGGTTGCTCCATCGGGGATTGAATTAGGGGTGCATAATGTGTTCTTAATGTTTTGGGGAGAAGCGGGGATTTTCGTTTTATCAGGATTTTTATTTTTCTGTTTCGCCTATCTATTTAACTGGATTACATTATTAAGAGTGATACCTCGTGAAATATTGACGGTTACACTAGTTAGTTTTGTTTGTTTGTTTATTGATATGTTGGCCGCTCATAATGTTTTGAATCTAAGAATGCATAACCTTTTCCTTGGTTTTTCCTTAGGGTGTTTTGCTTACTACGCTCAATTAGCTAAAAAAGAAGGGTTAATGCAACGTTGAATATTCTTTTGTTTGGGAAGATCCCTCCACCAATGGGCGGAGTGACAGTGAGTATTAAAAACCTAATTGTAGCACTAGCTTCCAAAGGAATAAGGGCTGATCTACTAGGGCGAAAAATGCGTATTATTCAGTATGACGTAGCGCATATTCATTATTCAAATCTTGCTAAACGGCTTTTAGGTGTCTTGCTGGCTAAATTGTTGGCGAGAAAGGTGATTTTTACTGTCCATGGTAAATTTTTAGATATGGATAACCGTTATAATCAACTGTCAGTTAAACTATCCGACGGTGTTATTGTACTAAACGCTAAATTATTAACTCAATTAAACGAAAGTAACTTAGAAGTTAATTGTACCCTGCTGCCTTCTATTTTTGCTGAAGGGTTTGATGGCGGCGTATGTAAAGAAGATCTAATTGAGAAAGAAAGTGGTTACACTTACCTCCTGCTGTATGCCTTTGATAAAAACTTTAAAGATGGCCATGAAGTTTATGGTGTCAGTTTTATTCTTGAAAACCTGCATTTGCTTGAGCAAAAATATAAGTTCGTATTACTGGATATTAATGGCCGCTATAGGGAGGATGTAGTTCCTCACCTTGATAGAGTCATTTACATCGACAAAGTGGTTAACTTTGTCAGCTTGCTAAACCAAGTGGATGTATATGTGCGCCCTACTTTCATGGATGGTGCTTCAGTAGCTGTTCAGGAAGCATTAGTGATGAATGTGCCTGTGTTAGCGAGTGATGTTGTAGACCGGCCTGAAGGTGTAGTGGTATATAAATATATGAATATTAAAGATTTCATCAGCAAGCTAGAAGAAACGAACCACTCCAGTGCGCCTTTTATGGAATTACAGAGTGTTGATAAATATTTGGATTTTTGTCAAAAATTGAACTAACTAGATGAATCAAACTAAAAGCGAAGAATAAATGATCGAATCTCTTTATCCTAAACTTCCTATCTTCATGCAAAATCTGGTGTGTAGCATTTATGGTTTGAAAGAAAAACGTAGCCGATTTAATAAAGATTTTTTTCGTTATTTAGAAGGTTATCAAAAATCACAGTTTTTTAGTGCTGAACAAATTTCAGAAGAAGTCGCTCAAAGTCTTCGGCAGACCCTCGTTTATTGTCAGAATAACGTCCCCTATTACACCGCTATTTTTGCTCAATTCGAACTTGATTTAACAGCTGACAATATAGAAGCTGAGTTGCTAAAACTTCCAGTGATGACTAAAGAGGTACTTAGACTCAATGGAGCTGAAATGGTTTCGAGGAGTGTGTCTGAAAATGCCAGAATAGAACTACATACAAGTGGTACCACAGGTAAAGCCTTAACTTTATTTAAAGATAAAGCCGCTATAGCGAAACAGTGGGCTATCTGGTTTAGACACCGTACTCGATTTGAAGCTGGTTTTGGTGATTTACATGTTAATTTTACTGGTAAGTTAGTTGTTCCTCGTGAACAGCTAAACCCTCCTTTTTGGCGCTTTAACCGTCCGTTTAATCAGTACCTAATTAACATGCAACATGTAAACGATGAAAATATCAAAGATATCGTTGGTTTTTTAAATAGCATTTCCCCGAAATTTTACTCTGGTTATCCAAGTATTATTGCGGAGGTTGCCAGACTTGCACTTGAACATGACTTACCTTTAAATGCGTCAGCGCGGCCGAACGTAATATTCGCGGGCGCTGAAAATACACTGGATTATCAGAAGTCAAACATCGAAGCATGGACAGGTGCTGTTGTGACGGATCAATATGGCCTGACTGAGGGAAATTGCAATCTAAGTCGTTGTGAATTTGGGCTTTATCACATTGATCATGAATTTGGTTTTGTAGAATGTGTTGATCCTGAACTTTTATCCGATGGTCGAAAAAAAGGTAGGCTAATTGGTACTTCTTTTACTAATTTTGCTATGCCGATGTTACGTTACGATACGGGTGATGTGGCTATATGGAAAGCTGATGATTTTAAGTGCCCCTGCGGCAGACATACTGATGTCATTGAAAGTATTGAAGGACGTATAGATGACTTTGTCCAGTTAAATGATGGCAGACGTATCATGCGATTTGACTATTTATTTAAAGGAACAGATTCCATTAAAGAAGCGCAAATTTGCCAATACAAACTAGGTGAAGTCGTGATTAAATTGGTTTCTCGAGTTGGCCCAAATGAAGATATTGAAAATGAATTGAAGGCCCAGTTCGTTAAATGGATAACAAATGATATGGATGTTAACTTTGAATACCTTGAACAAATACCAAAAAGTAATACTGGTAAATTTAAAGCCGTACAGTCTTTCCTGTAGTCGAGTGGTTTAATTAAATTGAGTCTAAGCGAAGAATAAAAATGAAACAACTAATCCAATATTTAGACTCAGGTAAAACTGAGATATTGCAAGCACCTAAACCGCAGAGTAAATCAGGGAACTTATTAATTGAATCAACTTGTAGTCTGATTTCTGCAGGAACCGAACGTATGCTGCTAAATTTCAGTAAAGCTTCATATTTTCAAAAAGCCAAGCAGCAACCTGAAAAGGTCAAACAGGTCTTGGACAAAGTCAAAACCGATGGGCTTGTGACCACCTACGATGCTGTTAAGAGCAAATTGAGTGAACCTATTCCTCTTGGTTATTGCAATGTAGGGAAAGTATTAGAAGCGGGTAAATATACTGAAGGTTTTCAAGTCGGCGACAGGGTGATTTCAAATGGCCCTCATGCTGATTTAGTGAGAGTGCCTAAAAACCTATGTGCAAAAATACCTGATGATGTAGATGACGAATCTGCAGCATTTACAGTCTTAGCATCGATTGCCTTACAAGGTATCCGTTTAGCTAAGCCAACTCTGGGCGAGACAGTCGTTGTAACTGGCGCTGGGTTGATCGGTTTAATGGCCATACAGCTTTTGCGAGCTAATGGCTGCAGAGTCTTAGCCATAGATTTTGATCAGCAAAAGCTAGATCTGGCTCAAAAGTTTGGTGCACAAATTTGTAATCCCGCCAAGGGTGAAGACTCAGTTGAAGCAGGTATGGCCTTTTCTCGCGGTCGTGGTGTGGATGCAGTCATCATTACCGCTTCAACTCAATCAAGTGATCCAGTCAGTCAAGCAGCACAAATGTCGAGACAACGTGGTCGAATCATTCTTGTTGGTGTGACTGGGCTTGAACTAAATCGAGCTGAATTTTATGAAAAAGAACTCAGTTTTCAAGTGTCTTGTTCCTATGGTCCCGGTCGATACGATCCGAATTATGAGGACAAAGGGCAGGATTACCCGCTCGGCTTTGTGAGGTGGACAGAACAACGAAATTTTGAAGCAGTACTGGATTTAATGTCATTGGGTCAGCTTGATGTATCGACTCTGATTACTCATAGGTACGTCTTTTCAGAGGCCACTGATGCATACCAAACCCTAACAAATGATCCTAAATCTTTAGGGATTTTACTTAAATACGAGAACATCGGCTGTGAAGACAAGTTGGTCTCGTCGGTATCTTTATCTCATGCTCAAGAGTTTCTGGCTGATAAACCCGTTATTGGTTTTGTTGGTGCTGGGAATTACGCATCTAGAATGTTAATCCCTGCGTTTAAGGAAGCGAACGCTCAATTGCATACTATTGCCACGACTGGTGGCACTAGTGGTGTGGTGCACGGAGAGAAAAACGATTTTTCTGAGGCAACCACCGATACTCAAGCAATGCTTGCGAATCCACAAATAAACACTATTGCTATTGTTACCCGGCATAACAGTCATGCTGGGTTTGTCAGTACTGCTTTGGCAAATGGCAAAAATGTATTTGTTGAAAAACCCTTAGCGATTGATCTCGAACAACTTGAACAAGTTGATAAGGCATACCAACAGCAGCTTGAATCAACACCCGTTAGGCTCATGGTGGGTTTTAACCGCAGGTTTTCACCTCAAGTAGTTAAAATGAAGTCGCTGTTGCAAGGCTCAATAAAGGCTAAGTCAATTATCATGACTGTTAACGCAGGCAGCATTCCGTCTGACCATTGGACACAGGATATCAATGTGGGAGGTGGACGAATCATTGGTGAAGCCTGTCATTTTATAGATTTGATGCGATTTTTAGTCGGAACTACCATCACTAGCGTCAATGCAAGATGCTTAGATAATGGCGATGGAAAAAAACAAGACGATGTCACTATCATCACATTGGGTTTTGCGGACGGGTCAGTGGGAAGTATTCATTATTTTGCTAATGGTGCTGCGTCGTATCCAAAAGAGCGTGTTGAGGTCTTTTCAGGTGAAAAAATACTACAGCTAGACAATTTTAGAAAATTAAAAGGTTATGGTTTTAAAGACTTCAAAAGTTTTGATTTATGGCAACAAGATAAGGGGCATAAAGCCTGTGCTAAGGCCTTTTTGGACTCAATAGTTAATGGACAGCCTTGCCCAATTGATTATACCGAGTTGTATGAGGTTGCCAAAGTAACCATCGATGTGGCACAGCAACTCGAAAATCAATAAAAGATGTCTTTGTTACTGAAAATTGATACCTATAGACGACTTGGGCTGCTTAATATTGCTCAAGTCGCTTGGTACACTTTTCGGCTAAAGTTAGGTTGGCTTAAAAAAAGTTTAGTCATCCAATCACCTATTAATGGCCCTTTTTTTGAGCCTTTAACAGAAGACAATCTAAAACGTCTTTCTGCGAGATACGCCGGATCCACATTGTTCGATGTCCCGCCGTTATTTGGTTGGATAGATATGGATGTCAAAACGCCACCTAATTGGTTGCATTCAGTCCTGTCTGGAAAATCACTACAAAAAAACAATAAACACTGGAGCGACATTTCCGATTTTGATTCTGGTATAGGCGATATCAAAGGAGTCTGGGAAGCATCAAGATTCTCTTGGGCTTTATTTTTTGTGCAGCATTACATTAAACAGAAAGAGCCCAGTTCACTGGATAATTTGAATCAGTGGATACAAGACTGGTCGTTGCATAACCTTGCTAATCAGGGGGCGAATTGGAAATGCGCGCAAGAGGCGTCGTTACGTATATTGCACCTAGCGGCATGTGCGCTTTTATTTGAGCAGAAAAAACCTTCTGAAAATTTAGCCCGTTTTATTACCGTACATCTGCAGCGTATCTTTCCGACACTGGGATATGCGAAAGCTCAGGATAATAATCATGGCACCAGTGAGGCTGCGGCATTGTTCATTGGTGGAAGTTGGTTGTTACAAACTGATGAAAACTCTATTGAAGCCAAAAAGTGGCAAAGTTACGGTCGTCGGTATCTATCTGAGCGCGTTAATAGGTTAATTATGCCAGACGGTAGCTTCAGCCAATATTCGGCTACTTACCATCGCCTTATGTTGGATACTCTGAATTTGGTTGAACTGTATCGAGTGTTTCTTGCTCTTCCTGCGTTTTCAGAGAGTTATCTTTGCAGAGTTCGACAAGCAGCCTTTTGGTTACTCGCAATTACTGATAAGCGGACCGGGGATGTACCAAATTTGGGGGCCAATGATGGTGCGCATATTCTGAATTTTGCCAATACGGCTTATCGAGACTTTCGGCCAACAGTAGAATTGGCATATCAATTGTTCAACGACAATTCGGTATTTCTTGATGCTGGTTCTGCTTCTATAGTGAGAATGTTTACACTGCAAGGTAAGCCTGCCGTGTTACTTGAGCCAAGCACTAAGTTTTCTGATGGCGGTTACGGCATTTTACGTAACGAACATTCATGGTGTTTGTTGCGCGCGCCAATATTTAGGTTCAGACCTGGGCAGGCGGATTGTTTACATCTGGATTTTTGGCTCTTGGGTGAAAACATATTACGTGATGCTGGCAGTTATAGTTACAACACTGAACAAAAATGGCTGAGTTATTTCTCTGGTGTTGAGGGGCATAACACTGTGCAGTTTGATCAGAGACAACCCATGCCAAAGGTATCGCGCTTTTTATATGGTAAGTGGCCAAAGTTTAGTGTTTTTGATGTCCAGCAGCAGAGCATGCAAGCCGAGTATGTTGATTGGAAAAATGCAGTTCATACCAGAGACGTGGAGTTGCAAGACAAGCAGCTAATTATCAAAGACACATTATCTGGGAAATTTGAGCAAGCATGTTTAAGATGGCGACTGGCAGATTTAGCTTGGCAAGTACAAGGTCATTCGCTAATAGCTGGAAATATACAATTATCGATAACCTCATCCGAAAGTCTAATAAGCTTTACCTTGGCACAAGGCTTCGAATCCAGATATTATGGACAAAAAACGCCCATTCCTGTTTTGGAGGTTTTGGTGGCCAACAACACTCAGATAACAACAATAATAAGCTGGGATTAGAAGCAAATATGCATATTCTGTATTTTCATCAACATTTTTCTACTCCAAGTGGAGCAACTGGCACGCGTTCTTATGAAATGGCCAAAAAACTTTTATCTTTGGGGCATTCGGTGACTATGGTTTGTGGCTCTTACAATGTAGGCGCAACGGGGCTGGCCAATAATTTTATCAATGGCAGGCGGGAAGGCGATGTTGAGGGCATTCATGTTATTGAGTTTGACTTAAGTTATTCGAATACTGATGGGTTTACGACTCGTAGCTGGCAATTCGTTAAATTTGCCTATCAAAGTGTCAAAATTGCATTGAAGAGTGATTATGATTTGCTGTTTGCTACATCGACTCCTCTTACCGCTTCAATCCCCGGTATATTTTCCAAAATTTTTAGAAGAAAGAAGTTCGTCTTTGAAGTACGTGATCTATGGCCTGAATTGCCTAAAGCCATGGGCGTTATCAGTAACCCACTAATATTATGGGGCATGTCGGTATTAGAAAAATTATCTTATGCCCAAGCAGATGCTTGTATTGGCTTATCTCCGGGTATTGTTGAAGGTATTAAGCGTCGAAGTCGCAAAGATTTGCCTGTTGCTTTAGTCCCTAATGGCTGTGATATTTCTCTGTTTGAAAGCAAAACTGAAACCTTTGAAATGCCCTTTGAAATTAAAGAAGGGCAGGTTGTGGCATGCTTCACTGGTGCGCACGGCTTGGCTAACGGGTTGAACAATATATTAGATGTGGCACAAGAATTAAAAAGCCGAGGTGATGACAAGATCATCATATTATTTGTTGGTGAAGGAGGGGTTAAACCCAACCTGATCGAACGAGCAAAACAGCAGCAGTTAGACAATTGTATATTCCTTGATGCTATGCCAAAACATCAACTTGTTGGCCTGTTGAATGCTGCAGACATTGGTTTGATGTCATTGGTAAACGTGCCTGCTTTTTATTATGGAACGTCACCCAACAAATTCTTTGATTATATTAGCTGCGGGTTACCGGTTTTAAACAATTATCCCGGTTGGTTAGCTGATATGATCAATGAATATGAATGTGGTATCGCAGTTGCGCCTGACAATCCAGTTGCTTTGGCAGATGCTCTGCAAAATATGGCTGCTAACAAAGCAGCATTGTTGCAAATGGGTCGTAAAGGTAAGCAACTTGCTAAAGATAAATTTAATAGAGAAGACCTCTCTGCTCAATTTTCCCAATTTTTAATTGAGGTCGCCGAAAAGTGAAACGTTTATTTGATTTTTTTGTTTCGTTAGCGGCGCTGCTTACGTTGCTACCCGTATTGCTAGTGTTATATGTAATTATCGCTATCAAAATGGGCACGCCTGTTTTTTTTGTACAAGCCCGTCCGGGCATGAAAAACAATATTTTTAAAATGGTCAAATTTCGTAGTATGACTGATGCGAAAAACGACGACGGCGAGCTTCTACCTGACGCAGAACGTTTACCTGCTTTTGGTCAAATGTTAAGGGCGACCAGTTTGGATGAGTTGCCTGAACTGTGGAATGTGCTTAAAGGCGAAATGAGCCTAGTAGGCCCGCGTCCTTTACTCATTGAGTATTTGGATAAATACACGCCCGAACAAGCGCGCCGTCACGAAGTCAGGCCGGGTGTGACAGGTTGGGCACAGGTGAATGGTCGTAATGCGTTGTCTTGGGAAGAAAAGTTTGATTTAGATATCTGGTATGTGAATAACCGTACATTTTGGTTAGATATCAGAATATTGTTTATGACTGTTAAGCAGGTATTTAAGCGAGATGATATTTCTCAAGATGGGCATGCCACTATGGAGAAATTTAAAGGTAGTGAATGATAAAAAAAACTTAATTATCATAGGTGCAGGTGGTCATGGAAAAGTGGTGGCTGATTGTGCTCGTGCGACTGAGCAGTTTGATAATATCCAATTTTTAGATGGCAAATATCCTGAACTTCTGCAGGTTGCAAGTTGGGATATTGTTGGGAATCAAAATGACTATGCTGTTTTTGATAATACAAACACTTGGTATTTTGTAGCCATTGGCAGCAACACCACAAGGCATAAGTGGCAACAAACGTTGCTTGTTAATGGCCATAAAGTCGCCACTCTAGTGCATCCAAATGCTTGTGTAGCACAAGACGTTGTAATTGGCCAAGGCACCTTGATTTTGGCGGGTTGTGTAATTAATATTTTAAGTGAAATTGGCGAAGGGTGTATTATTAACACGGGCACTACAATCGATCATGACTGTAGTATTGGTGAATTTAGTCATCTTGCACCAGGAGTTAGTCTTGCTGGCGCCGTTAAATTGGGCGTTGAAGCATTTATTGGTGTCGGCAGTAACGTTATTCAGTGTCTATCGATTGGTGATAAAAGCACTATTGGAGCGGGCTCTACTGTTTTACAAAATATACCCGCCAATGTAACTGCTGTAGGTACACCAGCCAAGGTGATTAAACAACATGAATCATAAGTTTACTGCAAGAGGTTTACTACTATGTTAAACGGCCCATTTTCTCCTTGGCCCAACTTCGATGCCGAAGAAAAACAAGCTGTATTAGAAGTTCTAGATTCTAATAAAGTGAATTATTGGACCGGTCAAAAAGGCCGGGATTTCGAGAAACAGTTTGCTGCTTATTTTGATTGTAAATATGCTGTTGCCGTGGCGA